>Ga0247727_10014909_pt1 | contig 12834 bp, 7 predicted proteins | sample WisWelCaveWW1625_FD_202498 | JGI IMG/M metagenome (GOLD analysis project Ga0247727, IMG submission 202498) | Biofilm microbial communities from Wishing Well Cave, Virginia, United States - WW16-25 | ecosystem: Environmental > Aquatic > Deep subsurface > Groundwater > Cave microbial mat | place...
CAACGCCTCATATGCTCAGATCTTGCGCCGGGCCAAGCAGGCTGTAGGCGAAGATGCGGAAGGGTATCGATTTGAATTTGTTGGCCTTGTCAAGAAAGCCCAGATGTTGGGACAGGGAGAGGATACGAAATAATTTCTCTCTGTTAGTTTAATTCGGGCAGGCTCAAATTAAAATTTGGGCCTGCCCAACGTATTTTTATAAGGTTTAACAACAAAAAAAGTACTTTATATTTTATTAATTATTTGATACATTTCTTCCTGTCGGAATGAAATGATTGGGGAGGTATGGCATGGCGAATTTTTCTTTTGATATCGTTTCTGAAGTCAACTGGCAGGAAGTGGACAATGCCTTAAACCAGGCACAGAAGGAATTGGCCCAGCGGTATGATTTTAAGGGGAGCAAGTCCTCCATCAGTTATGACGACAAGGAAAAGAAAATCACGCTGATTGGTGACGATGATTACAAGTTACGCGCGGTCAAAGACATTTTGGTGGATCGCCTGACGAAGCGAAATGTTTCCCCGAAATTTTTAGTCTTAGAAGAGCCGGAACCGGCCTCCGGAAACACCTTGCGCCAGGTGATCACGATTTCCAACGGCATTCCTAAGGAGAAGGCCAAAGAAATCAACACGATCATCAAAGATTTGAAGCTTAAAGTGCAGACCCAAGTCGAAGGTGAAAAGATTCGGGTGATGAGCGCTAAGAAAGATGAACTCCAGGTCGTCATCACCCATTTAAAGAGCATCGATTATTCTATTCCGCTTTCATTTTGTAATTATCGATAAATGATTTCCCCTTCCCTTCCGCCCAAGGCGGATCCGCCTCAGGCGGAAACCCCTCCCACCAGCAGGGGAGGGGAAAGATTTTAACCTGTCTATACTTGTCCACATATGTCCTATTGACAGATTTTGGATTTAGAGGTACAAAGGGTTCGGTTTTGCGCAATTAACTATAAGAAGATCTTACAACTTAGGGAGGGTCAGCCAATGAAAAAAGCATTTTTTAGTTTTCTCCTCGCTTTATTTCTTTCCAGCAGTTTTATTCTTGTTTCCCATCAAAATGCCTATGCTGTCGTCTTAGCCGATATTGTCTTTGTTTTTGATGAATCCAGTTCTATGGGAGATGAGCAGAACGATGTCATTAGTAATCTTGCCATTTTCACTCAAGCCATGATTGACGCGGGGATATCGGCCGAGTATGGTTTGGTGGGTTTTGGTTACGGCGGCCTTTCCGATCCGTATATCCGTCTGGTTCGGGATCTAACCACGGCGGCTGATTTTCAGACGGGCTTAGGAGAGCTTCATGAAATTGGTTCGGTTGAAAAAGGATTTCAGGCGACTAAATTTGCTCTGGATAATATCACTTGGCGGGTAGGAAATGTGACAAAAGTTATTGTGGTTATCACGGATGAAGATTCCGATGGAGTGGAAGGCGGAGCCGATGCGACGTTAACCGCAATGAATGCTCTTTGGAATGGGATTGTGAATTTTGATGATTATGTAAGCCCAGCCGGAGATTATAATGTGTTAGCCCTCGCTCATGGCGGTCAGATATTCGATATTCACGCGTTTAATGCGGACCCGACAGCGTTCTTCACATTTTTTGCTCAACATAAAGTTCAAGAGATTTTAGGCAATGGCAACGGCGGACCGGTTATCCCGGAACCGAGCACCATGCTGTTACTCGGGGCGGGCTTAATCGGTTTTGTCGGATTGCGGAAAAAGAAATCTTCTTAAAAACGAACGCGAATTTTTGAACATAAGGCGCAGGTTGATAGAAATTTAATAAGACCGGCGCCTTTTTTGTGTGTAAAAATCGGTTTTAAGAAAACTCATAATTTCTCGACGAAGATTAGCGCTTGACAAACAAAAGTTCGATGCTATATTAATTTTGGCTTTAGACATTTTTCTTCCCCAATACCATTCTCGGGGCCTGCGGACATTGGATGAACAGAGCGATTATCTACCTTGAAGACGGCACATATTTCGAGGGCCGCTCTCTCTGTGTGACCGGGGAAATATCAGGGGAAGTTGTCTTCAACACCGCCATGTCCGGCTACCAAGAAGTCCTCACCGATCCCTCCTATGCCGGACAAATCGTCACCATGACGTATCCTTTGATCGGTAATTACGGTGTCAATGAAGAGGATATCGAATCAGATAAAGTTCACGTCAAAGGATTTGTCGTTAAAGAATTCTGCAAGACCCCTTCCAATTACCGTGCTACGAAAAGCCTCATTGATTATTTGAAGGAAAATAAGATCATGGCCGTTGAGGGCGTTGACACCCGGGCCTTGACCAAACATCTGCGTGTTTGCGGCGCGATGCGGGCGATTATTTCCACCGCAGATTTTAGTCTCAGAAGTCTGGCCGCCAAAATGAAAAAAGTGCCGGCCATGGAAGGCAGTGACTGGGTTAAAGTCGTCACGACTAAAGAAAAATATATTTGGGACCCCAAAAAGAAATATTCTTTTAAAGTTGCGGCGATTGATTGCGGAATCAAGAGGAACATTCTGAGGATTTTGTCAAAACTCGGTTGTGAGGTTCATGTCTTTCCGGCGACAGCCAAGGCAGAGGAAATACAGGCCGTCAAACCCGATGGGATTTTTATTTCCAACGGACCGGGAGACCCGGCCGCTTTATCTTACGTGGTTGAAACGATACGGGAGCTTATCGGGAAAGCTCCTATTTTCGGTATTTGCCTCGGGCATCAGCTCCTGGGTTTAAGCCTGGGCGGTAAAACCTATAAATTAAAATTCGGCCATCACGGCGTTAATCATCCCGTTAAAGATTTGCTCATCAACAAGATTAGTATTACTTCTCAGAATCATGGTTTTTGTGTGGACATCAATAGTTTGAACAAAGATGACATAGAAGTGACGCACCTTAATCTCAATGACAATACGGTTGAAGGCCTGCGGCATAAAAGATTTCCATTGTATGCCATTCAATATCATCCGGAAGCCGCACCCGGCCCCAATGACGCGCATTATCTGTTTGAACGGTTTATTGAAATGATGAAAGAGAACAGGAATAACTGATGAGATGCTTGATGCTGGATCCTTGATACTCGTCCTAGGTGAGTTGGATTAATGATCGCCTCCACACCTACGAGGTGTCGTTTGAGAATATCTCGGACGACACCTCGTAGGTGTGTAAACGGTCAGAATATTTACGCACTGTCTTGCAAAATATGCCTAAGCGAAACGACGTCAAAAAGATTTTATTGATTGGTTCCGGGCCGATTGTCATCGGCCAGGCGTGTGAATTCGACTATTCGGGGACCCAGGCCTGCAAGGCTTTAAGGGAAGAAGGATTTGAAATTGTTTTGGTCAATTCTAATCCGGCGACGATTATGACCGACCCGGAGATAGCCGACCATACGTATGTCGAACCATTGACTCCGGAATTTGTCGAGCGGATTATCGCGCAGGAAAGACCCGATGCCATTCTGCCGACCTTAGGCGGACAGACGGCGCTCAATATTGCCGTTAAACTTTATGAAAGCGGAACCTTGGAGAAATACAACGTGAAGATGCTTGGGGCTGATTACGAAGTTATTAAGAAAGCCGAAGATCGGGAATGTTTTAAGGGCGTTGTTTTGAAAGCGGGTCTGGAAGTTCCGCAGAGCGCTTTCGCGCGCAATTTAGAAGAAGCTAAAAAGGCGGCGGCGAAAATCGGTTTTCCGGTCATCGTCCGGCCCAGTTACACTCTGGGCGGGACCGGCGGCGGCATCGCTTCTAATCTTGAGGAATTCGAAAGAATTGCCGCTCTGGGAATTGACAGCAGCCTGATCCATGAGATTCTCATCGAAGAGTCCATTGAAGGCTGGAAGGAATATGAACTCGAAGTGATGCGCGACAACAGAGACAATGTCGTCATTGTCTGTTCGATTGAAAATTTTGATCCGATGGGAATTCATACCGGAGACAGCATCACCGTTGCCCCCGCGCAAACATTGTCCGACCGGGAATATCAGGCGATGCGTAACGCGTCGCTCGCGCTTATCCGCGCCGTTGGCGTGGAAACGGGCGGTTCCAATATTCAGTTTGCCGTCAACCCCGCGGATGGCCGTATGGTCGTCATTGAAATGAATCCGCGGGTTTCTCGCAGTTCGGCTTTGGCCAGTAAAGCCACTGGATTTCCCATTGCCAAATTCGCGGCGAAATTAGCCGTGGGCTATTCTTTAGATGAAATTCAAAACGACATCACGAAAGAAACCCCGGCTTCTTTTGAACCGACGATTGATTATTGCGTGGTGAAAATCCCGCGTTTCACGTTTGAAAAATTCCCGGAAGCCGGCGATATCCTGGGCGTTTCCATGAAATCCGTCGGCGAAACCATGGCCATCGGCCGGACGTTTAAAGAAGCTTTGCAAAAGGGACTCAGGGGTTTGGAAATTGGACATGGGGGTTTAGACAATAAACTGGATTACCGGGAAATCCCCGAGGAAAAAATCCGCTTTCGATTGACCCAGCCCAATGCCTCGCGGATTTTCTATATCAAATACGCTTTGCAGAAAGGATTTAGTCAAAGGCAAGTCGCGGACTTGACCAAAATAGATCCTTGGTTTATCGCGCATATTGCTGAGATCATCGATTTTGAGAATGAATTTAAAAAAATTTTTGCCGAAACAAAAAAGATCGGTAAAGAGATGTTGAGAGAGGTCAAGGAATTGGGTTTTGGCGATGCGCAATTAGCTGAACTCATGGGAACAAAAGAGCAAAAGGTGCGGGCCTTGCGTCAGAAAATGGGCATCAAGGCGACGTTTAAGCTGGTGGATACCTGTGCCGCTGAGTTTGAGGCCTATACGCCGTATTATTATTCGACATATGAAGTTGATGATGAGGCGGTTTCCCAGGATGAGCGGTTGAAGAAAATCCATGGCATGCGCAAAAAGATCATGATTTTAGGCGGTGGGCCGAACCGCATCGGACAGGGAATCGAATTTGATTACTGTTGCTGCCATGCCTCATTTGCATTGAAGGAGTTGGGGTATGAGACAATTATGGTGAATTCCAATCCGGAAACAGTTTCCACGGATTACGATACCTCTGACAAATTGTATTTTGAGCCTTTGACCTTTGAAGACGTCATGAATATTGTCGAGGTTGAGAAACCCTTCGGCGTGATTGTCCAATACGGCGGGCAAACGCCTTTGAATTTAGCGCGGCGTCTCCATGAGGCTGGTGTTCCGATTATCGGGACCAGTGTTGAGTCTATTGACACGGCTGAAGACAGAGAAAAGTTTGCCAGGCTCATTAGTAAACTGGGATTGGTTCAGCCGGAAAATGGGTCAGCGGTGTCCATTGAGCAAGCCGTTGAAATAGCGGCGAGAATTGGGTATCCGGTTTTGGCCAGACCTTCGTACGTTTTAGGCGGCCGGGCCATGAAGATTGTTTATGATAAAGAATCGCTGCTCTCCTTTATGGTGGAGGCCCGCGAGGTCTCAAGGGGACATCCCGTTTTAATCGATAAATTCATTGAAGACGCCATTGAGGTGGATGTCGATGCCGTTTGTGACGGCGAGGAAACGTACGTGGCCGGGATTATGGAGCATATTGAGAATGCCGGTATCCATTCGGGAGATTCCGCCTGCGTGCTTCCCCCGCACACTTTAAGCGAAGAGCTCATCGTGCGTATAAAAGAAGACACGTGTCTTCTTGCCAAGAATCTTCGTGTCATTGGACTTTTAAATATTCAATTTGCCGTTAAGGGACAGAAGATTTATGTACTGGAAGTCAATCCCCGCGCCTCACGGACTGCTCCTTTTGTCAGCAAGGCCTTGGGGATTCCTTTAGCCAAGATAGCCGCGCAGATCATGGTTGGCAAAAAGCTTAAGGATTTTAAATTAGTCCAGCCGGAAGATTTGAAACACGTTTGCGTGAAAGAATCGGTTCTGCCGTTTTCCCGGTTTTCCGGCGTGGATATTGTCTTAGGCCCGGAGATGAAATCAACGGGAGAGGTCATGGGCATTGATGCCACGTTTGGGGCGGCCTTCGCCAAATCCCAGATTTCGGCCAACCAGGCTTTGCCCAAGAAGGGCAAAATATTCCTCAGCGTCCGGGATGAAGACAAGCGTTATATTGTTTTCCTGGCGAAGAAGTTGACAGACTTAGGTTTCAGCCTTGTTTCAACAAAAGGAACGGCGAAAGTGCTGCGGTCGAACAATGTTGCCGTTGAATCTATCGATAAATTCAGCGAGAGCAGAAACAATCTGTTGACATTGATTAAGAAAGATGAGATAAATTTAATAATCAATACACCATCGGGAGAGAGAAGCCAGTCGGACATGCGGGCTATTCGCGCCGCGGCCATTCTTTATAACGTTCCCTGTATCACCACCCTTCAAGGAGCCTGGGCGGCTGTTAACGGCATAGAGTCGAGCTTACAACAAGACTTTACAGTCAAGTCTTTGCAAAGTTATTACAGTGAGGGGGCCATCAAGTGTGCGGTATAGTCGGTGTTTCCAACCATAAAGAAGCGGCGAAGATTGTTTTTTTAGGATTATTCGCTTTGCAGCACCGGGGGGAAGAGGCCGCCGGCATAGTTTCTTACGACAAAAAAAATGTCCACATCGCCAAAAATTTAGGTTTGGTTTCCGACGCCTTTGATGAGCAGTCTCTGAAAAGTCTCAAAGGTCCCATCGCCATCGGGCACACCCGTTATTCCACGACGGGTTCGAGCAGTTTCAAAAATATCCAACCGTTTCTCGTGGCGCATAAAAGCAAGCCGTTGGCCGTGGCTCACAACGGCAATTTAACCAATACCGAATATCTTTATAAGAAATTGGAGGAGGAAGGTTCGATCTTCCAAACAACGATGGACTCCGAAATCATTGTCCATCTTCTCGCCAAGGGAAGACGCGGCGATTTAAAAACGTGGTTTCTTGATGTTCTTTCGCAGTTACAGGGGGCGTTTTCGTTGATATTTCTGGCAGGAGATGTGATTGTCGGGGCGCGTGATCCCCAAGGGTTTAGGCCGCTGTGTTTGGGGAAGATAGATGACAGTTATATCTTGGCCAGTGAAACCTGCGCCCTTGATCTGACCAAGGCTAAGTTTATCAGAGAAATCGAACCCGGTGAGATTGTATTTATCCGGGGGAATCAGATAGAATCGGCCTTTCTTCCCGCCGACAAAAAGAAACCCAAGTCGCAGTGTATTTTCGAAAATATTTATTTTGCCCGGCCCGACAGCAATATTTTTAATGATAATGTTTACGAGGTCAGAAAAAGATTGGGATCCCAGTTAGCCATGGAATATCCCGTGAAGGCCGATTTCGTCATGGCGATTCCCGACTCCGGCAGTTACGCGGCGTTAGGTTATGCCCAGCAGTTGAATCTCCCTTACGAGATTGGTTTGATCCGCAATCATTATATCGGACGCACGTTTATCCAGCCGACGCAGTTTTTAAGGGACTTCCGGGTGCGCATCAAATTAAATCCGATTGAAAGCGTGCTCAAGGGCAAAAAAATAGTCGTGGTGGAGGATTCGGTTGTCCGCGGCACGACCAGCCGCAGCCGTGTTGAAGAGTTAAGACGGGCCGGGGCCAAGGAGATCCATATGCGTATCAGCTGCCCGCCGATAAAGAACCCGTGCTTTTACGGAATCGATTTTCCCAGCAAAAAAGAATTGATTGCCGCCAACAAAACGGTGAAGGAGATCGCCGACTTTATTAAGGTGGATTCATTAAAATATTTAAGTTTGGAAGGGATGCTGAAGGTTGTCAAGGATTCCAAGGATTATTGCCACGCCTGTTTTAGCGGCCAGTATCCGGTCCCCATCCCGAAGAATACCAGCAAATATCTTTTAGAGGAGAATTGTTCCCCATGAGTAAGTTTATTTTTGTGACTGGCGGTGTAGTTTCAAGCTTAGGGAAAGGGATCGCGGCGGCTTCCATCGGAAAACTTTTGGAAACCCGGGGCCTGCGGACAACCCTTATTAAATGCGATCCTTATTTAAATGTGGATCCCGGAACCATGAATCCTTTTCAGCACGGGGAAGTTTACGTTACCGATGACGGCGCCGAAACGGACTTGGATTTAGGTCATTATGAGCGGTTCACGAACGCGCAAGTCAGCCAGGACAATAATATTACGACGGGCAAGATTTATTATTCTGTTATCACCAAAGAAAGACGAGGAGATTATTTGGGCAAGACGGTCCAGATTATCCCGCATATCACCGATGAGATTAAGGGGTGCATCCGTAAGGTTTCGCATGACCGGGATGTGGATGTGACCATCGTTGAAATCGGCGGGACGGTCGGTGATATCGAAAGCCTGCCTTTTCTCGAAGCCATCCGCCAGATGCGCTGGGAGCTGGGAACGCATTATGCCCTCAACATCCACGTGACCTTGCTGCCTTATATTAAGTCGGCCGGCGAGCATAAAACAAAACCCACCCAGCATAGCGTTGGGCGGCTGCGGGAGATCGGGATTATTCCTGATATTCTTTTGTGTCGGACCGAAAGGACAATCACGAAGGATCAAAGAGAAAAGATTGCCCTGTTCTGTAACGTGGACAAAGAGGCCGTGATTGAAGCCGCCGATGTCAGGCACATCTATGAAGTCCCGGTGGCGTTTCACAAGGAAGGATTAGACGATCTTATTTTACGGAGACTCAATATAAAAAGTGAGGAGAAGGATTTAAGTCATTGGAATAATTTTGTTATCAAGCGCATCAAGAATCCAACAAAGGAAGTAAAGATCGCCGTTGTTGGGAAATATATTATGCTTCCGGACGCGTATAAGTCGATTTATGAAGCCTTGGTTCATGGCGGCATCGCGAATGACGCGCGCGTGACGATTGAGAAAGTGGATTCCGAGAGCATTGAGAAGGGCAAGGTCGAGAAATACCTCGAAGGCTCACGGGGAATTCTTGTCCCCGGTGGTTTCGGCGGCCGCGGCATCGAAGGGAAAATTCAGGCGATCCGTTATGCCCGCGAAAAAAAGATTCCTTTTTTTGGGATTTGTTTAGGCATGCAGATGGCTTGTGTGGAGTTCGCCAGGAATGTTTGCGATCTGAAAGGAGCCAATTCAACCGAGTTTGATAAAGACACGCCTTATCCGGTGGTCAGTCTTCTCGATGAACAGAAGACTATCGAGAATATGGGTGCGACCATGCGGCTGGGGGCTTACCCGTGCAAGATTTCAAAACCCACGAGAAGTTTCCAGGCCTATAAAAAAGAAAATATCTCCGAACGCCACCGTCATCGCTATGAGTTTAACAATAAATTCAAAAAGACCTTCGAAAAGAAAGGTTTCGTTTTTGCCGGGATCAATACCAAAAAAGATTTGGTGGAAATCATCGAGTTTAAAGATCATCCCTGGTTTGTCGCCTGCCAATTCCATCCGGAATTCAGGTCCAAACCGGACCATTCCCATCCTTTATTCGCCCATTTTATCGCCGCCGCTTTAAGTTTGTGATTCAACGCCAGACGCCGGAAAAATTTGCGGTTTCTTTTTGAGTATGTATAATAAGGGCTGTATTTTATCACATCGGAATTTCCTCCGCCATTGGCGGGGCCGATTCCGCCTCCGGCGGGACCAGATAGTCAGGGGATCCGATGTGACCCTGCCAAAGGCGGCCCAAAGGGAGATAGTGCACGAGCGAAGCGAGTGCCTATCTGGCGGGGGAAACAAAATACAAATATTCGAACCCAATAAAAGAGAACGTCCTTTATGAAGTTGTCAGGAGAATTAAGAAAAGGCGATGTGGAAACACGAAAGAATCAAAAAACAATTTTCGTCGCCATGAGCGGTGGGGTGGATTCTTCCGTTGTGGCCGGGCTCATGAAAGAACAGGGTCACAACGTCGTTGGGGTCACCATGTGTTTTAATATCACTCACGCCAACACCAAGAAACCTTCCTGTTGCGGTGTTGACGGCATTGAAGATGCCAAGCGCGCCGCGCAGATTCTCGATATTCCGCATTATGTCTTTAATTACGCCCAGGATTTGCGGGAGAGCATCATCGATAATTTCACTAGTGAATATTTAAAAGGCCGCACGCCGAATCCATGCGTGCGCTGCAATCAGCATCTGAAGTTCGGTTCCTTGTTTGACAAGGTCCGAAAGATCGGCGCCGATTATTTGGCCACCGGCCATTATGCCAAAATCCATTACAATGAGCAGAATAGCTGTTATGAACTTAAGAAAGCCTGCGATACACGGAAAGATCAGTCGTATTTTCTTTATAGTATTCGCAAAGAAACTCTCCCGCATGTTCTATTTCCCATCGGCAATATGACTAAGGAAGAAGTGCGCGGGTTAGCGGTGAAATATAATCTTGCCAACGCCCAAAAACCCGAAAGTCAGGATATCTGTTTTGTCTCATCGGATGGTTACAAGAAATTTTTAGAAGAGCGCGTGGGATCCGGGATGATGACCCCGGGGCTTTTTAAAGATGAAGCGGGAAATGTGGTTGGGGAGCACAAGGGCATCGCCAATTACACCATTGGTCAGCGTGATGGTTTGGGTGCAGCCTTTGGCCGGCCCAAATATGTTTTTAAAATTGAAAAAGAGACCAACACGATTTATCTGGGAAATCTTGACCGGTTATTCTCAAAGGGATTGATCGCCGGGCAGATGAATTATCTCAGTATTGATCCGCCGTTTAAGGATTTCGAAGTGAAGATTCGAATTCGACACGGGTTCCTGGAAGTGTCGGCCTATGTAACGTCGATAGACAATACTCAGGCCGAAATCCGTTTCGCCGAACCCCAAAAGGCCGTCACCCCAGGCCAGTCGGTTGTTTTGTATCACGACGATGTTGTCTTGGCGGGGGGGATTATAGAGAAGGCGATTAGTTAATAAATCTTTTTTTGTCTCCTTTTTGGCAATGAAACCGTTTTTTCGCCCCCGTTAGAAAAATCTGTTTTTTTATGAAATTATGTTATATTTTAGCTGGAAGATTAAAGGATTCTTATTATGCCACCCTCAAAACCCCGTTTTCACTGGTCATTTCGCTTAATCACTTACTTTGTTCTATAGAGTTGTTGCCTAATAAGGATGTCTCGACGAGGGAGAAATTTTCACTCTCGACGAGCTTGTCTAAATTGGCAACAAGTCTTATTTAGTTTTACCTCAACCGTTGCCATCCCTATTCCGGCTTACGCGCAGGTCATCCCTTGGCTGCCGGCTCCCGGCAGCATGGTCAATTTAACCAACCCTTACACGCCCCCGTTAATTCTGGGAATGAAAATCTATCCCGAAAACCCCTTGCAATTTAGCTTTATCGTGGACAAAGGCGACGCGGATATTACCAATCAGGAACTTCAAAATGAAGCTCAGCGGATGATCAAATATTTTCTGGCCTCGCTGACCATTCCCGAGGAGGACATTTGGGTGAACTTATCCCCTTATGAAGAGGACCAAACGATCAACGAAGATTTGGGGATTACCGAAATGGGCCGTGATCTGTTGTCTCAAGATTATCTCTTAAAGCAGTTAACCGCTTCTCTTCTGCATCCCCAGGAAGAGTTAGGCAAAGAGTTCTGGGATAAAGTTTACAAAAAGGTCTACGAGCAGTACGGCACAACCAAAATTCCGGTCAACACCTTCAACAAGGTTTGGATTGTCACCGACCGGGCCGGGGTTTACGAAAAGGACAACACTGTCTTTGTCGTGGACAGTTATTTAAAGGTCATGCTGGAAGAAGATTATCTGGCGCTGGACAAAAATATCAGTGATAAAATCCTTAAAACCGGTGAGCTTACCGATGAAAATGTCCGGGACGTCAGCCAAGTCTCTTCAAAAATCGTCCGAGAGATTATCATCCCGGCCATTGAAAAAGAGGTCAACGAAGGCAAAACCTTTGCGCCCTTGCGGCAGATTTATAACTCTTTGATTCTGGCGGCCTGGTATAAAAAGGCTTTGAAGGAAAGTCTTTTGGGCAAGGTCTATGTCGACCAGCACAAGGTCTTTGGGGTTGATGTGGATGACAAGGAGGTCAAGGGGAAGATTTACAACCAATACATCGCGGCCTTTAAGAAAGGCGTTTTTAATTTGATCAAGGAAGATCATGAGGAAAGCACCCAGAAGCTTATCAAGCGCCGGTATTTTTCGGGAGGATTTGAGGCGCATACGGGACAAGTTCTTCATGAATACACCAGTCTTTCCGATCTCCCCGCGGGGCGACGTAGGCATTATGATGCCACAATTCAAAAAGCTGCGCAGGCCCAACGCCGCCGTGGCGGGCCGATGGAGATCGACGTGGCGATGGTGGAGAATGCAAGGGACTTAGCTGCTGTTGTCACACCGCCAGAAGAAAAAGACAGAGTAACTCCTCCTACCGACACGGCGATGTTGGACGCGGCACAGGCCACTTCTGTCGCATGGCCGGGTAACCCTGATGATGGGCACGGGAAAGCTTTGTGGCGATGGGTCCTGGAGAAAAGGCAAGGATCTCCTCAAGTGACTGTCAGGGTGACAAGTGCCACGACTTCGGAATTAGCGATTCCATTTGATACGATCATTGATCGATTACAATCAGAACCATTCTTTATGAATATATCTTCCAGTGATATAACAGGAGTCATATTGAAGGGTTTTATCCTTCCTGATTTCAGAAAGTCGAAAGTTTCCCCTGTGGAACCTGCTGAGGAAATGTGGCAACACCTTCAGTCTACAGATTTGTGGGAAAGGATCGTTAAAGCAAGCGGGATCTCCCCAACAAAGGAATCTAACTACAAAGGAGTTCAATTTGACGGGGATCTCAATGTCAATAAATTCGAGATTTCATTATTGTTTGTTGACAAGGAAGGTAAGGTTGATTATACGGTAAAACCATATTCGCGTGTTGATGATACGACTTTAGCCAAAGAAATATGGGA
>Ga0247727_10014910_pt1 | contig 12833 bp, 12 predicted proteins | sample WisWelCaveWW1625_FD_202498 | JGI IMG/M metagenome (GOLD analysis project Ga0247727, IMG submission 202498) | Biofilm microbial communities from Wishing Well Cave, Virginia, United States - WW16-25 | ecosystem: Environmental > Aquatic > Deep subsurface > Groundwater > Cave microbial mat | place...
GCAACTCGGCTACAGAGAAACCAGGCGCGACTACCCATAGCACGACCAGCGCGACCGATCCACCGGCCGGCGCTCTCGCGGTAGTGCTGAACTGCTTCGAAGGGGTCTCATGCCGATACCCCATATCCGCAATTGTTGGGCCTTGGCGGGCCCGGAAGATCGCCCGCCGCCCACGTCAACACGCGGCGACCGCCTCTGCCCGCAAGGCGCGAGTCACCTCCCAGTCGATCCGATAATGCTCCCCAGTACGAACCAGGCGCCTGGCCTCCCCCACGTACTCGACGGCGACGCCGTACAGCTCGCGCGCGGCCTCGACGGAGACGTATCCGTCGACGACGTCCGCGAGCACGTGCTCGGGATCGCGCTGACACGGGTCGCCGTACCCGCCGCCGCCGGGCAGCTCGAGCTGAACGCAGACGTCTTGGTCCAGCCGGAGCACGGTCTTCGGCTGCGCGGGATCACCGGTCGAGAGCGAAAGCCGGCCGAGCGCTCCTTGCCCTCCTCCCTCGAGACCCAGGGCGGGAAACCGCGTGCGGTCGATCAGGGTCGACACGCTCCAGGGGCCCGTGCCGCGGCAACCCATCTCGGTGGCCTGCCCGAGGCCGCCCCGGTACCTCCCTGCTCCTCCGGAGTCCGTTCGCAGCTCGCGACGGAACTGGACCAGAGGTGTCAGTGTTTCGATGACCTCCGCGGGAACGCCCGCGACGCCGCTCGGAAAGCCTGTGGTGGAGAGCCCGTCCTTCGTCGCGCGGGCGCCCGTGCCTCCGGACTGAAAGAGCGTGAGGGAGAACGGCTTCCCCTGCCGGTCAGCGCCGCGCCAGATCGTCAGCCAGGTCGCGTCGGCGCCCGCGGCCATCAGCCGGTCGGGCAGAGCCGGAGCGAGCGCGCCGAAGATCACGCCTGGCAGGAGGTGACCGATCAGGTGCCTCGTGCCGACGGGAGCCGGCTCGAGGCAGTTCAGGATCGACCCCGGCGGGGCGGTGACGCGCACCGGACGAAATGATCCTTCGTTGTGTGGCACGTCCGGTGCGAGCGCGGCCTTCGCCGCGAACGAGGCGTATGCGTGCGTGTAGTTGAGGACGAGGTTGATGCCGTGCCGGCTCTGGGGCGAAGAGCCGGCGAAGTCGATCTCGAGCTCGTCGCCGTCCACGGCCACGGCGACCTTGAGCCGGATCGGCTCGTCGAAGCCGTCGCTCCAGCCCTCGTGCACGTACACGCCGTCGGGGAGGCCCCGGATCGCCTCCCGCATCGCCTGCTCCGAGCGTCGGATGATCTCGTCCGCGAGCGTGTCGATCGAGTCCAGCCCGAACTCCTCGAGGAGCACGGCGAGGCTCCGCGCGCCGACGTCGTTGCATGCCGACTGCGCGTACAGGTCGCCGACGGTCTCGTCGGGCGTTCGCACGTTCGCCCGCACGATCGCCACGAGGTCCTCGTTGACGGCACCTCGGTCGAAGAGTCTCATGATCGGGATGCGCAGGCCCTCCTCGTACACCTCGCGTGACTCCGCGGAGAGGATCTTTCCGCCGATGTCGGCCGCGTGGCACGTGTTCGCGAAGAAGGCGATCGGCCGGCCGCCACGGAAGACGGGCGTCACGACGGTGATGTCGTTGATCTGGCCGCTCGTCTGCCAGGGATCATTCGTCAGCAGCACGTCTCCGGGACGGAGCGTCTCGGGCGGATACGCCGTCAGGAAGTGTCGGACACCCGTGGCCATCGCGTTGATGTGACCGGGTGTGCCCGTCAGCGACTGCGCGACCATGAAGCCGCGCGAGTCGAAGACTCCGCAGGCGAGGTCCTCGGACTCGCGCACCACTGTCGAGAACGCCGTCCGGATCAGCGCGGCTTGTTGCTCGTTGACGATCGAGACGATGCGGTTCGCGAGCACCTCGACGACGATCGGGTCCATTACCTCGACCTCGGTGTGACAGCCAGGCTCAGCTCCGGCGTGACCTCGACGAGTTGCCCCGGGCCGACGACGAGCGTGGACTCGCGCTCCTCGACGATCGCCGGCCCCTCGAAGCGGGCGCCGGGCGGGAGCGCATAGCGGTCGTAGACGGGCGTCTCGACGTATCCGCCCAGCTTCGGGAAGAAGGCGGGTCGCGATCCCTCCGGGGGTCGCGACGGCGCGTCGACCGCCGTCGCCGCGAGCTCGAGCCCGGGACGAGGGCCCGAAGACACGATGCGCCAGTTGATCGCCTCCACGGGGACGTCCGGCCCGCGCCGGCCGTAGAGCCGCTCGTATTCGCGCTCGAACAGCTCCAGGAGTGCTCTGCTCTCGCGGAGTTCTGCGAGCGGGAGCGGGACCCTCACCTCGTGACCCTGCCCCACGTAGCGCATGTCGGCGTAGCGCTCGTGGGTGACCTCGCTCGAGGCGAGGAGGGACTCGGCGAGCAGCGCCGCTCCGTCGGCCTCCATCTCGCCGAACAGTGCGTTCACGCGATCCCAGTCGAGGTCGTCGAGCGTGAAGCGCCAAGTGCGAACGAAGTCGAAGGCGAGCGGCGCCGTGAGGAAGCCGAGCGCGCTCATCACGCCCGCGCCGAGCGGAACGAATAGCGAGGGGGAGCCGAGCACCGCCGCGACCCCGGCTGCGTGTACGGGGCCCGCTCCGCCGAACGCGAAGAGCGGGAGCGCGGCCGGGTCCTTACCGCGTTCGACCGCATGCACGCGCGCGGCGTTCGCCATGTTCTCGTTGACGATCGTGTGGGCGCCCCAGGCGGCCTCCTCGACGGTGAGGCCAAGCGGGCTCGCGACGTCGTGCTCGATGGCGGCGCGCGCCGCGGCGACATCGAGCTGCATCCGCCCCCCCAGGAAGTACCCTGGGTCGAGGTAGCCGAGGACGAGATCGGCATCGGTGACCGTCGGCTTCGTGCCGCCGAGCCCGTAGCAGACGGGCCCCGGGTCGGCTCCCGCGGAGTGCGGCCCCACCTTGAGCAGACCGAGAGCGTCGACCGCCGCGATCGATCCGCCTCCGACTCCGATCTCGATCATGTCGATCACGGGGACCCGGACGGGGGTCCCCGAGCCGCGCTTGAGCCGGTACCTGCGGTCGACCTCGAACTCGTCGGCAACGAGAGGGCGTCCGTCCTCGACGACGCAGAGCTTGGCCGTCGTCCCTCCCATGTCGAAGGACACCAGATCGGGATGACCGCTCACGCGGCCGTAGGTGGCTGCCGCGAGCGCGCCGCCGGCGGGGCCCGACTCGAGCAGCCGGACCGGGAAGCGCGACGCCGTCTCCACGGTGGCGATCCCTCCACTCGAGAGCATCACGTACAGCTGACCGCAGAAGCCCAGCCGTGCAAGCCTGTCGCGCAACTCGGTCAGGTAGCGGGCAACCAGCCTTTTCACGTAGACGTTCGCAACCGTTGTCGTCGTGCGCTCGTACTCCCGTATCTCGGGAGCCACCTCCGACGAAAGGGAGACCTGGAGCACGGGCGCCACCCTGAGGAGGGCATCGCGGGCTCGACGCTCGTGCTCCGGGTTGGTGAAGCTGTGGAGAAATGACACGGCGACGGCCTCGACACCCGACTCGACGAGCTCGCGGCCCAGCTGCTCGACGTAGGGCTCATCGAGCGCCACGACGACCGAGCCGTCGGCGAGTGTCCGCTCCGGGACGTCGAACCGGAGGTGCCGCGGAACGAGTGCCCGCGGGAGCTCGACCATGAGGTCGTAGAGCTCGTACCGCCGCTCGCGGCCGATCTCGACGGCGTCCCGGAAGCCCTGCGTCGTGAGCAGCGCCGTCAGCGAGCCCTTACGCTCGATGATGGCATTCGTGACGAGCGTCGTCCCGTGCACCACCAGCCGGAGTTCGGAGAACGCGAGACCGAGTCGCTCGAGGGCCTCGGCGAGTACGGTCTCGACTCCCTGGGAGGGGTCCTCGGGCGTGGTCAGCGTCTTGGCAACCGCGACGACGTGTTCGCGGTCGACGAGGCAGAGGTCAGTGAACGTGCCGCCGATGTCGACGCCAGCGCCGAGCACCTGCCGACTCTCAGCCCAAGCCGGAAGCGTACTCGCGGGAGATCCCGAGATCGCGAGCGATCTCCTCCATCGAGTAGCCGCTGCGCCGATATAGCTCGACCGCCTCGGCGCCCCGGACGCTCGCGTCACGTTCGTGACTCCGTCGAGCTTGCCGCCGGCCCCTCGGGCGACGACGGGCCGTCGGGCTCTCGGACCCCGCGGTAGCGCTCGCGCAGCCACACGAGGCCCGCGGGGCGCACCTCGCCGCGCAGCAGCCGGCACGTGTTCTCCGGCAGCCGGCGCACCCAGTCGAACGACCACTCCGTCGGCCACGGTATCTCTCTGCCGCCGGTCAGGCCTCTCGGTCGGAGCGCGAGTGTCGCGAGCAGGACGAACCCGAGTACGAGGTTGGCCGTTCCCGACGGCGGCTTTCCCTCCGTGATGCCGAGCGCGTCGGGGCGGTTGAACACCGTGTAGGCCACGGTCAGGAAGTAGCAGCCCACGACGGCCCCGGTCACGCTCGTCATGCCGCCGATGACGAGCATGGCGATCGGCAGGAGGACGATGTCGAAGCCGTTCGTGTTGAAGTAGAAGTCCTGCGGGCTGAAGGTGCCGCCGAAGGCGTGGCCGTAGAGCGCGCCGGCGACGCCGGCGACGAAGCCGGAGAGGACCCACGCGATCGCCCGCTCCACGGGCACGCGGACGCCGACCGACCTCGCCGCCCGCTCGTTCTCGCGCGAGGCCCGGAGACGTAGCCCGTGGCGCGACTGCTGGAACGCGTAGGCGACGCCGACGAAGATCGACGCCCAGACCATCACTGAGAGCAGCGTCGTCGTGTTCGGGACGCCGATCAGCGTGCTCGCCCCGCGCGTGATCGAGGGGGTCTGGATGATGAAGACGTTGACGATGACGAGCAGTGCGAGCGTCGCGATGCCCGCCTGCACCCCCTTGAGGCGAACGATCGGCGGCGCGATCAGGATGGCGAACGCCAAGGCGAAGCCGGCGCCCGCCAGGGTGCCCTCGAGCGCGCTGAGCTTCGCCGGCAGGATCCAGTAGCTCAGCCACGGGAACTTGTCGGCCATGGTCAGGTATGTGAACGACTTGATCTCGGGCGGGATCGTGAGCAGCGCCGACATGTAGGCGCCGATCGCGACGAACGCGACGTGACCGAAGGAGAGGACGCCGGAGTTGCCGCTGAAGATCTGGAGCGCGAGGACGATGATCAGCATGAGGAAGCCTCGCAGCGCCGTCTGGGTGTAGAAGACGTCCTTCCCGCTGCCGCCGCTGAAGACGTTGTCGATTATCACCCAGGTGACGACCAGGAGCGCGCAGAGGAAGAACGGCGGCCAGAGCAGTCGCGCCAGCGGCTCGACGCCCGCCAAGCGCTCCTTCACGCCGACGCTCTCTCGGCGACGGCCCGCTTCGGCCGCCACCGTTTCCAGAGGCGGGCGAGCCCGCCCGCCCGCAGGGAGACGAGCCCGTCGGGCTGGAAGACGAGGATGGCGATGACGGCGAGGTACGCGAAGACGAGCGTGTGGTTGTTCAGCACGAGATCGCCCGATGCCGGCAGGGTCGCCTGGAGGGCGTTGATCATCGCGCCGAGGACGAACCCGCCGAGCGCCGCGCCGGCCAGGCTACCGAGGCCGCCGATCACGGCTCCGACGAAGGCGATGATGAGCGGCCCCTGCCCGATGTCGGGGGCGATCGCCGGGCCGATCCGCAGGACGTAGAGGACCGCCACCGCGCTCGCGAGCAGGCCGGTGATGCCGAAGGCGGCCGAGATCACCCAGTTCGCCCGGACGCCGACGAGCTGCGCCATGCGGAAGTCCTCCGTCGAAGCGCGTAGCTGGATGCCGAGCGCCGTGCGCTTGAGGAGCAGGGTCATGCCCACGACCAGGACGAGGGTGACGACCCAGATCACGATCGTGAGACGCGAGAGCCGAACGCCGCTGATGTCGAACTGGTGGTCGAGCCACGGGTACGGCTCGACCCCCTTCTGGGGGCCTGTGCCGACCGTCATCCAGCCGAGCGCCTCCAAGAAGTAGCTGACCGCGAACGAGGTGATGAGGAGGACGACGGGCGCCGCCCGCCGCACCGGCCGGAACGCGATCAACTCCATCAGCAGCGAGAGGACGGTGACGACGACGATCGTCATCACGAGCATCGCGACCCAGCCCCAACTCCGCGTGTAGAACATCGTGAAGCCGCCGGCCATGATCAGCTCGCCGTAGGCGAAGTTCATCAGGCCCATGACGCCGAAGAGGAGCGCGAGCCCGAGCGCCATCAGCGCGAAGAGGCTCCCGTAGGCGATCGAGTCGAGCGCGATCTGAATCACGACTGACGCTGAGCCGATGATCATGCCTCGTCCTCTATAGTCATGCCGATGTAGGCGGCCTCAAAGTCGCCGATCCTCGTGAGCTCCTCGGCCGTGCCGTGGAACTCGATCCGACCGCCCGAGCGCATGACGTACGTGCGGTCGGCGACCTCGATCGTGCGCGCCGCGTTCTGCTCAACGAGGAGGATCGTCACGCCCTCCTCCTTCAGCTCTTGGAGGATCTCGAAGACGCGGCCGACGATGAGCGGCGCGAGGCCGAGCGTCGGCTCGTCGAGGAGCAGGAGCTTGGGCCGGGCCAGCACCGCCCGCGCGATCGCGAGCTGCTGCTGCTCGCCGCCCGAGAGCGTGGAGCCCCGCCGGTCGAAGAACTGGCCGAGGGCCTCGAAGCGCTCGCACATCTTCTTGATGTCGGCCTCCGCGGTCCGGCGGTCCCTGCGCGCGGACGTCCCGATCTTCAGGTTCTCGCCGACCGTGAGGCGGCCGAAGATGCGGCGGTTTTCCGGCACGAGCGCGATCCCGCGGCGGAGGATCGCGTCGGGCGGGAGCCCGACGATCGATCGCCCGTCTAACGTGATGTCGCCGGACGACGGCCGCAGCACGCCCGTGATCGTCCAGAGCGTCGTCGACTTGCCGGCTCCGTTGTGTCCGACGAGGCCCACGAGCTCGCCGTCGTTGACCTCGAGGGACAAGCCCTGGACCCCGGCGATCCGGCCGTAGTGGACGGAGAGGTTAGTGAGCCGCAGCAGTCTCCGCTCCCCTCTGCCCGAGGTACGCGGCGATCACGGCCTTGCTCGTCCGGATCTCCTCCGGCGTCCCGACCGCGATCGACTTGCCGTAGTCGAGGACCTGGATTCGCTCGCAGACGCGGAAGATGATCCGCATGTCATGCTCGACGAGGAGGACGCCGCAGCCGAGCTCCTCGCGGAGCTTCGCGATCGTCTCGGTCAGCGCGAGGCTCTCGGCGTCGTCGAGCCCCGCGGCCGGCTCGTCGAGTAGGAGGAACTTCGGCCCGACCGCGACGGCGCGGGCGATGCCGACGCGCCGCTCGTCGCCGTGCGGCAGCGCGGACGCGGGCAGCCGCGCCAGATGGCTGAGGCCCATGCTCTCCAGCAGCTCCCACGCCCGCCTCCGCGCTTGGCGGCGCGTGAGCCCGGCTCCGAGCGCGCCGAGCTCTACGTTCTCGAAGATGGACAGGCTCGGAAAGGTGGCGACGTCCTGGAACGTGCGAACGAGGCCGCGGGTGACGAGCCGCTGCGGCGGCCAGCCGGTCACCTCCGTCCCTTCCAGCGCCACCTTCCCGGCCGTCATGCGGACGAAGCCGCTGACGGCGTTCATGAACGTCGTCTTGCCCGCCCCGTTCGGGCCGATCAGGCCCATGATCTGACCCTGCTTGAGGGTCAGGTCGACGCCGTCGACGGCCCGGACGCCCGCGAAGTGGACGTGGATGCCTTCCGCGACCAGTTTCGTGGGGCCCGAGCCGTCGACCGCGCTCTCCATGTCGGTTGCTCTGATGCCTCTATTTCGTAACGGCGGGCGGCTTGCCCCGGCACGCGTTGCCGTCGCCGATGTTCGGGATGAATTGGACGGACTGGCTGCCGACCTGCCTGTTCGCGCCGTTCGTGAACAGTTCGATCGAGTACGACGCCGGCTGCGGCCGGTGGCACTTCGACGTGAACTTCGCCTTGCCTGCCAGCGTGTTGAGCACGAGGTTCGAGTTGAACAGGGCGTTCGCGATCGCCGGCCCGTCTGTCGACCCGGCCTTCTTGATCGCCGCGACGACGGCGTTGGCCAGGTCGTAGCCGCGCGTGGCGTAGGCGTCGCCGATCGGCTTCCCGAACCTCGCCTTGAACTGCGCCGCGACCCTCCTGATCAGCGGGGTCTGCGTCCCGGAGCAGTAGGTCGGCAGACAGACGAAGGCCTCCGCGTAGTAGTTCGAGACGTTCCCGGCCACCTGCTTCACGAGTACGCCGTTCCCCGCGGCGTTCGCTGCGATCGGCGTGTTTAGGCCGGCCCCGCGGATCGCGCGGGCGAGCTGCGCCGCGTACGGCTGCCACGACCCGTTGAAGATGACGTCACACCCCTGGACCTTGCCGCGCAAGCGGGTGATCTGCGAGCTAAGGTCGAGCGTCGCGCCTGAGACGAAGGTGTCGCTGCCGCAGATCTTGCCTCCCAGCCGGAGCCAGTCGGCCCTGAAGTAGTCGGTGGTCGCCTTCGTGTACTCGAGGAGGGTGTCCTTGAAGACGTACGCCCGCCTCAACTGCGGCTTGTTCTTGCGCAGCCACTCGGCCATCGCCACGCCCTCGGCGTCGGAGCCCAGCCCCATCGAGCCGCCGTAGGGGCCGACGATCGCCGGCGTGGCGACCTTCGGCGACGAGGCACACAGCGAAATGCCCGGCACCTTGTGAGCGCGGGCGGCGTTGATCGCGGGGAACGAGAAGTCGAAGTCGCACGCGGCGATGATGACGACGGCGCCGTTGCCGATCAGCTCCTCGGCGTTCGTCGCCGCCGTCGGCTTGTCCGACTTCGTATCGAGCCACTCAACTCTGAGCTTACTGCCGAGAGCGCCTCCGGCCTTGTTGATCTGCTCAATCCGCATTTGGAAGAGCTGCCCGGCCTGAAGGTCGAACGGCGCGCCAATGCCCGTCCTGGCTGCCGAGATCCCGATTAGGATCTCGTTCTGGTTCTTCCCGCCCAGCGCGGAGCTCGCGACAAGCCCGACCGCGACCGCGGCGATCGCGACTCCGAGGACGGCTACATGTTTCCCCATGTTCCTCTCCTTTCTCAGCCGCAGTGCGCGACTGGCTCGATACTACTCCACGGCCGCCAGTAATATGGACGGCGGGTGCGAGCAGGAGGGCGTCACCAGCATCCTTGGGTTCGGACGGAGGTAGCCCTCGCGAAAGCCGGCGCGGAGGATGTTGGCGTACGAGGCGGAGGGGCCGCGCCCATGGCTCGCTGGCGTCCCCGATGCGCCCGCCGAGAACGCTCGACGGCCACGTCGAACCCCCTCCTCCACCTGTCCACCCTACTCCACCACCTCACGGGGAGCATCGAGGGGGCGCCGCCGCCTACTCGGGCTTCACGGCTTTCAATCAGGCGGCGGTGACGCCGGCGCGTGCGCGCGGTGTGCAGCGGCAGCCCCACGATCCTGCTCGCCAGAGAAGCCCCGCAGCGTCGGCGTCGCGCCCACGTCGGCCGGTCAGGGCTGTCGGGTCAGGTTTCGAGGTTCCGGGCCGGCCAGCAACCAAGCGCCCCCCGCGGCGACTAGCGGCACGGCGATGACGGTGATCGCCAGCTCAACGACCGGCACCCGCCTGAGCCGACCCATGTCTCCGTCTCCGGCCAGGACTGCGGCTACGGATACGTATGCGACGCCGATGATAGGCGACGACCTGCGCCGCGCGCCTTGAGCGTCACGAGCTCGGGATCGCCGGGACCCAGGCCAACGCCGAAGAGCCTCCCGGGTCGGCGTCCGTTCCTGCTCACTCCGCTGGGCTCGCAAGTGCATTGACGGCCGCCGCGGCGATCGCGCTACCGCCGCGGCGGCCGTGGACGACGAGGTACTCCAAGCCAACGGGGTGCTCGGCCAGCGCCAGCTTGGACTCGAGCGCACCGACGAAGCCGACAGGCACGCCGATCACAGCCGCCGGTCGGTCGGCGCCTTCCTCAACCAGCTCGAGTAGCCGGAAGAGCGCCGTCGGCGCATTTCCGATCACGACCAGGGCGCCGTCGAGCTGTTCGCGCCAGAGCTCGAGCGCAGCGGCCGAGCGCGTCGTGCCCAGCTCACGCGCGAGCGCTGGCACGCGAGGATCGGACAGTGTGCAGACGACTTCGTTCGCGACAGGGAGCCGCGAGCGCGTGACGCCGGCGGCGACCATCGCTGTATCGCAGAGGATCGGAGCGCCCTCAGCGCAGCCGCCGCGGCGGCTGCAAAGCCTCGCGAAGCCGCGATCTCGCGGGTCAGGTCGACCATGCCGCAGGCATGGATCATGCGTACGGCCGCCCGCGCGAGCAGCGGATCGAAGCCATCGAGATCGGCTTCCGCGCGGATCGTCGCGAACGAGCGCCGATAGATCTCTGCCCCGTCGCGAAGGTACTCGCTCATGCTCCCTGCTCCAGCAAGCCGAGCGCGCGCCCGACGTCGGGCACGATCTGCTCGCCGACCGCGACCGCATCGCCAGAGGCGGCCACGCTCAGCGGGACACCGCGCGGCTCGCCACAGCGGCGCTCACAAGCCGACCAATGCTCCCAACGAGCGCCGGCACCGCGCACAGCTGCCCGTGCGCTAGCCGCCGCCCGCACGTCGATTCGAGCCTTGGCACAGGCGCCGAGACCGGCGCAGGCACTCAGCCCTTCCCAGCCGGAACCCGGCTCGGTGACGAGGCCGAGCTCCTGCAGCGCCCTAGCGAGACGATCCACGGCCGCGGGCTCGAGGTCCACGAAGCTGAGGCTCTTCGTCGCCGCGATGCGGATAGGGCCGGCGCACGCTCGAGCGAGCGCCGCAAGCGCGCTGACCACTTCGGAATCGAGACGACCGAGTGGTGGGAGAGCCGTCAGGGCAAAGCGCCCGTCGCGCTGCTCGCACCTTCCTGGTGGAACAGCGATTGACGCCGGCAGCTCATCGGTGGGGGCGAGCCTGGCTCCTAGCCGCGCTGCAATCGACCGAGCGCCATCAGGCAGCTCCGCGACGCGCCAGCCGCCATCGTCACTGAGAGCGAGGAACGCCCGCGCCGCCATGAGGGCAAGCTCTGCAGCCTGCCGCCCAGGCACGACGGCATCCGTAGGAATGCCTCGCAGGAGCAGGCGAGGAGAAATCGCTGTGGCAGCTGCGCAAGCTCGACGTCCGCGCAGAGCGCGCGATCGAGCTCGTCCACGAGCTGATCGGTCGCGCAGAGCGAGCGGGGATGGCGTCCGGCCAGCGGACTCGCGAGCACGTTGCGGATGCGCTCGTGCGTCCTCGAGGGAAGCAGTCCGACGGCCTCGAGCGCCTTAACGAATGCGGCACCGCTCTCCGGCGGAAGCCCGCGCACCTGCAGGTTCGCCCGGGCGGTGAGCTCAACGAGCCCATTTCCCTCGCCGGCGAGCTCTGCGATCGCGGCGAGCTGCGCAGCAGAGACCATTCCGCCCGGCAGGCGGAGACGCGCAAGCCAGCCATCCTCCGCCTCGTGCATGTCGAGCACGCCGGGGCAGTGAGCGGCACCGCCGCGGCGGTGCCGCCACCGATCGGAGGAAGGCCGTGGCCTCGACTCCCGCGTGTGTGTGCAGCGTCAGTCTCCTGCTTTAACGGCGACCGCCGGATCCTGGCTCGGCGCTTCACGCGCAGTCATCACCCGTCGCGTTCCGAGGGCGAAGATCGAGCCGAGCGCCGTCCAGAGAACGAGCTGCGCGCCCACGGTCGCCTGCCGGGCCTCCCAAAGAGTGACGGCCGGAAAGTCCTTCGGCACCTCCTGGATCCCGGGCAGCGCCAGCCCTGCGACGAGAACGACCACCACGTAGGACGTGAGCCCCGCGACCAGCGCCGTTGTCGCCCTATGCTGTGCAAGCAGCTTGCGAACGCGCACCGCAAGGACTGCACCTAGGATCGAGATGCCGATCATCGTGAAGTACAGAACCACCCGGCGGTTGATCGTGTCCGGGTTCCCGACCGCCGGCGGGTTGGCCGGGAACTTCAGGAACGGCACGAGAAAGAGGACGACGAACGACGTCCCTGCCAGCCGAAGCGCCGTAGCGGCGGGACTGAGCTTGCCCACGCGGCCGTAGACGAACGCAAACGCGAGCGCGAAGAGCCCGCCCAGCGAGAGGCCATAGATGAGCGTGGCGGCGAGCAGTCCCGCGCTACTTTGGATCTTCCGCGAGACCAATGGCCCCGCGACCTGTTGGTGCGCGGGTGCTGCCGGCACCGCGGCCGGCTCGGCGTGGCTTTCCTCCCACGCGATCGCGGCGTCGACGGCAGGTTCACCCACGATACGAGCGACTCCGGTTGCAAGCAGCCCAGCGCATACCCCTGCGACGAGCCCGCAGACGAGCAAGTTCCTCATCATCTTCAGGCCCTCAGTGACAGGGGAAGCCGAGCAGGTGCCGGCCGTCGTGGAAGAACTCGTGCAGTGTCGCCGAGCCCTGGTACGAGCCCGTCAGGTAGAGCGCGAAGAGCAGGATCGATGCTGCGAACACGGCCCAGGGCCAGAGCTCACGCAAGGAGATCGCGGGCGGATAGCCAGCTTCGGAGAAGGCTGGCGCGACAGCAAGGTTCGACATGGAAAACCTCCTGGGGATTGCGCGTCCCGTTCGGCGGTTGTAGCGATGGCCCGAATGTCCTGGCTCCCGGAGCATCGTCCTACTCCGCCTTCCCACCCTCGCGGGCAGTGGCTTTGTGGAGAGACCCTCCGGCTACAGTGGCGCGACCGCGCCGGCATCTAACCTGAACTGACTCCGAGTTCTCCCGACACCTCGCGGGAGAGCCGAGACTCCTTTGAGACCGCGCGCTCAGCCTCGTCACGACGGTGTCCAAACCTCGTGGAGGTGAGCTTCGTGTCCGATGATGACG
>Ga0247727_10014911_pt1 | contig 12833 bp, 22 predicted proteins | sample WisWelCaveWW1625_FD_202498 | JGI IMG/M metagenome (GOLD analysis project Ga0247727, IMG submission 202498) | Biofilm microbial communities from Wishing Well Cave, Virginia, United States - WW16-25 | ecosystem: Environmental > Aquatic > Deep subsurface > Groundwater > Cave microbial mat | place...
GTCGCGCGACTCAGCCAGGTATCCGGGGGGGCTCCTTCGAAAACCGGTGAGAAAACGCCGGGGGGGCTGTGAACCCCCCCCCGGACTTCCAAGACAGACTTCCCGGCGAAGAAGAGAAGGCGTCACGGCGAAGAGCAGACGCGGAACCGTACCTCGAGGGAAGCCGTCTTGTCAATTTCCGGCGCCGGGGCGTTTTTCCCGACGATCGGGGCTTCGAGCTCGCCCGACCCCCCGCCATTTGCCCGGAGAGGGGCCTTCGAAGGCCGGGGAGGGGTCTAGGTAGGGGGTCCTCGAGAACCGGGCAGGGATTCAGGTTCTTACGCGGATTCCGGGGTGACCAGGTAGATCCGAACTCCTTGGCCGACGAAAACCGCGCGCATATCGTTTCCCAGGCGCTCGGCAACGATCGCGAGCGTCCAGGGGCCGAGTACCGGCCGAACCGCGGTCAGGAGCTCCCGGTAGGTCAGGAGTTGCCCGAGGGCTCGGGTTCCCGGCCGCTCCTCGACCTCGAAGATGGTCACCCCGGGCCCCTGGTGTCCGACACAGTCGATCTTCTTCTGTGTCGCTTCCTGGAACTGGCGCCGGATCTTTTCCTGGAGCTCGGGGTCACCCTCGAGCGAGCGGGGCGCGATGTTGATTCCTTGCCCGACCCGGACGTTGTACTCGAAAAAGTCGTACTCGCCTTCATGCTCCCGAAGCCACGCGCGCCAGAGCGCACCTTCGATCGGGATGAGGCCCGGGTAGAACCGCTTGAATTGCTCGCCCGTGGCCGGCATGGGTCAGAGTCCGGGGGGAATCGGCGCCGAGCGTACGCGCTCGAAGTCCGCGGCGGTGAGCTCGAGGCCGACATAGCGGGCCCACCTCGAGAGAGACGCCGCGCGGAGTCTGGCGGGAATCCCGAGCTCGAGCAGAAACAGCACCGCGGAATCTTTCCGCTCGGGGTCGACGAGCTCGTCGGGAAACGGGGGAAGCCGGCGCGTCTCGGGCACTACTCGCGCTCCTCGCCGCACAACGGATCCCAACCGGCAGCGATCACCCGGGCGAGCGCCGGCGCCGGCCCGAGCGCTCGCGCGAGGAGATCTGCAAATCGCCGGACGAGCTCGGCGCCGGCGCCGGTGTTTTGGGGGTGGCGCAAGGCAAGCTGTAGATTTGCGAGAACCGTAAACGCGGTCACCGCGTCGAGCTCGGCGACGATCGGTCCTTGCGCCTGTCGCTGCTCGAGCTCACAGTGGAAATCTTCGAACTGCGGGAGCTCGCGCGCCGGGGTCGAGCTCACAAGACCCCCGGCCAGGTCGTGCTTTTGAGTTGAATGTGGACGTGGGGTTCCACGTTCAAGACACCGCCGCGCTCGGCGAGCTCGGCGAGCGAAAGCCACTCGGGCTCGAGGACGACGCCGATCCACTCGCCGAACCGCATTTGAAGATATCGGCAAAAGGGATCGGCGCCGTGGGCGTCGTCGAGTTGGTGTCGCCGGAAGTCGGCCGCGCGCACCGGCTCGTGTTCCTTCGTGGAATGGAGCGAGACCCGGCCGCCCGGGGGTCTCCGGAGAGACGTCACCGTGAGTTGTTCGCCGGTCCACTCGCGATGGATTTGCGCGATCGCTCCCAGGAAGAGCCAAACCCCCGGATCGATCAGGCGCGTGTCAACGCCGGGATTGACTTTCACGCCGCCTCAAAGTGGAACGCAGGACCGCGCCGGTATCCAGGAGCTCGAAGTATTGAAGCTCGCCCTCGACGTCGAGAAAGACCCGGTGCTTTTCGCGCGCAACGTGTTGCTCGGCCTTGCCGCGCGCGAAGCGCACCCCGAGGGGCCCGAGGGTCGAGATGAGCTCGAGATCGCAATCGACGCACGCCAGCCGAATCATTTTCGCTCTCCCGCCGGCGACGTCGCCGGCTTTTCCTTCGCCCGCTCGAGGACCTCGAGCTCGTCTTTCGTGCGGGCGACGATCCGACCGTCCTCGAGACGGACGAGGGCGACTTCAACTTCCTTCCCGTCCGGCAGCCGGAACAACGACGTGGTGAGTCTGGACCCGTTCGACATGGCCGATCCCTCCTGTGACTTTGTCCCGGACGACGTCGCCGGGGCGAAGGGTAAGGCCGAAGAATTCATCACCCTCGAGCATGGGCTCGAAGATCTCGGCCTTTTCCCGATCGAGACGAGCTCGAGCTCCGCGAAGGCGCTCGAGCGCGGAAATGAGATCGCTCATGGTGTCGTCACCTCGAGCGATTGTAAGACCCACCGGCAAAGTTTGGCGACGCGCTCGCCTTCGTCGCGCGCGGACTCGAGCTCGCCGCCGAATGTGCGCGCGAGCTCGGAAAGTCGATCGAGCTCGCCGGCGATACGCTCGAGCATCGACCGGTCGGACCCGCTGACCGCCTTCGCCGCGAGCAGCCGAAGCCGCCACACCCGCTGCGAGAAGGCCGCGGAAGTCGCGGGAATCCGCACGTCCGATAACTCGAGCTCGAGGTTCGGAAGCTCGAGCGAGAGACCGTGTAGAGCTCGGCGCCGGATCTGTTCGAGATCTCCCTCGGCAACCTGCGGGGAGTGAACGTCCTCCTGATGGCGCGCGAGCTCGGGGGCGGTGTCGTACCCCGACCCGCAAGCCGAGCATCGAAACACAAAGTCACTCATCGCCGACGCTCACTCGAACCATCGGCCATCCAGCCAGGAATCATCCGCCTCGAGAAAACACCGGCACGCGAGCGCGAGCTCGCACGTCTGACACCCACAGAGGATTCCGCAGCATAGCAGGCAGACCTCGTGGCAGTCGGGCTCGAGACAATTCGGGCAGTCGAGCGCGTTCACTCGCGGCCTCTCACCATCTTCAGTATTTGCGGGAGCACGTGCTCTCCGCACGGAGGACAGACAAATTTCCTCAGCATCCGCCACTCCTCGTGGATATCGCCACAGAAAGTGCAGGGTCTCTTCTCGGTCGAGCTCGAGAGCTCCCACGGCGCGGCGCCGGCCATCACGTGAGCGTATCCCTCCGGCGCCGGCGCCGGCGGGGGGGGGTTGGGGGGCCCCGAGCTCGCCGGCGCCGCCGCCGCCGCCGCCATCGACGCGCGCGCGTTCGACTGGACCCGCCAGTCGCGCGCGGTTGCGACGGAGGCACCGGTGCGGATGCAATAGTCGAGATGGAACAGCCGGTCGTCCTCGCGCTCGAACTTGTTGAGCTCGAGCGCTACCCCGATCGAGATCTGGCCTTCGGCCAGCGATTGAAATACCCGCTTGTCGCCGCGCAAAAGGTTGAGACGGCCCTCGACGTGGTCTCGCGAACGCTTCACCGCTTCCGCGACTTTCGCGGTGTCCTCGCCGAGCTTCTCGTAGAGCTCGGCATAGAAGAGGGCTTCGTCGGTCGTCGACAGGTCCTCGCGCTCGAGGTTCTCGTGGATCTTCACCGCGTCCAGGCGAGAGACGTCGGCTTCGACGATGCACGGGACCTCCCCGAGTCCCGCGATTCGCGCGGCCAGCAACCGCCTGTGGCCGGCGACGACCTCGAACCGGCCGCCCTCTTTCGGGGTGACGATGAGGGGCTCGAGAATTCCCACGGCGCGAATCGAGACCACGAGCGAGTTGAGCTTCGCATCGTCAAGCGTCGAGCGCGCCGCGTTCGACGGCTCCTCGAGCGCGGCCGTGGGAAGGAAAAGGAGCTCAGGCATCGTCTCTCCCTCCGGAGACGGCGCCGGCGTCGAGCCAGCGATCACGCTCGAGCGCGGCCACGCGTCGATTGACTCGTCTCGAGACCAGCTTTGCGCGACGCTCGACCCACTCCGGAGCGATACAGGTCCTCATGTCGACTTGCCGCAAGGCCGCGAGCTCGCGGTAGAGACTCCCGAGCTCCAGATCGTGGGAGAACCGCTCCGCTCTCCCGTCGTGGCCGGCTCGAGCTTGTCGCACAGGTTTACTCCCCTGCGGGTTTCTCGCGCGCTCGGCCGCGGGAGAGCTCGAGGACGACGTCGGCCGACTTGCGCGCGTCCATCTTCGTCGCGACCAGGCGTTCGCCATCGACGACAAGCGCAACTTGATCGCCGCGGTTCCAATGGAGTCCGCGCCGCAGTGCCGGCGGGATACTGAGGTACAAACTATTTCCGTGCTTGACCAGGCGTACAAAGTGGACCATGCTTACAGAGTATACACTGTCCCCCCCGGGGGGGGAAGGGGGTTTCGTGGGCGAGGACCAAAAGTTCAACCCGCTTATGGCTCACGTCATGGGCCAGATCCAGGAACGCGGGGAGCTCGAGCGGGCGAAGGCCGCGGCGCTTCTCGCGGTAGGCCAGCGTCTCGACCAGGTCCTCGACGAGCTCCGAAAGATTCGGCCGCTTGTCGAGGAGCTCGTCGAGCGAGGACGCCGGCCGTGAAGTGGGAGCAGCTCCCCGAGCTCCCGCGCCGCGAGATGCCCCTCGCCGCGCGGACCGAGCTCGCAAAGCTCGAAGCCTTGCGCGTAATCGCCGAGACGCTCGAGCGCATCAACGCTCAGCTCGGGCTCGCGCTCGGAGTGCTGCTCGCGCCGAAGCCGGCGCCGGCGATGTCAACGCAGGTCCTGTGCGAGCTCGAGGCTATCGCCGACGAGCTCGAGCTCTTGCGGGCGCGGGATCTACCGCTCGACGTCCTCGTGTTCTTGAAGAAGCTCGTTTCTCGCGCGCGCGCGGCGGCCGGGCGCGATTTTCCATAAGACTTCTTATGGGACGCTGGACGTCTCAGGATCTTGAGTCCAGCTTCTAAGCTGGAAGAAGCAAGATCCTATCCCTTCAAGACTGAGAAGACAAGGATCTATTAATAGGAGTGTCCGTTGACATTCGACCCCGTTTTTCGGCGAAGTCGAAACGCTCGTGTTTCTTACCCTGTGCAAAACCCTGTGGATAACCTGTGGACGCGGTGTGGAAATCTGTGCGAGACTCGGATCCTCAACCCCGTGACCAGGAGGTTTAGACCATGCCGATCCGAGTGAAGTCATCGGCGGATATCGCCGCGAAGTGGGCGCGGGTGTCCCCGGGCCGCGACACCGACTACCGGGAAGGAGTTTCCGACCCTTCCGTCCAGTGGGCCCGCGCGGCCGGGGCTTCCGCCGAGACCTACAACGCCGGCGTACAGGACGCCATCACCCGCGGGGCGTTCGCGAAAGGCGTCTCCGCGGCGGGAGACGAGAAGTGGCGCCGGAAAACCGCCGACGTCGGGACCCAGCGCTGGGCCCCAGGAATCCGCTCGGCCCAGACCGACTTCGAGACGGGCTTCGCGCCGTTTCGCGACGCGCTCGAAAAGATCGAGCTCCCGCCTCGAGCCCCCCGAGGAGACCCGAGAAACATCGAGCGCGCCGCCATGGTCGCCCGCGTACTCGCCGAGAGACGGAAACGGTAAGGGGGGTGTGACGTGGGAAAAGCACTTGAGGTAATCAACGGCCGCGTGACCGCTCCGGGCGCAACTCTCACCGCCTGGATCATGGCCGCCGGCGACTCGCTCACCGTTCGAAACGCGCCGCTCGACTCAAAAATCCACTTGCTCCAGGCGTGGGCCGACAACCAAGCCGCCGGCACCATCCGGGTACGGTCTCCGCGCCTGCACGACAACGTCGAGGCAATCCGCCTCGGGATCGTTCTGTCGGAAGTGCGGCCACTGCTCCCGCGGCGATTCGAACAAATGCTCGTTCCCCAGGACGTGCTCACCGTGCAGCAAAGCGGATCGGCGGTCGCCGGCGACATCGAAAACGGAACCCTCATGCTCTTCTACGCGGATCTCCCGGGGGTGTCCGCGCGCCTCATCGACGCAACCACCCTTCTCGCCAACATGGTCAACATCATGACGATCGAGAACACGCTGGCTCTCGGCACGCTCGGCGGGTACTCGGGCGAGGAAGCCATCGACGCCGAGTTCGATCAGTTGAAGGCCAACACGGACTACGCCCTGATGGGCTACCAGGTGTCGGCCGAGTGCGCGTGCGTCGGATGGAGGGGATCGGACACCGGAAACCTCCGGGTTGGGGGTCCGGGCGACGAAGTCCAGAAGGACGTAACCGGCTCCTGGTTCTACGATCTGTCGCGCGAGTACGGGATCCCGCTGATTCCCGTCTTCAACTCGGCCAACAAGGGCGCCATCCTCATCGACGGCGTTCAGGACGAGAACGGAGTCGACGTCACCGTGACCTCGATCTTCGCGCAGCTCAAGGCGGGCGCCGCGCCGCTGGCCACGTAGTTCGACGCCGCGCCGACACTGAGGTGGCGCGGGCAGGTCCCAGGAAGCAGGCTTGCCCGCGCCGCGAATCCGGAGGCACCCTTTTTGAGCTCGTCGGTGTCCTCGCCGCTGACCGGCCACCCTCCGCTCGTCGACTTCACCTCGCGGTTTGTGCAACCCCCGGGACAGTTCTACGTCACCGCCGACGACGGATTCAGTCTCCGGATCGCATCCTCACTCGTCGGCGCCCGCTTCCGGCTCCTCGCGCGGCTCCTCGTTCCGGCTACGGGCATTCACTACTGGCAGCAAGAAGCGGTCACAACCGTCTTCCGGCAGATCGAGCAGTTCGAGTTCCAAGGGCTCGAGGGGTTTCTTATCGGTCTGAACGTCGAGATTGTGAACGCCATAGACCTTCGGGACTGGTTCTTCGCGAGCGTTCAACTAACGCGCGGCATCGGGCCGCCAGTGACCGATTTTCACGCGCTCGCCCACGGCTACGTCACTCCGGCGAATCCGCTCCTGTGGCCCGGAGGATTCTACAAGGACCCGGTCGACGGCCGCGGCACTCCGCGTCTCGTGACCGTGCCGGCGCCGGGCGCCGGGAACAACTACCTTCAGAACGTCCCCACGGGCGCGCGCTGGCGAATCCAGGCCGGGCAGTTCACCTTTACCACGTCGGCCACGGTCGCAACCCGCCGCGTGGTTCTCCAGCTCGGCGACTCCCTCGCCGTGCTCTACGTCGAGATCCCCTCGCCGGAGACGCAAGCCGCGAGCCTGACGCGGACCTTCAGTCTCGCCCCGTGGGGGTTTGACGCTGCGAATCGCTCCAACCGGGTTATCCTCGCGCTCCCTGACAGCATTCTCCTCGCGGAAGGGGATGAGCTCCGGAGTAACGTGGTAAGCATTCAAGCCGGCGACGTCCTCTCCGACATGAATCTCCTGGTGGAAGAGTGGTTCGCACAAGCGACGTCGATATGAGAGAGCTATTCGAGGACGAGAACCGCTCCGGGTACCGGACCGAGCTCGAGGAGCGTCTCGCGCTCGCGGGCTTCGTTCTCGAGGGGTTCCGCTTCCGGACGACGTCGTCCGGTCCCGACGTCGAGCTCGAGCAGCTCCTCGAGCGAAATCTCGAGGCCCTCGCGCGCGGGCCCGAGCTCGACCAGGTCCTCGACCCCGACGACGAGGACGAGGACGAGGACGAGGACGAGGACGAGTAGCACTATCTGATATCAAGAAAGGATCGACCGTGGCCGCCGAACCGCTTCCCTCCGAAATTACCTCGCGGGCACCCGTCGCCGGCTTCACCCGCGAGCTCGTTCAACCTCCGTCACGCGTGTATCTCACGCGAGACGATCGGCTCTACATCCGCTCACGAAACTCCCTCGCCGGCGTCATCCTCACCATCGGCGGGCGGCTGCTCCGCGCGGACGGCTCCATTTCCCACTTCCGCGAGACGCACTCTCCCGCGGCCGACCGCACGGCCACCTTGCAACCCTTCAACCTCGCGGAAGGGTATCTGCTTTCCGCGGTTGTGTTCCCTTCGACGGGCGCCCCTCGCCGCGGGGAGACGCTCGTGGAGCTCGGACTCCTTCGCGGTATCGGGGGCGCCGTCGACGTCGTCGACGTCCTCATGAAAGACTACGTCGCCGAAGGGGAGCCGATCGGCTTTCCCGGCTCGCCGGTATCCTCCGCGCTCGCGGGCCGCGGGTTTGTACGTTCCATTGTCGGCACCGACCCCGCCGCCGGCGCCGAGATTTTGGAGACGGTGCCGACCGATGCGGTGTGGCGGTTCATTGCGACGCGCGCCATCCTGGTCACCGACGCGACCGTCGCCTCGCGCATACCGATCTTCAACTTCGACGACGGGGCCAACATTTATTACGCCGTCGCCGCGCAGCTTGCGATCCCGGCCAGCACGTCAGCGGGTGTCTCGATCGGCGCCGGACAAGGTGCCGCTGACCTCATAAATACGGCCATGACAATCCCGGCGCCGGCGAATCTGTACCTCCCCGCAGGGCACCGAGTGCGGACGACGACCGCGAATTTACAAGCGGGCGACAACTGGACGGCGCCAATACTTCTCGTCGAAGAATGGCTCGAGGACTGATCCTCGAGAGAAAGAGGTTAGCAATGTCGGAGACCCTTGAAATCGGCCACGGGTACCAAAGCGCAAACACGACAGTCACGACGACGACGGAGACGCTCGCTATCGGCACGGACCAAATCGCGTCTCCGCGGCAAACGGTGTCCGCTCTGGTGTTCGCCTTGCTGCAGCTCACCACTGGCACCGGCACCACGGGAGTAACGTTGCGAATCCGCCGCGGGGTGCTACCCACCGATCCCACGGTGGGGGAAGCGAACGTCGTCACCATCGGCGCCGCCGCGGGGGGAACGGAAGTCTTTTCCCTGCTCGCGCGCGAGGAGCTTCAGGACGCGGCCAGCGTGCGCTATACCGCGTGGGTCACGCAGGCCGCCGCAACCGGAAACGGAACGATCCTTCAGGCCGCGATTCTGGCGCTTCTGGTTTGAGCTCGGCCGCCGGCGCGGCGGTCGTCTTTCGCGAGCTCGGCCGTGCAATCGCGCGCGGAAAAGCTCGGGGTTGAACGAAGGAAGGCTCACCGCGCCGGCGCCGGGGGCCGCGGCCAGGTCCTCCGGAGCGAGCGGAACCCAAGACGTTCTCGAGGACCGCGGCCGGCGACTCTGGTATCCTTGAGCTCGCGATCGGCGCCGACGTCGGCGCCGGCGAGGAGGGAACCGTGCTTTTCAAGATCCTGCGGTGGGTCCAGGTCATTATTTCGCTCATCCTCGACGCCGAGCGAGACCTCGACCGCGGGGAAGGGGCCGAGAAGAAAACCCGGGTGATGGCGGGCGCGTCGAGCGCCGCCGAAAACCTCGGCCTTTCCGGCGCCGAAGGCTCGCCCAGCCCGGAAGAGCTCGCGGAGTTCGCCTCAGAGTTTGTGGACTCCAAAGTGGACGAGCTCAACCGCACGCGGGTTTTCCCCTCGGGGTGAGTGTGCGCTCGGAAAGAAAGCTCGAGCGGCCGGGGGCGGGCTCCGGCGCCGTCGACGGCGACGCCCAGGTTGTCGATCGACACCCGACCGCGGCCGCTCGCGCTCGAGGGGAATTCCGGCGCCATCGCTGCAAGCTCCGGAGACTCTGGCGTCTCGTGGGGTCTCGTGGGGTCTCATGGCGTCACTCGTAAGCAATCGCGGGGAACTCTTCCCCCTGCCCCTCGAGACGGGCAAGCTCGCGCGCGCATGGAAGGAATTTACCGACGGGGTTCGAGCCGAAGTGGCGAACGCCACCGCCGGCGTCGCCGCGGCGCGCTCCGCGGGATCGGGGCTCGCGAGTTCCAACGGGAACACCGGGGGATGGGTGGACAAAATCGTGCAAGGCCAGCGAGACGCCGACCCCGATCGGGAGCTCCGGATCGCCGCGGGGGCGTCGGCGAACGTCCCCGGGACTTCACAGGCGCTCTCCGACGCGCGCTCGAAAGCCGACGACCCCAACACCGAACCGGGAACGGTAGATTACGACGAGGCCGTCCGTGTCGCCGAGCGCGAGGCCAACGGAATCGAGGCCGACGCGAACGGGCTCCGCGGCTATGAGCTCCCGCCGGGTCCCGGGGGCGAGGGGCCGATCTAAAGGGGAGGACAGCATGGAGAATGAGAAAGCGGAAATCGTCCGTATCACCGAGACCTTTCGCATCGACGAAGCGGGCTCGACGGCGAAGGTTGTTGTGATCCTGTGGAAGCTCGGGAAACACGGCCCCTTTTCCTTCGAGGTTCCCGAGGCCGGCTTCGCCGGGAATGTCGTGAAAGCGGAAGTGGAGAAACGCGCCGCCGAGCTCCGTCAAGCGTTCACCAAATAGGCCGGCCCGGGCTCGTGTCTCTCAGGGCCCGGACCGAGGCATAAGGGGGTGTAGTCTTCTGGGGCGCTCTGTTCGGCTTCATCGCTTCGATCTTCATCAACATCGCCAAGGTCATCGTGGTCGTGATCAAGGCGGTCGTTCCCATCATCGCCAAGGTCTTCAACTTCGTCGGGAAAGTCCTCGTACGCGTGGGGAAAGCCTTCGGGGCGTTCGCCCGGTCCATCGCGAACGCCGCTACCGCTCTTTGGGATGGCGTCCTCAAGCCGGCCATCGACACCCTCGTGTCCTGGTTCCAGAAATTCAAGGGTTTTCTCGAAAGGGTCTTCAAGCCGATCGTAGACCTCTTCAAGTGGATCAACGAATGGCTAGACAAAATTTGGACGAAGGTTATCGCGCCGATTCTGGACGTGATCGAAAAGCTCCGGCTCATCTTCAAGATTCTCGCCGAGCTCGGGCTCGATTGGGCGAAGGTCGTCGAGCGGTTCCTTCAGCAGCTCGAGACCCGAATCTATGAGGGCTTTCGCGAAGTGCGAACGTGGGTCAACACCCTCGAGCTCTGGCTCGACATCCTGCTCGACCCCGGGGGGTGGATCAAAAGCACTCCGTTTCTCTACACGGTGTACAAGTGGGGCGGGAACATCCTGCACCTCATGACTAAGCTCGGGCTCGACCCGTTGACACCGGCGCGGCTCGAGGAGCAGCGCGCGCAAAACCCGCGGCTGCCGCTCTCGAAGACCGTAGAAAAGTTCAAGGCGCGGGGCTACACCGAGGACCCCGGGATCGCCATGGCCGCCGCCCGCTTCCGCTCGCGCCAGTCGGGAGAGTAGCGAAATGTCCTCTCCGGCTCCGTTCATCCCCCCGGACGTCGCCGCGAGCGTTACCCCGAACTGGCATGGGTTTTGGGCCGAGTTCTTCGCCAGCGCCGTCGAGAACCTTCCCACCGGGCTCGAGATCAACAAGGGCGCCATCGGGAGCCTGATCGCCGACGTCGCCGCGGTACTGGTCGAGCTCTCGATCGAAATCACCGCGGAAGTGGGAAAGCGCGTCGGCGAAGCCGTCGACGAGTTCGAGGCCCAGGCGGGCCCGACGATCCTCGCCGCCGCCGCCCGCGGGATCGGAGATTACTTCGGCGTAGCGGTTTCCGTCGGCGACATCGACCCCGCGCGGGGATTTTCCGATCGCTACCGCTTCGCCGAGCAGCTCGGCCGGCTCACTCTCGAGAATATGTTCGGGGCGTTTTCGGTCCCAGGTCCTCTGTCGCCCGACGACGGCGCGACGAACGCCGAGCGCATCATCGGTTTCAACATCGCGACCGCGTTAGAGTCGTGGATCGGCAAGGTCACCACGACGACCCCGCTCACGAAATGGATTCCGAATTGGGCGGATCTCGACGACGTCCTCTCCGCAAACCTCGGACTCGGCCGAGCGAATCGCCGAGTGATCGGGCCGCTCCTGAAAACCCTGGTCGTCGACCCGTTCACTTGGGATCTCAACCGCCGTTTCACGCCGCAACAATTCTCGGAGACTCAGCTCGTCCGGGCGCTCAATCGCCGGCTCATCGACCAGGCGACCTACTTTGAGCAAATGTCGTGGCTCGGGTGGGACAACAACAAGGCGTCGAAACTGCAATCTATCCTGTCGACCACGCCGGGGAAAGAGGATATCGCCCGAATGCTCGAGCTCGGGCTTCTCACCGAGGAGCGGGCGAAGGCACTTTTCGAGGCCGCGGGTTTCACCGAAGGCGCGGCGGAAGCCATGCTCCGCGTGGCGCTCGACGATCGGGTACGGTCCATCAACACCGCGATTGAATCGACCGCGAGGGATCTGTTCCGCGACCGCGAGATCGAAGAACCGGAGCTCCGGGCCCTGTTGAAATCCGCCGGGCGGACCCCGGAAGAGATCGAGGCTTTCTCCGGGCTTGCTCTGCTCGAGCGCTCGCGCTCGACGAGACTCCCGCGCGGGGTGATTGAGCAGGGGTTCCGCGAGGGGCTCATCACGCTCTCGCGGTTGTCGGAGTATTACGAGCAGGCCGGTTATAGCGTTGAAGACCGCGTGCTCCTCGAGGAGCTCGCCGTCGCCGATCGAATCGCAACCCAGGCGCGCGACGATGCACTCCAACTGCGGGCGAAAGGATCGGACTTTCTCCAGATCTCCCGCGGCCAACTCGAGCAGGCGTTCATCGAAGGCATCGTCGGCGCCGAACGATTGCGCGCCTACTACACCGAGAAGGGCTACGGCCCGGACGATGCCGCGGTGTTGTTCGACCTCGCCGCGCGCCGCAAGACGGAGAGAGATCGGAAGCTCGAGGCAGCGCTCGCGAAGGCGCGCGAGCCGGCCTTCACCGAGCTCCCGCGCGCGACGGTCGAGGAAGCCTTCATCCGCGACGTCATCGGCGAAAGCCGGCTCCGCGCCTGGTACGAGGCCGCGGGGTTCCGCGCGGAGGACCTCGAGCTCCTAGTGGCGACCGCTCGCCAGAAGAAGGCCGAGCGCGCCGACAAGCTGAAAGACCAGCTCGACGGCGCCACCGGCGCCCGGTTTGCCGAGCTCCCGCGCTCGGTCATCGAAGAGGCATATTTCCGGGGAATCATCGGCGAGGACCGGCTCCGCGCCTGGTACGAGGCCCGAGGCTTCCGGCCGGGCGAAGTCCCGATACTCCTCGAGCTCGCCCGCGAGCGGAAAGCGGACAGGGCCGGCGCCGCGGCGCCGGCGTAGGGACCGGTCAGAGAGGGGATCCCCAGGATCGCGGGCGAGCGGTTTTTTCGCCCTCCCCGAGGGGCCCCTTGCCAAGTCGCGCGAC
>Ga0247727_10014912_pt1 | contig 12833 bp, 8 predicted proteins | sample WisWelCaveWW1625_FD_202498 | JGI IMG/M metagenome (GOLD analysis project Ga0247727, IMG submission 202498) | Biofilm microbial communities from Wishing Well Cave, Virginia, United States - WW16-25 | ecosystem: Environmental > Aquatic > Deep subsurface > Groundwater > Cave microbial mat | place...
TATCGGCAGTTTCGCGAATAGGAGTGCGAAGCTTTAGCTTCGCATCAACTCCAGAAATGTCACCCACTCAAATAAATTTAATGAAGGCATGCCATGTTAAAACTTTATTCCGAACTCGCCGCGTGTTGGCCGCTGTTTTCGGCGCCGGCAGAATACAAAGAAGAAGCGGATTGTTTTCAGCCGCTTCTATTTGAAGCGTGTAAAACACCGCCGCGCACGCTGCTGGAATTAGGCAGCGGCGGCGGCAATAATGCTTCGCATCTCAAAGCGCATTTTCAAATGACGCTTGTCGATCTTTCGCCGGGCATGCTGGCGGTGAGCCGCGCGTTGAATCCGGAATGCGAGCACTTCGAAGGCGATATGCGCACCGTTCGGCTCGGCCGCGTTTTCGATGCGGTGTTCATCCACGATGCGATCATGTACATGACTTCCGCACCGGATTTGCGCAGCGCGATGGAGACGGCGTTCGTGCATTGTCGCCCCGGCGGCGTCGCGCTTTTTGTGCCCGATCACGTTCGCGAAACGTTCACGCCGGGAACGGATCACGGCGGCCACGACGACGGCCATCGCGGCCTGCGTTATCTCGAATGGACGTACGATCCTGATCCGAATGATACGACGTATGTTGTCGACTTTGCATATTTGCTGCGCGAGACGGACGGCAGGACGCGCGTCGAGCACGATCGCCATATCGAAGGCTTGTTCGGTCGCGAGGAGTGGTTACAACTATTGCGTGAAGTTGGTTTCCAACCGCGAGGTATTGTTGATGCTTGGGGACGCGATATTTTCGTAGGTGTTTTTTCGTAGGGAGAATTTTATTGAAGATGTAGTTTCTTTTTCTTACCTTATTAAAAAAAGGAATCCAATATGAAAATCGAAGCTATAAACATTAATAACTTTCGCGTGTTCAAGAAAGTAAAAATCTCCGAATTGCCGTCCATGTGCGTTTTTGTCGGCGCCAATGGCAGCGGAAAATCAACGCTTTTCGACATTTTTTGTTTCTTGCGTGATGCGCTGACACACAATGTTCGCCAAGCTTTGGCCCGTCGAGGAGGCTTCAAAGAGGTGATCAGCCGGGATGCCGATGGGCCTATTGAGATCGAGCTGAAATTTCGAGAGCCTGGAGATCCGCTTGTTACTTATTCACTGGCGATTGGATTAAAAGACGGTTTGCCTGTAGTTGAACGAGAGCTTCTGAAATACCGGCGTGGGAATACCGGCAAGCCTTGGCATTTTCTTGATTTTCGTTATGGCAAAGGCGCCGCCGTGGTCAACGAAGAAGACTATGGAAATCCGGACGCCGAGATGAAAAGGGATGAACAAGAGCTTGAATCCGCGGACATCCTGGCCCTCAAAGGGCTTGGTCAATTTCAAAGATTTAAAGTGGTCAGCGCTTTCCGCCGCATGATTGAAGATTGGCACGTCTCCGATTTCCATATTTCTGATGCCCGCCCTAGTCAGGAAGCCGGATACGCAGAGCATCTTTCTTCCACCGGTGAGAATCTCGCGTTAGTCGCCCAGTACATGTATGAGCACCACCAAGAATCCTTCACCAAAGTTCTCGATAAAATGTCGCATCGTGTTCCTGGAGTTACAGAGGTGAAGGCTGCAACAACCGAGGACGGCCGTATTGTTCTAAAATTTCAAGATGGGTCTTTCAAAGATCCGTTTGTGGCGCGCTATGTTTCTGATGGCACAGTCAAAATGTTTGCCTACCTCCTGTTGCTTCATGATCCCGCTCCACACCCATTGTTGTGTTTAGAAGAGCCGGAAAACCAGCTTTACCCCAAACTTCTGCGAGAATTGGCTGAAGAATTTCGGCTTTACTCCTTGCGCGGAGGGCAGGTTTTCATTTCAACCCATTCGCCGGATTTTCTCAACGGCGTTAAGCTCGAAGAAATATTCTGGCTGACGAAAGAAGCCGGTTTTACTACGATGAAACATGCGATGAGCGATGATCCCTTGTTGCAGAATCTTTTCCAGGAAGGTGACTTGCCGGGAGCCTTGTGGAAACAAGGATTCTTCAAGGGAGCGGATCCGCAATGAGGCATTTCGTTTTTATGTTGGAAGAACCATCAATGGGCGAGGTACTCAAAATTATTCTACCCGCAATTTTGCATGATACGGCGACCTACCAACTCGTTCCGCACGAAGGCAAACATGATCTGGAAAAGTCGATCCCAAGAAAGCTCCGTGCATGGCGAACGCCCCACGTTCGATTTGTCATCGTGCGTGACCAGGACAGCGCAGATTGCCGAATCGTGAAGCAACGCCTCGTCGATCTCTGTGCGCCAGCCGGCAAACCTGATTCGCTCGTTCGGATCGTTTGCCCCCATTTGGAATCCTGGTTTCTCGGAGATCTTGCTGCTGTTGAGAAAGCGTTTCACCGGCCGGGATTTTCAAAACATCAACTCAGCAGAAAATTCCGAAATCCGGATGTACTTGCCAATGCCGAGCAGGAATTGAAAAAGCTGACCCCGACCTACCAAAAAATCAGCGGGTCACGTGCAATCGCACCGCATCTTTCGCTTGACAATAATCAGTCAAAAAGCTTCAAAAATTTTATTTCCGGAATTCAAATTTTTAACCAAGCTAGGCCAATGACTGCTCTAAAGAACTAAACATCGCTATCCCACATCATCATGGGGTTTACAAATGGCCGGTAAAAAATTAGATTCTGTTATGATCACCGTAGCCATCATCGAAGACGACGACGATATTCGCGCGGGTATTCAAAAATATCTCAACAAGCAATCCGGCTTTTCCTGCCGGTGCGCGGAAGAGTCGGTGGAAGATTATTTGGCGCAGCAAACCGACGATAATTTTCCGGATGTGATTTTGATGGATATCGGCTTGCCGGGCATGTCGGGCATTGACGGGATCAAGCTGATCAAACAACAGCATCCCGAGATCAATATCATCATGCTGACGATTTATCACGACTCGCACAAAATCTTTGAAGCGTTGCGGGCCGGGGCTTCGGGCTATTTACTGAAGAACACCCCTCTTGCCGAGATTAAAGAAGCCATTGAACAATTGCAAGCGGGCGGGGCGCCGATGTCGCCGCAAATCGCCCGCAAAGTGATCGAGCATTTCAATCCTCCCAACAAACCCACGCCCGAATCGCCGCTCACCGCAAAAGAAAAAGAAATCGTCGTCGGCCTCGTTGACGGCTTGAGCTACAAGTTGATCGCTGACCGCATGAATATTTCCGTGGAAACCGTGCGCTTTCACATCAAGAATATCTACCAAAAACTTCACGTTCACTCCAAAGCCGAGGTGATCACCAAGTCACTGCGCGGGGAAATCTAATCGCATCGCGCCAAGGGCAGAGCGCATGGCATAATATGAAATTTTTCTTTTAAACCAAGGAGAGCGTGTTGTTATATTTCCCTTCTGATATGGAGCTTCAACATGGACAGCAAACTTTTCATCGGCGGCCGTTGGGTTGATGGCGGCCCGCCACTTGAAGTGAAAAATAAATATAATGGTCAAGTCCTCGGCTCCGTGATCACGGCACGGCAGGAAGACGTTTCCAACGCGGTGGCCGCAGCGGAAAAAGCGGCGCCGGTGATGGCGGCAATGCCGGCGCACCGTCGCGCGGAAATTCTGCTGCGCGCGGCGAATCTCATTCACGCGCGCAAAGAGGAGATCGCCCAAACGATTGCGGCGGAAGCGGGCAAAGCGCTGAAGTTTGCGCGCGTGGAAGTGGATCGCGCGACGAGCACGTTTTCGCTGGCGGCGGAAGAAGCCAAACGCATTCACGGCGAAACGTTTGCGCTCGATGCGGTGCCGGCGGGCGAAGGCTATTTCGGCTTTTGGATTCGACGCCCGATCGGTGTGGTCGCGGCAATTACGCCGTTTAATTTTCCGCTCAATCTCGTGGCGCACAAAGTGGCGCCGGCGATTGCCGCGGGAAATGCGCTCGTGCTCAAGCCGGCGAATACGACGCCGCTCACCGCCGTGTTGCTCTGTCAAATTTTGCAGGAAGCCGGCGTGCCGGACGGCGGCATCAATCTGGTGAATGGCGGCGGCAGCACCGTCGGCGATTGGTTGGTCACCGATCCGCGCGTGGCGAAAATTACGTTCACGGGAAGTCCGGCGGTGGGCCGGCAAATTCTCTCTCGTGCCGGCATTAAAAAAATCACGCTGGAATTGGGCAACACCTCGCCGGTGATTATCGCGCCGGATGCGGATTTGGATTTTGCCGCCAAGCGCTGCGCGGTCGGCGCGTTTTATAACTCCGGCCAAGTTTGCATTTCCGTGCAGCGCATTTATGGCGATCGCAAAATTCAAGAAGCGTTCACCGAGCGCTTGGTGCGCGCCAGTGAAGCGATGATCGTCGGCGATCCGCTGGATGAAAAAGTCGACGTTGGCCCGATGATCGACCAACGCGAGGCCGAACGCATCGAGATCTGGGTGAACGAAGCCGCGACCGGAGGCGCAAAAATTTTAACCGGCGGCCGCCGCGAAGGGCCGGTTTATTGGCCCACGGTGTTGACCAACGTGCGGCCGGAAATGAAAGTCGTCGACGAAGAAGCCTTTGCGCCGGTGGCGTCGGTTATTCCATATGATGATTTTGAAGAGGCGCTGCGCCTGGCCGATAAATCCGCGTTCGGTTTACAAGCGGCGGTTTTCACGCGCGATATCAATCGGATCTTGAAGGCGATCCAACGCTTGAATTTTGGCGGGGTGATTATCAACGACACGCCGAATTTCCGCGCCGACCATATGCCCTATGGCGGCAATCGCCAAAGCGGCTTGGGGCGCGAAGGCGTGCGTTTCGCCATTGAAGAAATGACGAATATTCAAATGGTGGCGATACGGCAGGAATGAGCGTAATCATAAATGAAAAACAAAAAAGTTTATAAAAATTGATTTACCCCTTCTCTAACAATTCCTCCAGCTCCTGCCGCAATTCGGCAAGCTCTTTGGATTTGAATGAGCGTTTGGTGGCTTCCAAAATTTGAATAGTCTTGCGGATCGCTTCGGTGAGCTTGGCCGGGCGCGGGCAATTCAAAAGTTGACAAGCGGTCGGTGTGGCGGCGGGTGTGTTTATGGCAGCGGTGAGACGCTGCAAGTCGGTCAGGCAGCCGGCGAGATTGCGCATCGTCAGCGCCATGAAGGCCTCGACGCTGGCGGTGCCGCGGTTATCCGGTTCGCTCGTCAGCGACTGCTCCAGGTGCTCCAATTCTTGCCGCGAATCTTGCAAACGCTGGCGCGTGCTGCGCACGAGGCGAAGATTATTTGAGCGCGCCATCGCCGTTTGCACATGATGCAGCAGCACCTCGAGGTGAACCGGTTTCGTCAAATATGCCACGACCGGCAACTCGATGGACTGAATGGCAGAATCCAGCGACGGATAACCAGTGACCAAAATCACCGGCAGCCCCGGCGCTAACTGGGGCACTTCGCGAATGAGCTTGAGTTCCGTATTGCCGGGCATTTTGATGTCGGAAATCAGCAGATCGTATTCGTGCTCGCGCAGCGCTTGCGCGGCCTCCGCCGCATTGGAGACGCAATCACACGCATAACCGGCTAGCCGCAAAAGCTCGCCGGTCGCCCGCAAAAAGGTGGTTTCGTCGTCGGCAAAAAGGATGCGACCTTGTTCATCCATGGGAGGGCTCGCTTTCATCGTTGGCGTCGTTACCCGGCGCCGGAATTTTGAGTAAAGGCGAGGCTTCATGATTTGCCGCCGCGGCCGTGATTTTTGCCGGCACGACGATTTTGAACACCGTGCCTTCGCCGGTTTTGCTCTCAAAACCAATCTGGCCGCCGAGCGATTCGATAATACTCTTGGAAACCGACAGCCCAAGTCCCAGCCCGCCGTGTTGGTGCTGGCCGGTTTTGGTGGTAAAAAACGGCTCGAAAATCTGCGCGCGGATTTCCGGCGGTATGCCGGCGCCTTGATCGGCAACCGTGATGACGGCGTGTTCATTCACCACCGCCGCATGGATTTTGACCATGCGATCAGCCGGCGAGGCGTCAATCGCATTATTGATGACGTTGTACAACACTTGCCGGAGCAGGCCTTCGGATAAGGTGAGCAGCTTGGCCGCCTGGCTGGTCTCGCTCTCGATCGTGACGCCGCGTTCCATGGCATTGGCGCGCAGCAGGGTAACGATCTCTTGAATGGTTTGCTGGAGCCGAAACGGATACACCGATTCTTTCTCCGGCCGATACAAGTCATACATCTGGCGAATGATTTTGGCGATGCGTTCGATCTCTCTTTCAATGACGCCGGTGTATTCATAGTATCGATGCGTGACCGGAATCGCCTCCTTGAGCAATAGAAACGAGCTCTGAATGCCGGCCAGCGGATTGTTGATTTCATGGGCGATGCGCGCCGCCATGCGTCCACTGACGGCGAGTTTTTCGGCTTCCACCCGTTGCAGTTCCAGTTTTTGAATTTGCTTCGTGCGTTCCTCCACAAGTTTTTCCAGGTTTTCCGAGTATTGGCGGATCTGCTCCGCCGCGCGTTTTTGCTCGGTGATGTCACGGATGATGCCGCTGTAAAAAATCTCGGCTCCTGACTGCCGCATGGTAAACGTAATCGCCAAAGGAAATTCGCGGCCGTCTTTCTTCAACCCGTGCAATTCGACGGTCTGGCCCATGATGCGGGACTGGCCGGTGGCGCGCAAGCGCGCCACGCCTTTTTGGTGATCGCTTCTGTAGCGCTCGGGCATCAAAACCGTGAGCGGCTTGCCCAACATCTCTTCTTCGCCATAGCCAAAGATGGTCTCCGCCCCCTGATTCCACGAAATAATCGTTCCGCCGCTATCAGCGATAATAATCGCATCATTGGCCACTTGCAAGATCGAGCGGAAGAGCAACTCGTTTTGGCGCGAAGCGTCTTCCGCCACTTTGCGCAGCGTAATGTCCTCCGCGACTCCGGCGCTGCGATAAACTTGAGCATCGGTGTCTTGGATCGGAAAGCTGCGGTCGCGAATCCAGCGGATCGCACCATCCGGCCGCACGATGCGATATTCCGATTCGGAAAATTCGCCTTTGCGCTGCTTGGCCAAATGGCCCTTGAACACGGCGCGATCTTCTTCGTGAACGAAAGTTAGAAAAGAATTAGGATCTTGATAAAGGCTTTCGCAGGTCCGGCCCCAAATTTTTTCATACACCGGGCTGACATAAAGCAGGCGATTGTCACCGCGCGATTCGATCCACAACACTTCGTTAATGTTTTCCGCCAACTGCCGGAAACGCGCTTCGCCTTCTTGCAATTGCTCTTGCGTAAGCTTGCGATCGGCAATCTCGCGCTCCAAAGCGACATTGGTGGAGCGCAACGCCATGGTGCGTTCGATGACGCGCTGTTCCAGTTTTTCATTGAGCCGGCGAATTTCCTCTTCGATGCGTTTACGCGGGGTAATATCAGCGTGGGTGCCGACCATGCGCCCGGGCTTGCCATCGGCGGTTCGCGTCATCACTTTGCCGCGCGCCAGGATCCATTTGTACGAGCCGGTTTTGCTCCGCAGGCGGTGCTCGGAGACATATTCTCTCGTCTCCTCGCGCAAATGTTTATTGAAGCGCTCCAGCGCCTCGGCGTAATCGTCGGCGTGAATGCGCGAGAACCATTCTTCCGGCGTCGCCGCGATCTCCTGTTCAGCGAAGCCGAGCATTTCCTTCCAGCGCCGGGAATAGTAAACGTTGTTCGTCGGCGCGTCCCAATCCCAAACGCCGTCGCCGCTGCCTTCGAGAGCAAAAAGCCAGCGCCGTTCGCTGATTTGCAAGGCGGCTTCCGCCTGCTTGCGGGCGGTGATGTCAACGATTTGGCTGATAAAATGCAGCGGCATTCCCTGGCCACCACGAACAAGAGTGGATTGCAAAATCACCTGGAGAATTTGCCCGCCTTTGGCGATTAAACTTTTTTCCATTTGAAAACCGGGAATTTTTCCAAGCAACAGTTGTTCCCGGAGCTCGAGCGTGGCCGTTAACTCATCGGGATAGTTGAGGTCGGCAAGCGTCAGCGCGCCTAGCTCATCAGCGGTGTAATCCAGCAGCTTACAAAAGGCCTGATTGACGCGCAGAATCTTGCCGTCGAGCTTGGTGATGGCCATGCCAATCGGGGCCAAATCAAAGAGCAGGCGAAATTGCTCTTCGCTTTTGCGCAAGGCCTCTTCGGCGGCTTTCCGTTCGGTAATATCTTCTGAGACGCCGAGCAAATACTTGGGCTGGGCATCGGCTCCAAAGATCGGCAGTTTGCGGGTATACAACCAACGAATGCCTCGCGGGGTTTTGATCGGCTCTTCCGCAATATCGATCGCCTTGCCGCTGCTCAGCACGACGCGATCCTTGCCGGTAAAGAAATCGGCCTGCTCTTTTGGGAAGAAATCGTAATCGTTCTTGCCCAACATCTCCTCCTGAGTCAGGCCGATCATTTCTTCGCCGGCGCGGTTGAAGCGCACGAAACGCAATTCTTTCGCGTCTTTGATGAAGAGCATCAGCGGCAAGTGCTCGACGATCGAGCTGAGAAAATTTTTCGTTTGTTCCAGCTCGGTCGTGCGTTCTTTGAAGCGGCTTTCCAACTCGGCATTGGCGCGGCGCAGCGCGGCCTGCGCTTCCTTGGCGCGAATTTGCCGCACGCTCAGACGGTAAGCCCCGGCGCCGCCGGCAAACAAAGCCGCCAGGCAAAGAAAATAGAAAAACTTCGTCTCATAAAAATAAGGTTGCAGAGAAAATCTCAAAACCGCGCCGGTGCGGTTCCACACCCCATCATTGTTGCAGGCCATCACGTGAAAGGTGTAATCCCCCGGCGGAATATTGGTATAAAAGGCCACCCGCCGGCTTCCCGCTTCCGCCCACTCTTCGTCGAATCCGTCTAATTTGTAGCGGAAACGAACTCTTGGCGGCGCGAGCAAGCTCAAGCCGGTATAGTGAAATTCTAACGTTTTGATTCCCGGCGGCAGCTTGAGGTTTTGTTGCGCGGGCAAAGGGCGATGGTCCGCGAGGATCTGCTCGATGACCACCGGCGGCGGCAGCGTATTCGTCTTGATCTCTTTGGGGTCGATCATCGCCACCCCGGCGATCGTCGGAAACCACAGCTTGCCGTCCCGCGTTTTCCAGCCCGCCGGCTGTGCGGCGCCGTTGCACTCATTCGTTCTCATGCCGTCGGCCTTGCCATAAACGCTAGAAGTAATCGTTTTGATTTTTCCTTCGGCAAAATAATTCAGCTCTTGCTTGCTCACGCAAAAAATCCCCTTGTTGCAGCTCATCCACAAGTTGCCGCGCCCATCATCGATGATTTCAAAAATCACGTCGTCAAACAAGCCGGTCTTGGTAGAATAACGCGTAAATTTCCCATCTTTAAAGCGGTTCAGGCCTCCGCCGTTCGTTCCAATCCAAAGCGTTCCGCCGGTGGCGGGATTTTCATCCTCATAAATCGGCCGAATCAAATCGCTCGACAGGCCGTCTTTCGTGGTGTAAATGGTAAACTTTTCATCTTGAAAACGGTTCAGCCCGCCCGCGCGCGTCCCAATCCACAACGCGCCGGCCTTATCTTCAAAAAGATATCGCACTTCATTGCTTGAGAGCCCGTCGTTCGTCGTGTAGACTTGAAACTTTCCATTTTTGAAAAGATTCAATCCGCGGTCGGTGCCGATCCAAAGATTGCCGCGGCGATCATCAATAATGGCTCTGACGAAATTATTCGACAAGCCCTGCGCGGTGGTGTAATGCGTCAAAGTCTCATCGCGCCATCGATACAGGCCGCTCCCCTTGATGCCGATCCAAATCCCGCCTTGCGGGGTGGCGCGATTTTCATAAAGCGCCGTCACCACTTGCGGGCCGCTCCTGGCCTTAACCGGATAGAGTTTGAATTGCCCGTCTTTAAAACGATTCAGCCCGTTATCCGTGCCAAACCAAAGATTCCCGGCCCGGTCGCCTAAAATCGTCCAAACCATATTGTTGGACAAACCGTCGATCGTCGAGTAGTTGGTGAACTTGCCGTCGCGTAAACGATTCAGGCCACCGCCATAATTGCCGATCCAAAGGCTCCCCTCTTGATCTTCGTAAAGCGCCTTCACAAAATCATTTGAGAGGCCGTGTTTGGCGGAAAACGTCGAGAATTTTCCTTCGCGAAAGCGATTGAGGCCGCCGCCGAACGTGCCGATCCAAAGACTTCCGGCGCGATCCTCCCTGATGGCGCGGACAAAATCATGAGCGAGACCGTCTTTCGTCGTATAAAGCGTGAATTTTCCCTCGCGCCAACATTGCAAGCCGCTGTTCGTGCCAATCCACAGTTGGCCGGCTTTGTCTTCATAGATCGTCCTCACCATGTCATTGGCCAAACCTTCTTTCGTCGTGTAGACGGTAAATTTTTCTGCTTTGAAACGATTCAAACCGCCGCCATCGGTGCCGATCCATAAGTTGCCGCCGCGATCTTCCGCGAGCGCCAACACCGCGTTGTTCGACAAACCCGCGGTTGTGGTGTAGGTTTTAAATCGGCCATTTTGTAATTCACTCAACCCGTTATTGGTGCCCACCCACAGACGGCCGTGTTTATCTTCAACGATCGCATTGACCACGTCATGCGCCAAACCGTCTTTGGTCGTCAATTTGGAAAATCGGCCGTCTTTGAAACTGAGCAGGCCGCCGCCGTCGGTACCGATCCAAAGCGCGCCGGCGCGGTCGACAAAAAGCGCGATCACATCATCGTAGGTAAATTCCTCCGTGTTCCCCTTGTGAAAATGCGTGAAACGCACGCCGTCGAAACGCACGAGACCTTCTTCGAGTCCGAGCCAGAGATAGCCTTCCGGTGTTTGCGCAAGGCTTTGCACCGCGCTTTGCGGCAGCCCTTGGTCATACTGCCAAATATCCAAACTATATTGCGTAATGGTCTTTTGCGGATCAAGCGAGGGAAGGAAGGAAGTTTGTGCCAATAAATTTTGTCGGGGCGAGAAGAGCCAGAAGGCGGCTAAAATCAACACGAGCCGGCGATACCTGCCGATGCCGTCCATCCGCAGATTCGAAATTTTACTCGTAAGCGAGTGATGAGCTGATTGCATAACTTCTTGAGTTCCTCAAGTGCGTTGAATTTATGTATCTCAACTAAAGATCGTCAAATGGGGCCTACATCTTGTGTAGAAAATTTACGACACCCCAACCAATCTCTATCAAAATACAAGATTTTGCGCAAAAGTCAAGTCACGTTTACGCAAAAATTTAAATTCTTGATTTTTGTTTATCCGGTTTTTATATTGATTACGGCTGAACCGATGCTAGGGTTGGCGTCGGCGCCGGAATAGATTTGCTATCGAAGAGGTAAAGACCTGCGTCAGTTGAGTAGGTCGCCTTGGTGTGTAGTCGCCTCCTTGCTAGAGTAAAGTTGGGATCGGCGCCGTTTGCTCGCGCGCCGATCTGCCGGTTTAGGTTTACTCGTTGAGGGATTTGGGTCTACAAGTCGAAGGCATCCCGCTTCCTTTTTAATAATAAAGGAAACGGGATGCTTTTTTTTTATGAGGACGGCATCGTATGTTATCACCGCTTGGCATTCTTGAAGCTTCACTCTACGTCGATGATATTGAACGCGCCGACGCATTTTACTCGAATGTGCTCCGCCTTTGCCGGATTCGCAAAAAAGTTGAGCGGGAGGTCGCTTACCGTCTCGGAGAAACCGTGCTGCTATTATTTCGCCCGCAGGCCACCGGGATACAAACGGATTTGCCGGCGCATGCGGCGGAAGGCACCGGCCACCTGGCGCTGCGGATCTGCGATCATGAAGTCGACGCTTGGCGCGCCCATTTGCAAAATTGCGGCGTTAATATTGAAAAGGAAAAGCAATGGAAGCGCGGCGGCGTCTCGATATATTTTCGCGACCCCGACGGCAACTGCGTCGAAGTGGCCACGGCCAAGGTGTGGCCGGAGGCGATGAAATCGGACGCGGAAAAATAGCCGCCCCGGCCGCCATCATTCCAACGCGCTCTGCAAAGGAAAAAAACCAAAGCTCCGGGACGCAGAAATATTTTTGCAAGAGTTCTTTGAACAAAATTCTGCAACGGCGGATTATGGTTGCTATAGTATAGCCGTATGGTTTCGACCAATGCGGAAAGCCGTTGGTCGCGACGGTTGGGTAATGCCCAAATTTAAAATTCAACAAGGTCAATGCCTGCAGCTCGGAAGACGCCGGAGCGAGCGGGTCGCCTTGCCGTGTAGGAACATCGGTATCGATGTCGGCCTACTGTCGAAGGCGTAAACAAGTTTTTTCCTGTTTGAGGGGAAAAGTGCGTTTACGCCTTTTTTGTTTCCTTAGAAAATTCAAGACCATAAAATTTTTATTTTGGCTGTGAGGGCGACCGTTGTTTAATCTTCTGCGGATGCCCTCCAACTTTTTATTCATTTGACTCGTTCAATTTTGAGGTGCGAGATGAAAAAGATCTATCTTCTGGCCGTGTGTTTATTTTTAATTTTATCGATGGCAAGCGCCGCGTCGCCGGCACATCCTCAGGCCGTGAAATGGCTCAAGCTGGCGCTGCAAGAAAAGAATCTCAAGAAACGACTCGAAGCGCTGACGAAAGCGGTTTCCTATGATTCGCTTTTTGTCGAAGCCTTGTATCAACTCGGCCAGGCTTATCTCGAGCAACAGAACGAGGCCCGGGCGGAGTTCTATTTTGACAAAGCCAACGCGCATTTATTTTCATCCGCTGAGGCGTCATTCAAAACAAAAATTTTATATGAATTAGCCGTGACCAAACTAAAACTCGGCAAGCCCGGCGAAGCCGAAGCGGCGCTGCGTGAGGCGAGAACGTTGGCAACCGAGCGGCCCATGCAAGCCGCGCTGGCGCACGAGCTGGCGGCGCTGCTCTATCAACAACGACGCTATGCCGAGG
>Ga0247727_10014913_pt1 | contig 12831 bp, 11 predicted proteins | sample WisWelCaveWW1625_FD_202498 | JGI IMG/M metagenome (GOLD analysis project Ga0247727, IMG submission 202498) | Biofilm microbial communities from Wishing Well Cave, Virginia, United States - WW16-25 | ecosystem: Environmental > Aquatic > Deep subsurface > Groundwater > Cave microbial mat | place...
AAGACTAGGCCCGGCGGCGTTCTTCGAGGTACTTCTTCAGACCGAGGAACGGCAGGATGAACGCGGCGAGGAGCGACACCAGCCAGACGATCACGGTCGCAGCGATCCACGTGCCGATCCCGCTGATTGAGAGGCCGTCGGAGACGAGATCCGTGACGATGAGCGAGACGAGCGTGGCGATGAGCGCCACTCCACCGAGAGCCGACGAGCCACGTCTTCGGAGCTGGCTCGCGAAGAAGGGCAGCATGAGCGCGTAGACGACCGTGAAGATCACGACGGCGACGATGAACGACGTCACGTCGATGTCGACGCCGTCGAGCACGAGGGACGCCACGATGAGGCCCACAGCGTTGGAGACCAGTCCCACGAGGAGTCGGAAGAGCAGGCGGATCACGGCGGCAACGTACAAGATCGGGCAGCGGTGCTGCCGGCTTAGAGTGAGCGCGTGCCGATCGAGAAGCTGCTCGTCGCCAATCGTGGAGAGATCGCTCTCCGGATCTTCCGCACGTGCCGCGAGCTCGGCATCGACACGGTCGCCGTGGTCGCTCCTGACGACATCGGCTCGCTCCACGCCCGCTCGGCCGACGAGACGGCGCAGATATCGAGCTACCTGCACTCCGAGGAGCACATCCGAGCAGCGAAGGCGGCTGGCGCCGACGCTATCCATCCGGGCTATGGGTTCCTCGCGGAGCGGGGTGACTTCGCGGAAGCGGTCGAAGCGGCCGGGCTCACGTGGGTGGGGCCCTCTCCGGGAGCGCTGCGACTCGGCGGCGACAAGCTCGCCGCCAAGCGGATCGCACGCGAAGCAGGCGTTCCCGTACTCCCCGACGGCGAACCCGACGAGATCGGCTTTCCGCTGCTCGTCAAGGCCGCAGCGGGCGGTGGGGGTCGCGGGATGCGCGTCGTCCGGACACAGGTGGAGCTCGACGATTCGCTTGCCGCCGCCGAGCGAGAGGCCACCGGAGCGTTCGGCGACGGGACTCTCTACTGCGAGCGATATCTCGAGCGGCCACGACATGTCGAGGTGCAGCTGCTCGCAGACGCCTACGGAACTGTCGTGGCGGTCGGTGAGCGCGACTGCTCCGTCCAGCGACGCCACCAGAAGGTGCTCGAGGAGTCGCCGGCCTCACACCTCGGCGCCGCGCTGCGCGCCGCGATGCTCGATGCTGCGGTCGCGTTCGGACAGGCGATCGGGTACCAGAGCGCCGGAACCGTCGAGTTCGTCGTTGACGGCGACCAGTTCTTCTTCCTCGAGCTGAACGGGAGGATCCAGGTCGAGCACCCGGTCACCGAAGCCGTCACGGGCCTCGATCTCATCGAGCGCCAGATCCGCATCGCCGAGGGAGAACGCGTTGCAACAGCTTGTTACAAGGCGCAAGGGCACGCCGTCGAGGTTCGGCTGTATGCCGAAGATCCAGGGACATTCCTCCCCCAGGCCGGGCGCATCGAACGACTCCGCCTGCCAAGTAACAACTTGTTACAAGGCAGCCGAGGCGTCCTTCGCGTCGATGCGGGTGTCGAGGAGGGCGACGAGGTCGGCCTGGCTTACGACCCGATGATCGCAAAGCTTATCGCGCACGGAAGCGATCGGCGCGCGGCGTTCGACACCCTCGCCGCCGCCCTCGACGAGACCGAGGTCGTGGGCGCCACCACAAACCTTCCGTTCCTGCGTTGGCTCGTCTCCCATCCGGTCGTGCGCGCGGGCGAGGCGACGACTGCCTTCCTCACCGAGCATCCGCCGCTCTCCCCCATTCCGCTCCGACGATCGCCAAGGCCCTGGCAATCGGCGTGGCGACTGAACCTCCCGGCGCCTCCGCCCGCGACTCCTCCCGACGTCGATCTCGAGTCGCATCGGCAGGGCCCGATCCACGGGGAGAGCAACGTTGTCGCACCCATGCCGGGAACAGTGATCCGCGTCGAGGTCGAGGCGGGCACCGAGGTGTCCGCCCGCCAAGCCCTCGTTGTCCTCGAGGCGATGAAGATGGAGATACCCGTCCACTCGCCGTTCGACGGGACCGTGAAAGCCGTCCACGTCGCGGCGGGCGACCGCGTCGCAGGCGGAGAGCTCCTCGTCGAGCTCGAGGCGTAAGCCGGCCCGCAGCTCTAACCGCGAACGCGGCCGAGCAGCCAGCCGACGGTGATATTCACGAGCCACACCACGATCGCGGTGCCGACGTACGTCCAGAATCCGCTGATCGAGAAGTCGGGGGCGATCCATTCCGCGAGCGCGAGCATGAGCACGTTGAGCGCGAAGTACGCGAGCCCGAAGGTGATGATGATGAGCGGCAGGGTGAGAATCGCCAGGATGGGCTTAAGGATCGTGTTGCCGATCGTCAGCACGAACGCTCCCAGCAAGAGCGAGCCCCAGCGCCCGATCGTCACGCCGCTGAACATCCATTCGACGACGATCAACGCGAGGACGTTGATGCCCCACAGAACAAGGAAACGGATGAGTAGCGTCATCGGCTAGGCCTTCGACTCCGCGCCCATCAGAAGATCTTCTGGAGCTTCATGGCCGCGCCCATGTCGCCCTTGATCTTGAGCTTGCCCGTCATGTACGCGGTCGTCGGGTTCTGCTCCCCCGCGACAATCTTCCCGAAGCTCTCCTCGCTTGCCGAGAAGGTGCAGTCCGCGTCGCCGAGCCCCTCGGTGACGGTGATCGCACCGTCTGCGATCGCAACGGTCCAGGTTCCTGCGCCTTCGATGTCGAAGGCATACGTGTTGTTCATGCCGGCGATGCGATCCGCGGGCACCCGCGCCGCCAGACCCTCGAAGAACTCCTGAACGCTTGCCATCGTCTGCGTCTCCTCTCTGTGGAACGAGGCGGAGCCTACCGCGCGGCTACCATCCGCGCGCGTGGACTTCGACCTCACTCCCGAGCAGGAGCTGATCCGCGACACCGTCCGAACGTTCGCGCGAGAGCGAGTCGAGCCCGTCGCAGCCGAGCTCGATCTCGAGGGACGCTTTCCCTACGAGCTCGTCGCCGAGCTCGCCGAGCTGGGGCTCATGGGGCTTCCGGTCCCCGAGGAGTACGGCGGTGCCGGCGGCGACACCGTGTCCTACGCAATCGCGGTCGAGGAGCTCACGCGAGTCGATTCGTCGGTCGCGATCACCGTCGCGGCGCACACGTCCCTCGGGACGATGCCGATCCTGCTGTACGGAACCGAGGAGCAGAAGCGCCGCTGGCTCCCCGACCTCGCCTCGGGCAGACGACTCGCGGCGTTCGGCCTCACCGAGCCGGACGCGGGCTCCGATGCCGGCGCGACGCGCACGACGGCCGAGCTGCGCGACGGAGCGTGGGTGATCTCCGGCTCGAAGCTCTTCATCACGAACGCGGGCACCGACATCACGTGGGGCGTCACGATCACCGCCCGCACCGGGGACGACGAGATCTCGAACCTCGTCGTCGAGAACGGGACGCCCGGCTACTCGATCTCCGCGCCGATGAAGAAGCTCGGCTGGCGCGCGTCCGACACCCGCGAGCTGTCGTTCGACGCTTGTGCCGTTCCCGAGGGAAACCTGCTCGGCGAACGCGGCGCCGGCTTCCAGCAGTTCCTGGAGATCCTCGACGGCGGGCGCATCTCCGTGGCCGCCATGGGCGTCGGGCTAGCCCAGGGCGCGTACGACCTCGCGTACGCCTACGCCAAGGAGCGCGAGCAGTTCGGCAAGCCGATCGCGAGCTTCCAGGCGATCAAGTTCAAGCTCGCCGACATGGCGACCGAGATCGAGGCAGGGCGAGCGCTCGTCTACAAGGCGGCTTGGCTCAAGGACCAGGGTCGCCCGTTCGCGCGCGAGGCCGCGATGGCGAAGCTCTACACGGGCGAGCTCTCGAGCCGGGTCGCGGGCGCCGCGCTCCAGATCCACGGCGGTTTCGGGTACATGGAGGAGTCGGCGATCTCGCGCCTCTACCGCGATCAGAAGATCCTGGAGATCGGCGAGGGCACGAATGAGGTGCAGCGGATGGTCATCGCTCGCCATCTCGGCCTGTAGCGCGCTCGTCCTCGCAGGCCCGGCTGCCGCGCACATCACGGTCCTACCTCCGTTCGTCACCGCGGGCGACACGGCCACCTTGAGCATGAGCGGGCCGAACGAGCGCGACGCGGACATGACTGGATTTGCAGTGACCGTTGCGAGCGAGTTTCGGATCGTCGACGCGGTGTCGGATGACAACTGGCGCAGCTCCATCCGGGGCCAGACGGCGACGTGGAACGGAGGTCGCCTCGGCTCGGGGTCCGAGGCGACGTTCACGCTCGAGCTCGAGGGGCCGGCCGAGCCGGGGCCCGCGGCACTCGAGGCCGCGCAGCTCTATCCCGGTGGCGAGATCGTTCGCTGGCCAGTAACACTGACCGTCGTACCGGCCGCGGAAACCCCATCGCAGAACCTCGGATGGGCGTTGGTCATGGGCGTCGTGAGTCTGGTCGTTCTCACCGCGATAGGCGTGGCTATCTTGCGCCGTTCTCGATCACTTCAAGAGAAATAGCGGAGCCCGCTGCTACGGTCGGTTGTCGTGATCTTCGCGCAGTTCGTCGACGACGCCCTCGGCTGCGCGTCGTATCTTGTCGGCGACGCGGAGGCGGGAACCGCCGTCGTCGTCGATCCGGCTTTCGCCATCGAGCAGTACCTCGACGAGGCCGAGCGGCGCGGCGTTCGCATCGTCAGGACGATCGAGACGCACACGCACGCGGATCACCTCTCGGGCCACGGCCGGCTCGCACTCGAGCACGGCGTTCCGGTCAGCGTCCACCCCGCGGCCGAGGCCGAGTTCCCGCACGATCCCATGGCGGACGGCGACGAGATCGCGGTGGGGCAGGTCGTCCTACGCTGCATCCATACGCCAGGCCACCGGCCGGAGCACTGCTGCTTCGCCGTGAGCGACCGCTCGCGCGGCCCCGATCCCTGGATCGTGCTCACGGGTGACTCGCTCTTCGTCGGCGATGCCGCGCGCCCCGACCTGGCCGTCGAAGCACGCGAGGGCGCCGAAGGCCTCTTCCACTCGCTCCGGAGGCTGGTCGAGCTCGGGGACGGCGTCGAGGTCTATCCGGGCCACGTCGCCGGCTCGCTCTGCGGCAAGGCGATGAGCTCGAAGGCTTCCACCACGATCGGCTTCGAACGGCGCTTCAACCCGGCACTCGCTCACGACGACGTCGCGCTCTTCATCGCAGAGTCTGCTGCCATCTCCGCCCCACGGCCACCGAACATCGAGCGAATCGTGGAGATGAATCGCGGTCCGTTCGTCGGCGCTCAGCCCGAGGTGCACGAGATTCCTGCGCCGCGCGAGGGTGCGCAGGTGCTCGACGTCAGGCCCGTGGAAGCGTTCGCCATGGGGCACTTCGCAGGCGCGCTGAACGTGCCGGTGACGGGGCCGAGCTTCTCGACCAAGGCGGCGTTCGTCCTCCAGCCAGGCCCCAGCGTCGTCTCGGCGGCCGACGAGGACGAGGCTGCACGAGCAATCCGCGCGCTCCGCTCGGTCGGAGTGCTCGACATCCCCGGCTACGTCCTCGGTGGCGGCAATGAGACGCTCGGTCTCGTGTCCATCGAGGAGCTCGCCGCCATGCTCGCCGAGGGGGCAGAGCTCATCGACGTGCGGGAGAAGGACGAGCGCGACACGGGCTACATCGCGGGCAGCAGGAACATCCCCTACCGCCTGCTCGCGCTGGGCGAGACCGACCTCCCGCGCGACCGGCCGATCGTGACGATCTGCGAGAAGGGGCCCCGAGCGGCCATCGCCGCCAGCATCCTCGCCGCGCACGGCTTCGACGCGCACGCGGTCTGGAACGATGGGACCATCAGCTGGGCGGCGGCCGGTAAGCCGACCGTCGAGTTCCGCCGCTGCGGCTCCTGAAGCCGCGACGACGGGTTCCGTGCCCGGCCTCAGCCGGTCCACGCGCCGTTCAAAGACGGAACGGCAGGGCTCGGGCTGAAGCCCGAACCCGTTGGCAGGACCGCTGCCTACGTCGGCGGGCCGATCCGCTCGATCGTGTGCCCGGCGGAGCGGAGTGCGGCAAGAAGCTCCTGACAGTGCGCCTCGTCGCGGGTCGAGACGACGAGCTCGATCTCGGTCTGGAGCGCGCTCGTCGTCCTCCCCTCGCGATGGTGATCGACGGAGACGACGTTGCCGCGGCCCGAGGCAACGAGATCGAGAACTCCGCGTAGCTCGCCGGGCCGGTCGGGGATGAGCAGCCGCACGGCAAGGAACCGCCCCGACTGCGTGAGGCCGTGACGAAGCACTGAGATGAGCGTCGTCGCATCGATGTTCCCGCCCGAGAGGACAACCGCCACGGAGCCGGAGCCCGGCACGCGGCCCGCCAGAAGCGCGGCAAGCCCAACCGCGCCAGCGCCCTCGACGAGGAACTTCGTGCGCTCGACGCAGAGAACGAGCGCCTCCGAGATCTCGTCGTCCGAGACGGAGACGGTGTCGTCGAGAACGCGGTCGAGGATGGACGACGCGAGCTCGCCCCGGTACTTGACGGCGATCCCGTCGGCGATCGTGTACCCCGGCTGACAGACGATGCCGACGACACGAACGCCCGGACGCAGCTCCTTCAGCGCCAGCGCGATCCCAGAGGCGAGCCCACCGCCGCCGATCGGGATGAGCACGGTCTCGGCGTCGGCGGCCTGCTCGGCGAGCTCGAGGCCGATCGTGCCCTGCCCCGCGATCACGCGCTCGTCCTCGAACGCATGAACGAGCGTCGCGCCTGTGCGGTCGACGTGCGCCTGCGCAGCCGCGACCGCCTCCTCGAAGCCTTCGCCGACAAGCTCAGTCGATCCGCCATACGAACGCGTCGCCTCGACCTTCGCCATCGGAGCGTCCTGGGGCATGAAGATCGTGGCCGGGATACCGGCTTCGCGAGCAGCCCAGGCAACAGCCTGGCCGTGGTTCCCGGCGCTCGCGGCAACCACTCCCGCCTGTCGTTCTGCATCGCCGAGCGTCGCGATCGTGTTGTACGCGCCGCGAATCTTGAACGATCCCGTCCGCTGCAGGTTCTCGGCCTTGAGGAAGACGGACCGCCCGGACAGTCGCGAGAACGTCTCCGTCGGGTAGAGCGGTGTCTCGCGCGCAACGCCCGCCAACCGCTCGCGGGCGGCCTGAATGTCAGCGATCGTCGGCGCCAACGAGCTTGAACACCTCCTCGAGTATCTGGCGGACGGCGCTGAGCGGATCGAGCTCGCGCTGCTGGACGGCAACAAGCACGCGCTGGAGGTCGGGATCGTCAGCCACAGCGGCCTGAAGATGACTCTTCGCCCGGCTCGACGCAACCGCGTACACCTCGGCCGCAAGGTTGCGTCGACGCCGCTCCTCGAGCCGACCGTCGCTCGCGAGCGCGTGGCGGTGCTCCTCGAGCGCTGCCCACAACTCGGGCACGTGCTCGCCGCGAAGCGCCTCGGTCAGCAGGATCGCGGGACGACGGTCGGGCTCGGCCAGCCCGACGATCGAGCGCACCTCGCTGAGCATGGCCTTCGCGGCAGCATGATCCATCTTGTTGATCGCGATCACATCAGGAATCTCCATGATCCCAGCCTTGAGGGCCTGCACCGAGTCGCCCGAGCCGGGCATGAGGACGAGCAGCACGGTGTCCGCGATGCCGGTGACTCCGACCTCGCCCTGACCCGCACCGACCGTTTCCACGAACACGACGTCCTTGCGCGACGCATCGAGCAGGAGCACCGCCTGCAGGGCCGCCTCTGCCAATCCGCCTAGGTGCCCGCGCGCCCCCATCGAACGGATGTAGACGCCGGGGTCGAGAAAGTGGTCGGAAAGCCGGATGCGATCGCCGAGAAGCGCGCCGCGCGAGAAAGGGCTCGACGGATCGACCGAGACGACGCCCACAGTCAATCCGCGCTCGCGAACGTGAGAGACGAGCGCAGCGATGAGACTCGACTTGCCGACTCCGGGCGGTCCGGTGACACCGATCACCGCCGCAGTCCCGGTGTCGGGATAGAGCTCGCGGACGAGCGGATAGGCGAGCGGGTCACCGTCCTCTACGAGCGAGATCGCGCGAGCGAGCGCGCGTCGATCCACGCTTCGTACGCCTTCGACGAGCTCTTCGAGCGTCCACTCCTTACGTGCCACGGCGGGACTCTACGCAGCCCGCACAACGCTGCGGCCGCGAAGCGGACGCCTTCAGGGATCTTCGCGCGAGCGGAATCCGCGCGAGCGGATTCCGGTCTTGCGCTAAGACGAGCGGCGCGCCTCGACGTCGCGGCGCGCCTCGATCTCCTCGAGCAGTGACGCAATGCGTTCGAGACCGCTCGAATTGCTCCCGTTCGCCGCGGAGACGGGCTCCGGTCCGCGTTCGAGCTCGAACTCCGGTTCGGGTTCGAGCTCATCCTCGGGCTCAGTCTCGAGCTCGCGCTCGGCGACGGCAGTATCGCCGTTCGTGAGAGCCGCCAGTGCGGATTCCGAACTCACCTCGAATGCCCGCCGCTCGTCCGCTTGGGCGACGGGAAGCCAACGCGTCATCACCAGCGCGACGAGCGAGCCGAAGAGGTAGATCGCTCCGGCGGCAATCCAGATCGCCCGCGCTCCGTAGAGATCTGTGAGGACGCCCGCTGCAGCCATAGCGAGACCGAGCACGGCGTAGGTCGAACTCATCAGCGTGGCCATCGCACGCCCGCGGTACTGGTCGGGCGCGCCGCGTTGTATGAGCAGCGCGTTGCAGATGACCGCCGAGCCGTTGCCCGCCGCACCCCCGACCACGAACGGCACGACGAGCCAGATCGTCCCGCTGAGCGCTGCTCCTCCCCAGCCGACGCCCATGAGCGCAATGGAGCCGACGTAGTGACGGCGCAGCCCGACTCTTCCGAGCGCGGGGGGAGCGAGAAAGCTTCCGATCGCGAGCCCAACTCCGCTCGCCGCGATGATGAGGCCGAATCCCAGGTTGCCCGCTTCGAGCGTGTCCTTTGCAAAGACCACCTCGGCGACGTTGATCGCACCGGCGCCGATCATCACGACTGTCCACACGACGAGCACCGTGCGCAGCGGGCTGGCCGTGACGACGAGCTTGACTCCGTCGGCGACGTCTCGCCAGTGACCCCGGGTCAGCGAGTCCTTCGACTGAAGAAGCCCCTCGGGAATGCGCGCGACGAGCACTGCGGAAACGAGGAACGTGATCGCATTCACTGTGTATGGCACCGACGTCCCCCACCCCGTCAGCATCAGGCCGCCGAGGACGGGCCCGACCATCCACGCGAGCGTCTCGACAGTCTGAAGTAACGAGTTGGCGTTCGGGAGCTCCTCGTCGGGCACGAGGTTCGGAAGGCCGGCGTACGCAGCCGGCACGAAGAAACCGGTGGCGATTCCCGAGATCGCGGCCAGACCCACGACGCCCGCCGCGCTGTCGACGAACGGAAGCGCTGCAAACACGCCGAACCGAACGAGATCCGAGGCGATCATCAGTCGCCGGCGCGAGAGCCGATCGACGAGCGGGCCCAGCAGAAGCCCGATGAGAACGATCGGCAAGAAATCGGCGATGAGCAGTACCGCGACCCAGACGCCCGACCCGGTCTCGTCGTACACGTCGACCGTCAGCGCGATCGCGGCAAGATAGGTGCCGACGCTCGACCCCGCTATCGCGAGGAAGAGGTACCCGAACGACGGCGACCGGCGAAGAAGGCCGAGACGGCTAGAGCTCTCCACGACCGGTGGTGACGGTACCACCAGTTCTCGTTTTTGACTACGGCGTTTCAGGCCGTGTCCTTCTTGGTCATGGCCCCGAAGTTCGGCACCTGCAGGGCCGTGCCTGCCCCTACGAGCCGCCCATCGCCTTCGTCATTCGTGCCGCCGTTAGCTTCGCGAGCCTGCGCTCCTCCGCTGGCGGCGGAGGAGACACGCCGGCCCCGTAGACGATCGCCACCTGTGCTCTCGAGTGCTGTAGCGCGATCAGGTCGAGGTAGATGCGAACGCCCTGCTGGTCGGCGACCGCGCGGTACAGGAGCGAACGCTGCGCGAGCTTGGGGAACGCGAGCTTCCGGAAGGAGACGAGCTTGACGCTCGTACCCTGGACCTCGCGACGCAGTCCGTCCCGAAGGCACTTCTGGCCGGCTGCATTCGTTCCCCGTCTCCAGGACGCGTCTGCTTCGGCACGGGTGCGGTACACGTATGCCTGCGACGTGACGAACTCGACCGTGCTCGTGAAGGTGGGAGACTCTGCCTCTCCGGTGAGCGTGAGGTCGGACTCGTCGAGCGCTGCGCGGTAGAAGTCGTCATTACCACTGCTCGCAGGACTCGAGGCGAACGCAGGCCCCACGTCGGCCTTGCGGATCACCATCGCCTTCGCGCGCGCCTGAGGGAGTGATCTTCTTCTTCGGATCACCCCGCGCACCCAGGCTGACGCCCGCAAGAACGAGCGTGAGAACCAGAAGGGCGGCGGCGAGCCTCTTCACAAGGCGAAATGGTAGAGGCCGCTACGGCTCGTACGCGAGGTTCACGCGGAGCCAGCGCTCGACCTCCGCGACGGCGAAGCCCTTGCGCTCGGCGTAGTCGACGACCTGGTCCTTTCCGACGCGGCCGACCGAGAAGTACCGGGCCTGCGGGTGGCCGAAGTAGAGGCCGCTGACGCTGGCCGCCGGCGTGGTTGCGAAGCTCTCGGTCGCACCGACACCCGCCCGAGCGGCATCGAGGAGCGCAAGCAGCGTCCCTTTCTCGGAGTGATCGGGGCACGCCGGGTAGCCGTACGCGGGGCGAATGCCACGGAACTGCTCGCCGATCAGCTCGTCTCCCGAGCGCGATTCCTCCGGGGCGTACCAGTCGCGCCGCGCGACTTCGTGGAGCCGCTCGGCGAACGCCTCCGCGAGACGGTCGGCGAGGGCGCGAACCATGATCGACCGGTAGTCGTCTAGCTCGGTGGTGAAGCGCCCTGCGAGCGCTTCACCCCCGTGAATGGCAACGGCAAAGGCGCCGACATGGTCGGTCAGACCCGTGTCGGCAGGCGCGATGTAGTCCGCGAGCGAGCGGTTCGGGCGCGAGTCCGCGTGGTCAGCCTGCTGGCGAAGCATCGGGAAGCGCACTCCTTCGTCGAGCACGATGTCGTCGCCCTCCGCGGTCGCAGACCAGAAGCCGTACACGCCGCGCGCCTGCAGCGACCGGTCCGCGACGATCTCGTCGAGGAGCTCGTTGGCGGCGGCGAAGAGGTCGCGCGCGACCTCGCCCTTTTCCGGATCCTCGAGGATCGCCGGATACCGCCCCTTGAGCTCCCAGGCGTGGAAGAAGAACGTCCAGTCGACGTAGTCCCGGATGTTGGCAATCTCCTCCTCCACGAGGCGCGACCCCGTGAAGGTCGGTACAGCGAGGTCCTCCTCGTGCCAGTCGATCCGCGTTCGCCGTGTGCGCGCCTCCCGGAGCGAGAGCATGGGCTTCCGGCCCCGCTCGGCATGTAGGGCGCGGAGCCGGTCCTGCTCCACTCGGTTCTCGGCGTCCAGCCGCGCGCGACGGTCGCCGTCGAGCAGGTCGGCGACCACACCGACGACGCGCGATGCATCGAGAACATGGAGGGTCGGCTGCTCGTACTCGGGGGCGATGCGCACTGCGGTGTGCTGCTTCGACGTCGTCGCGCCCCCGATGAGGAGGGGTAGCTCGAAACCGCGCCGCTCCATCTCCTTGGCCACGCTCACCATCTCGTCGAGCGACGGAGTGATGAGGCCGGAGAGACCGACGAGGTCGCAGTCCTGCTCGATGGCAACGTCGAGGATCCGGTCCGCCGGAACCATGACCCCGAGGTCGATGACCTCGTACCCGTTGCAGCCGAGGACGACACCGACGATGTTCTTGCCGATGTCGTGCACGTCGCCCTTCACGGTCGCCATCACGATGCGGGCCGCTGACGAACGCTCCGTCTTCTCCGCCTCCATGTACGGCTCGAGGTAGGAGACGGCGCGCTTCATGGCGCGAGCACTCTTGACGACCTGCGGGAGGAACATCTTCCCGGCGCCGAAGAGGTCGCCGACGATCTTCATGCCGTCCATGAGCGGCCCCTCGATGACGTCGAGCGGGCGTGCGGCGGCTCGTCGCGCCTCCTCCGTGTCCTCCTCGATGAAGTCCACGATCCCGTGCACGAGGGCATGAGCAAGCCGCTCGCCGACCGGCGCCTCTCGCCACGAGAGGTCGAGTTCCCGCTGCATCGCGCCTCCGGTCACCGTGCTCGCGTACTCGACCAGTCGCTCCGTCGCGTCCGGCCGGCGGTCGAAGAGGACGTCCTCGACCCGCTCGAGCAGCTGGGGCTCGACGTCCGCATACACGGCGAGCTGGCCGGCGTTGACGATTCCCATGTCGAGCCCCGCCCCGATGGCGTGGTAGAGGAAGGACGCGTGCATCGCCTCGCGCACGGGGTCGTTTCCCCGGAATGCAAAAGAGAGATTCGAGATGCCGCCGGAGACGAGAGCTCCCGGGCATCGCTCCTTCAATAGCGGGATCGCCTCGATGAAGGACTTCGCGAACCCGGCATGCTCCTCGATCCCCGTCGCCACCGCGAGGACGTTCGGATCCATGATCACGTCCTCTGGGGCGAAGCCCGCCTCGCCGGTCAGCAGGTCGTATGCGCGGCCGAGGATCTCGACCTTCCGCTCGACCGTGTCCGCCTGCCCTCTCTCGTCGAACGCCATCACCACGACCGCGGCCCCGTAGCGGCGGATCGTCCGCGCCTGCTCGAGGAAGGGCTCCTCCCCTTCCTTGAGCGAGATCGAGTTGACGACTCCCTTCCCTTGGAGGCACTTAAGCCCGGCCTCGAGCGCCCCGAAGCGCGAGCTGTCGACCATGAGCGGCAGGCGGGCCGCTTCAGGCTCGGTCGCGACCAGGTTGAGAAACGTCGTCATCGCCTGCTCGGCGTCGAGCAGGTC
>Ga0247727_10014914_pt1 | contig 12831 bp, 13 predicted proteins | sample WisWelCaveWW1625_FD_202498 | JGI IMG/M metagenome (GOLD analysis project Ga0247727, IMG submission 202498) | Biofilm microbial communities from Wishing Well Cave, Virginia, United States - WW16-25 | ecosystem: Environmental > Aquatic > Deep subsurface > Groundwater > Cave microbial mat | place...
ATCGGCTTGCTGGCTGAGGGAGTCCGTGATGGAGCCGCGGCGCGCGCGGCATCGGACGCGCTGTTCACAGACAAACAAGGTAAGGTGATTTGCACGCTCAACATCGCGTCGCTGGATTTGCACAGCGGCACGATTGTGTTGACCCGCAACAATCCCTCGCCGATGTTCATTTGCCGCGGGGAACAGATTGACCGCCTCGGCGAAGAAAGCATTCCGCTCGGCATATCGCGTAACGTCCGTCCGTTGATCACGGAAATTCCGGTCGAGCCGGGATTGATCATCGTGGTTTACACAGATGGGCTGACACATGCAGGCGAGCGTCGCGGGCAGCCGATGGATGTGAGTGAAACCCTGCGCTCTCTCCTGGACGATCAGAGTCCATCACCACAGACGCTGGCAGATTCACTTCTCGCCCAGGCAGTGAGCCTGGATGACAATCGTCCTGCGGATGATATCAGCGTGCTGGTTATCAAAGTCACCTCGCGCGAAGGGGATAACGTCCGCCGCATGACGGTACGCCTTCCCATTGAAAGAAATATGCGATCATGAAACTCACGGTGCGACGCTGGACAGCAGCTTGGCGCGATACAATTATCCTGCTCAAGGAATTTCGGACTCCGCTTGCGTTATTCACTGTCACCATACTCGCTGGGGCACTTGCATACATATCCATTTCCGCGCGAGTCGGGGAGCCGGTGGGAGGCTACCTGGAAGCAGTTTACATTGCTCTCACCGCTGCATTTATGCAATATAGTGGAGACTTTCCCAGAAACACCTATTTACAATTATTTCATATATTCATGCCGATCGTTGGGATCAGCGCGCTCGCCCTCGGGCTGGCTGATTTTGGAAGCCTGTTCTTCAACCGACGAGCGCGCAACAAGGAGTGGGAGATGGCAGTTGCATCCACCATGAAAAAACACACCATCGTCGTTGGGCTGGGTCACCTGGGTTATCGCATCATCCAAAAATTACATGAAATGGGCAGGAATGTGGTCGTTATCGAACTCAACCCTGCCATCGATTTGATCAGCACGGTGCAAAAGATGAAAGTCCCTGTCATTCAGGAGGATGCTACACGCCCTGCGGCACTGGAGGCGGCGAATATAAAATCTGCGCACACGATCATTCTTGCCAGCCAAAACGATGCGATGAATCTGCAAATCGCCCTTAAGGCGCGCACGCTCAACCCGAAAATTCAGGTGGTCATCCGCATCTTCGATCAGGATTTTGCCCAGGCATTGAATGACCAGTTCGGGTTCACAGCGTTGAGCGCCACAGAGATGGCCGCGCCCGTCTTTGCCGCCGCTGCGTCAGGCGCAGATGTCACAAACCCAATTTCTGTTGAAGGACAACAACTCAGCCTTGCCCGCTTTACCATATTGCCTTCTTCACGCCTTGCAAATAAGACCGTTGGCTATGTGGAGGACAATTACAACCTCAACGTCATTCTTCTCAGGCACGAACATCAATCCGAAATCCATCCTAAAGATTCGCGATCACTGCGCACAGGCGATACGCTTGCCGTGCTTGGCGGACCAGAACAACTCAGGAAATTGATGCAACACAGCCAGTAGAAAACAAAATCATGGAGCCTCCAAGTAAAAGACCACTCGTCGGCGTTGTCGGTCCTTGCGGATCAGGAAAATCCACACTGGTTTCGGGTCTCGAAAATCATGGCTATATCTGTCGTCACATCGCCCAGGAACATTCCTACGTGCAAGCCATGTGGCAGATCATCACCAAACCCGATATCCTGATCTATCTCAAAGCATCCTTCCCCGTCAGCACAGGGCGCAGAAAATTGAACTGGCTGGAAAAAGATTTTGCTGAACAACTCAGGCGACTCGCCCACGCGCGTGAACATGCGAACTTGATTATTGATACGGATGACCTGACGCCCGATGACGTTCTGAAAAAAACATTAGACTTTCTAAAGGAAAATTTGACTTGAAAAGATTCTTCGCCTCCCTATTAAGCCTCAGCCTGCTTCTCATTTCCTGTTCCCTTATCCAACTGACAGCGACTCCCCCTCCCACCGAAATTCAGCCTGACCCCTTGAAGACTCCCTGGGAGGATCGCTCCATCTTCAAGAATGGACTCGTTGCATCTCAGCAATCCGTACTCGATGAACTAGACGGCGCAAGCATTTACCATATCGAATTCAAGATCGCAGAGGATCTTTATCATATTGCGGGCATCGAAGAAGTCCGATACACCAACAGCGAAGATATCGTATTGAGCGAAGTGCAATTCCACCTTTTCCCAAATATCCTCGGGGGCGAGATGACAGTCTCCAACCTGACGGTAAACAACAATAACACCGCGAGCCAATACGATTTGGGAAACAGCGTCATGAGCGTTCCGCTCGAGCCGCCGCTTCTGCCCGGTGAAAGCGCGGTCATTCGTATGGATTTCAATGTAACAGTTCCTCAATCCCTTGAATCAAACTACGGCGTGCTGGCATATTTTGAGGATGTGCTCGCGCTCGCCCATGCCTACCCCATGATCGCCGTTTACGATGACGAAGGCTGGAACGCAGAGATCCCCTCGCAGGATGGCGATGTCACATACGCGGATGCGTCGTTTTATATTGTCCGCATTACTGCGCCGAAAGATTTAACGCTGGTCACGTCCGGGCATCGAGTCAGTCATGACGAAGCCGATCAGGCCCAGGCGTTGATCGTTGCGAGCGGTCCAGCGCGGGATTTTTACCTGGCGGCAAGCCCAAACTATCAAGAAATCTCGCAAACGGTTGGAGAGGTCACAATCCGCAGTTACGCGCCCAAGGAATCCCAAAACGGCGCGCAAATGGCATTGGATGTTGCAGGGCGCGCCATCGAAGACTACAGCGCGCATTACGCCCCATATCCTTACACGGAACTTGATATCGTGTCGACTCCAACACTTGCACTGGGAATTGAATACCCGGGTATGATCGCCATCACGACCAGGATATATGATGTGGATGGCAAATATCGCGGCGCGCCAGCCAGTGTGTATATGGAATCAACTATGGCGCATGAAGTGGGGCATCAATGGTTTTACAACCTGGTCGGCGACGACCAGCTCGACGATCCCTGGCTGGATGAGTCGCTTACGCAATTCGCCACGCTCCAATATTTCACCGATGAATATGGCGCAAGCGGCGCAGATGGCTTTCGCGCTTCACTCGAGAGTCGTTGGGCGGGTGTGGGCAATGCAAATATTCCCATTGGCATGCCTGTGGCAGATTATCATGACGCGGAATATGGCGCGATCGTCTATGGTCGCGGACCGTTATTTTTCATCGCGTTGAAAGATGTGATGGGTGCAGATGTTTTTGATAAATTTCTGATGGATTACACCCAAACCTTCGCATGGGATATTGCCACTCCTGAAGCCCTGCAATCGCTCGCGGAAAAGCATTGCGCCTGTAAACTGGATTCGATTTTCAATGAATGGGTGTATGGTTCAAAGTGACTGTCACCGATACTAACTTCATAGTATAATCACCGCCGCGTGGCGCCCGATGGTTGAGTAGAGCGGTGCTTTTCCGCTCGTACCGAAACCAAGCGCCACATTTTCATGGATGGAGATTATCAACGCATGATCCAAAACCTTTATACACGTTTGGCTTTCATTCTTATCCTTGCCGCCCTTGCCGTCTGGGTGGACGCGACAGATGTGATCCCAATACGCAACCCCCTGGACGATTCCCTTTTATACGAACGGAATGTTACGCCCCGCCTCGGTCTCGACTTGCAGGGCGGTTTACAGGTCCTACTTGAAGCCGACCTGCCCGCCGACACCCCAATAGACTCTGAAGCCATGGAAACCGCGCGCAGTATTGTTGAAAACCGCACCAACGCTTTGGGCGTCAGCGAAAACCTAATCCAGTTGGCGGGCGACCGCCGCATCGTTGGTGAGTTCCCCGGCGCGGAGGATGCCGATGCCATTCTTGACATCATTCAACAAACAGGCTTGCTGGAATTTGTTGACACCGGCGACTTCGCCCCTGAACCCGGCACAACCATCCGAACTGATTTTGCCGTCGGAACAGAAACCCCACCCACTGCCGAAGGAACGACCGCGCCGGATGATGTTGTCTATCACACGATCATGACTGGCAAAGAACTTCGGAGCGTGAACGTCAGCCCCGATCAGCTCGGCAGTCCGGCAATTGATTTCGTCCTTTCACCGGAAGGAACGACCATCTTTGCGCAACATACTGCCGCAAACACGAACAAGTACCTCACCATCACATTGGATAAAGTTGTTGTCTCCTCCCCTGTGATTCAAGGCGCAATCCCGGATGGTCAGGGACAGATCAGCGGCTCATTCACCGCTGAATCCGCCAATTCACTGGCGGTCCAACTTCGATACGGCTCACTGCCTATTCCCCTCAAGGTCGTTGAGACGCGCATCATCGGTCCCACGCTCGGCGAAGACTCACTGCAAAAGAGTCTGACGGCTGGTGCGATCGGCATGGTTATCGTCATTCTGTTCATGGGCATTTACTACCGATTGCCAGGTATTGTCGCGGATCTATCCATCCTATTCTACGCGGCTATTGCCTTCGCCATCTTCAAATATTTCCACTTCACATTGACGCTTCCCGGCATCGCGGGCTTCTTGCTCAGCACAGGCGCGGCATTGGATGCGAACATCCTGATCTTTGAGCGCTTGAAAGAGGAACTCCGCAACGGGCGGAATCTCACGCAGGCGGTCGATCAGGGCTGGACCCGAGCCTGGTCCTCCATCCGCGACTCGAACCTGGCGACGATCATTACCTCCCTCATTTTGTACTGGTTCGGTTCCACATTCGGCGCGACCATCGTAAAAGGTTTTTCGCTCACTCTCGCCCTGGGAGTTGGCATTTCATTATTCACAGCCATCTACGTCACCCGCACACTTCTCACGGCTGTCTTGAAAAACTTCAAGACAGAAAATGTTCAATTCTGGTTTGGCGTCTAAAGGACGAGGCAGAAAAATATGATTGACATCCTCAGCAAACGCTATTTATACTTCGCCGTCTCACTACTGGTCATCCTGCCAGGCATCATCATCCTTGCCAGCGGCGGGCTGCCCCTCTCCATTGATTTCACCGGCGGCTCCCTGCTGGAAGTTAAGTTCGAAAGTGAATCGTCCCTCCAAACCGGAGATTTGATCCCGCTTTACGAAAATGCTGGCATTAACGATGCCCAGGTCCAAACGACCGAAAACGGAACGTTATTGATCCGTTCGTCGTTCCTCACAAACGAAACGCGCGACGAAGTCCTCAACGAAATGAAAACACAAAGCGGCGGCGAAGTCACCGTAATCCGCTTCGACAGCGTGGGACCCAGCATTGGCGCGGCAGTGGCTTCTCGCGCCGCGCTGGCGGTCGGCGTGGCGGCTTTGGCTGTGGTCATCTATATCACGTTAGCTTTTAGCAAAGTGCCTAACGCATTCCGCTATGGCGTGTGCGCGGTAATCGCAATGGTGCACGATGTGGCGGTCGTTTTCAGCGTCGCAGGAATTGGCGCTCTGCTCTTCGACTGGCAAATAGACGCCCTCTTCCTTACCGCCTTGCTCACTGTGATTGGCTTTTCCGTTCAGGATAAAGTGGTGGTCTTCGACCGCATTCGCGAGAATACACACATCTTCCGCCGCCTGGAGTATGAAAAACTGGTCAACCACTCCATTGTTCAGACACTCCAGCGCTCCATCAATACACAATTGATGACCGTGGAATTCCTCCTGCTTGCCCTAGCCCTCTTTGGCGGCGTTACCCTTCAGGAATTTGCCGTCATCCTGCTTGTTGGTCTTTTCAGCGGGACCTACTCCTCCATTTTCATTGCCGCTTCCATTCTCGTATTATGGGAAAACCGCGAATGGAATGCCTGGTTCCGTCGTCCAGAACAAAGCGGAGCATAATCGGATGATCAATTCAACAATAAAAAAATCCCCTCACAAGGATGAAATTTGTGAGGGGATTTTTTCCGAAAGACTACTGTTCAAACCCGCATTAGCGAGAATATGTATCGGGCGATCAGCATAATGAAAGACGTGCGACGGGTAGAAAACATGCGAATAGGATATTCGTTTTCAAATGCTTTTAATCTTAAAAGCAGCCTAACAACATCCTGGTTCTGATTTGAACGGTACATTCGCCATACTCGCCATATAAAAGATATCCCTAATAATACAGATACTAGACGAGATTCATTGCTGGAAGTTACAGAAAACTTACAATAGGCTTGCAAAAAGACTCCGCCCGACTAACAAAGTCGGGCGGAGTCAAATAATTGGATATATCTCCGCTTCACACGAAGGGACGTTTGTTCCCGTTTCGACGCGTGGTCTACCCTCCCAGTTCCACCGCGAACGCGTCGTAGTAGGTGCCCGCGCCGAATCCGTCAATCAGGATGTGATCGAGCGGTTTCATGTTCGGGAGTTCGCGCAGGAATGCGATCATATTCGACGCGGCGCTCACGTTCCCAAACTCGCTCAACAACCATGGCATCGGCAGGACGATTCCTTCGTTCTGCAAATGCTTTTCCTTGAGTTTATTGATCTTGTAATTCGCATGATGGACGATCGCCACAGCGAGCGTTTTTCCTGCCATTCCCAATTCATCCAACTTCGACTGGTATGCCGAATACACATCGCGCACCACCTGAACACCCGTCCGAACAAACAACTTGACCATGCCCATCGGTTCTGCCATCGCAATGGATGACCCATCCTGCGGCTCGTGCATCAAGCCAGCCACACGGATATTGTTCATAGAAGGCTCAGTGACATCAACGTTATATCCTCCATCGGTCCTCTGTTTCGAATGAGGGTAATACATCGCCACCTGCAATACACCTTCATCGTCGAACACTTCACGCGATTTTCCCGCAAGGAATTTCATGGTTGTGCCGGGAATCACGCCCAACACCCCCGCAGCGTTTCCAAACAATTGCAGGGCATTCGCATCGTGAGAAGAACCGATAAAGCGGCTTAAGCCCTCGATCCCGCCAACCAGCACTTTCTTCCCATAAAGAGACTCTGCAATGTTCTGGCTCAATTGCATATTCTCAGGCAGTTCGGGATTCAACGCCAAATGCAGGCTGCTGGTTGAGCCGTCACATGCCTTGTGGATCGAAACCTTCAACGCGCTATCGGGAATCCCGGCGGATTTTGTAATCTGATTTAGATAATCTTCCGAAAGAGGGGCGCTCATGCCGATCAGCACCGCCTCCACTTCGGAGGGCTGCCAGTTGCAGGCTTTGATGGCTCCGCTCAAGAATTTCGACCCGATTTCAACTTCGAGTTTGGTATGCTCTTCGCTCGTAAGATTTAACGGGACATGGTGTCGGCTGCGAAAACCCAGTTCGGCCAGATTCAACTTTTCAGTCGGAAGAAGAGGGTGACCAAGCCGTTGCTCTAAAAATTCGGGAAGAGTTTCGTTGTCATAACTTTCGCCCCATGTTCCATAGACACCGCCAATGCCGACCAATGAATTGGTCACGCGTTCGATCCCAAAGGGAATCCCGTCTCCGACATCAATCATCCCCTTTTCGACGCCCGGGCGATCAAAAAAAGATACGCCCGCATCGATTTTTGTGCTTTCTAAAGTCATCTTATATCTCCTTGTCACTATAAAACGCAAACCCCCTGTTCCCTCGAAAGTTTCGCGTCCCACTTCCATTTCTACGAAATTCCTCCCCCATTTTCAAGAAAAATGAGGGAGGGTGGGTCGGGTAGGCTGGGGGCAAAGGATTTGAACCTCTACTAGCTGATCCAGAGTCAGCCGTCCTGCCATTAGACGAGCCCCCAACAAGGCACATTTATCGTACCCTGTCCAGCGGGCGGTATTGTATCATGCCATGATGAAGCAATCAAGGCAGGTTATTTGCGCGCCACGCGGCGGGTGTTATCTTCCATATCCAGCAGGATCAACAAGACTTTCGATACTGCCTGTAAGCCGAAGAAGTAAGCAACGCCGGGGAGGGGCTGCATAAAGTATGGCGTAAAAATATTGACAGTATCCAAGAATGTCATTCCCTTGGCAAAGAAAATGCCACTCATGTATTGCCCGATAAGCAACAGAATCGAGAACGCCCAGTAAAGAAGATAAACGCTCAAAGCGATCCATGCGAGTGCTTCCGCCCAGCGTGAGAGCCGTAAAACTGAGTCGCGGTCAAAATACGTGCCTAAAAACGTCGCCTGCTTTTCGTTTGATTCGTTCATGAGTTCCTCCACAGGGGATTATATAACAACTTGCGTTTGTTATAATTGCCATGATGACTTTATCCGCCGGGCGAATGTTCCCAAGATTCGGCAGGATCGAAGTCCAAGACTTGCCGAAAATCCAGAATAAGGCAGGAATATGACTATAGACGAGACAAAACCAACAGACTTCATCCGTGAAGCCGTCGCGGAAGATCTAAAAAACGGACGCTTCAACTATGTCCGCACGCGCCTGCCACCCGAACCAAACGGCTACTTACACATCGGACACGTCAAGGCTTTCATGATCGACTATCTTATTGCCAGGGAAAACAAAGGTGAGCTGATCCTGCGCTTTGACGACACGAACCCAACCAAGGAAGAAACTGAATTTGTGGAAGCCATCGAAGAGGATGCGCGCTGGCTCGGCATCGAATGGGTCAAAGTAACATACGCGTCTGATTATTTTGACGAACTTTATGATTGGGCTGTCAAACTGGTGATGATGGGCAAGGCATATGTGGACGATCAAAGCCCTGAAGAAGTAAGCGCCAATCGCGGTACATTGACCGAGCCTGGAAAAAATTCCCCTTATCGCGACCGCGACATGGAAGAGAGCCTCGACCTGCTCGAACGCATGAAGGACGGCGAGTTCCCCGATGGCTCACGTGTCCTGCGCGCCAGGATTGACATGGCGCATCCAAACATCAACCTGCGCGACCCGGTGATGTATCGCATCCTCCACGAGCCGCCGCATCACCGCACGGGAAACAAATGGAAGATCTATCCATTGTACGATTGGTCGCACGGACAGAATGACTCGATGGAAGGTATTACACATTCGCTCTGTTCACTCGAGTACGAAAATCATCGTCCATTATACGAATGGTTCCTCGATCAACTCGGCGTGTTCAACCCGCGGCAGATCGAATTTGCACGCTTGAACATGACCTATACGGTGATGAGCAAACGCAAACTCCGCAGGCTGGTGGAAGAAAAATATGTGAGCGGTTGGGACGATCCGCGCATGCCCACGTTACGCGCCATGCGTCGCCGCGGGTATACAGCGGAAGCCATCCTTGATTTCATTCAGCGCGTGGGTGTGGCAAAAAATTACAGCATCAGTGATGTGTCCCTGCTGGAGGCTTGTGTGCGCGACGACCTCAACAAACATTCGCTCCGCCGTATGGCAGTGCTCAAGCCGCTCAAAGTTGTGATTGATAATTATCCTGATGATCTCGTTGAAGAGATGGACGCGGTCAACAACCCCGAAGACCCGAACGCGGGCACGCGCAAAGTTTCGTTCTCGAAAGTCCTCTACATCGAGCAGGAGGATTTTCGCGAAACACCTCCGCCGAAATATTATCGTCTCTATCCTGGCAACGAGGTTCGCTTGCGTTACGCGTATTTCATCAAGTGCACGCACGTGGTCAAGAATGACGCGGGCGAAGTCGTCGAAGTGCATTGCACATACGACCCATCCACGCGCGGCGGCGATTCGCCCGACGGCCGAAAAGTGAAATCCACTATCCACTGGCTCTCAGCCTCACATGCGAAAGAAGCGGAGATCCGCATGTACGACCGCCTCTTCACGAAGGAGAATCCCGAGGAAGGCGAAGAGGGGTTCCTGGGATGTTTGAATCCGAACTCACTAACCATTCTTACTGGATACGTGGAACCGCTTCTCGCGCAGACCAAGCCTGGTGACCGTTTCCAATTCGAACGCCAGGGATATTTTTGCGCTGACCTGGACTCGACCAATGCGAGACCCGTTTTCAATCTGACGGTGAATCTCAAAGACACTTGGTCGAAGATCGAGAAGAAAACAAAATAGAAAATTACCTCTCTCCCTGCGGGAGACTACTCTTTATGCCCACTCTTCTTCTCATCCGTCATGGCGAAAATGATTATGTGAAAACATCAAAGATGGCAGGCCGCCTGCCTGGGATTCACTTGAATGAACATGGGCAAAAACAAGCTCAGGCTTTGGGTGAGGCGCTGAAAGAGTTCCCCATCACTGCCATATATTCGAGTCCGCTTGAGCGGGCGATGGAAACTGCCGATCCTATTGCCAAGGCACGTAAGTTGGAGATCATCCAGGAGCCTGACCTCATGGACGCAGACATTGGCAAATGGCAGGGGAAATCGTGGAAGGTCCTAAGTCTTACAAAAGCCTGGAAGATCGTACAACATGCGCCATCCCGTTTCCGATTTCCTGAAGGGGAATCGTTCCCTGAAGCCCAGACGCGCTATACAAATGCATTGGAACGTATTGTGAAGAAACACAGCAAACCGAAGGATATTATCGTCGTCGTGTTCCATGCGGATCCCATTAAACTTGCGGTTTCACATTTTCTTGGTCTGCCACTGGATCACTTTCAGCGTTTGAGCTGTAACACGGGTTCATTGACCATGCTGCACATCACTGAAGCAGGTGCAAATCTCGTCAAATTAAATCAACGCCCGCCATTTGACTTTATTCCGAAGAAAAAATAATGGCAAAACTCAAACTTGACCTGCACGACATTTACAATCGCGGCGACCAGATCGATGCCGAGTTAAATCGTATTGTAGAAGAAGCCATCGAGAAGAAGATAGCCCTCGTTGAGATCATCCCCGGCAAGGGCAGCGGTCAACTCAAGAAAAAAGTCCTGCGTTTTTTGAATCAGGGGCATATCCGCAAACTATATCACCGCGTCGAAAAGGATGATAAAAATTTTGGGCGGATATTTATTCATTTCAAGCATTAGACTGGAATACAATCCCCCAATATCAAACTGGTCGCCGTCTTCTATTTCACATCTCTCCGAAGGAATAACAAGAACCCCAAAAGCCTCAACCCTGCGCTCAGCCATAGCGCGCCGCCAAGACCGATATAACCCGCAAGCCACGTTCCAAGTAACGGCGCGAGGATCATGGACAAATATTGCATGGACTGCGCCAGGGAAACAAACATCGCGCCGTATTCGGGTGGAACAGTTTTCATCAATTCGTCGAAGAAGACAAGATCGAGCCCGCCTTGAAAGAGCCCTGCAATACCGGCATAAAGGATGATCAATTCGACCCTTTGTGTTACCGCGCTCAGGGCAGGATAAAGTGTCATACCCAGGGTTGTTGCCAAAAGGACGAATCGTCCACCGCGCTTGCGGGAGGCCCACGGCCAGAGATAATAACCGACCAGCATGACCAGCGTCATCGTCATATTGATCGTACCGATTTGAGAATCGGATGCATGAACTTCACGAACAAGATAGAGCGGCATAATGGGCAGGCTTAACGCCAACGCTGAAAAATAAACAAATCGCTTTGTCGAAAAAGACAGAAAGGCTGGGTTTGCCCGCAGGAGGCTCAGATAATTTCGGATGCCATCGAGGGGCGACTCGCTCTTCGTAAGCGGAGGCGGAACCTGGTCTGGCAATTGAATCTGGTTGGAGAAGTAGAAACTAATGAACCCACCCAGCGATAAAACGAGGAACATCACTGCATAATTCAACGGGAATGAAAGCAGGTCGATCACGCGCGTGACAATAAATGTCCCGACCACACCGGTCACACCAAAGATCGCCCAGCGGCGGCTGAGCAAGGCATAGCGGCCCTCAGGTCCTGCCACCGCATTCATCACGACTGAAAAAGCAACCGCCAAAGCAGTTTGCGGAAGCGTGGCAAAAGCCCAGATCGCCAGCGTAGCGATGATGACATATTTTTCAGCAATCAGCAGAGTCAGCGTTCCCGTTAATGCGTAACATAAGATCACCATTAAACGGGACAGGCTGTACCACGGAACGATGTTGCGCCGCGTTTGAAGAAAGCGGCCCATGAGGATGGCAAGGATCAGGCCCGTCACGCCGGGCATGGAGGTGAGCAAGCCGACTTGAAAATTGGTCGCGCCAAGCCGCGTCAGAAATACGGGCAGGAATGGCGAGGCAACATTGGAGATGCTCACGCCAATCCCATCAATTTGAACGTTGCGAAAATTCCGTTTTTGGATTTGGATTTCGTCTTCAGTCAGGGGATTCATGGATTACTTTCCCAAATCAAGAAACGATTATAACGCCCGCGAGGTAAAATTATCGAATGATCCCGCTCTCTACATCCATTTTCTCAGAGAGGAGAGCGGGATGATCGAAATCCGCCGCATCCAACCAGACGAAGCGCCTGCCGCCAAGCGACTGATCTATCGCGTCGCTCACGTGATCTTCAATGACCAGCGGCCATTGGAAGAATCCATTGCTTATCATGAGTCACGCCATGAACTCAAAGATATGGACGATACTCAGAAAAACTATTTTGAAAATGGCGGGATATTTTTAGTAATGGAGGACGAAGTTCAAATCATCGGCACAGGCGCAGTACGACAACTGGAAGATAAGATCTGCGAACTCAAACGGCTTTGGCTGTTGACCGAGTATCACGGCACGGGGTTGGGTTATCGCATGACGCAGGAATTACTGTCGTTTGCAAGAGAAAAGGGATATAAGCGCATCAGGCTCGAAACGGATCAAAGTCGTCAAAACCGCGCCTTTGAGTTTTACAAGAGACTCGGTTTTTATGAAATTGCGCGTTATAGCGATAATCAGGATGATGTCGCGATGGAGATGATCTTATAGCCGAACTGCATTCAACCAATCGGGTAATTGACCGATGAGGCGC
>Ga0247727_10014915_pt1 | contig 12831 bp, 14 predicted proteins | sample WisWelCaveWW1625_FD_202498 | JGI IMG/M metagenome (GOLD analysis project Ga0247727, IMG submission 202498) | Biofilm microbial communities from Wishing Well Cave, Virginia, United States - WW16-25 | ecosystem: Environmental > Aquatic > Deep subsurface > Groundwater > Cave microbial mat | place...
CATCATCAGCTGTTTCGCGCTGATGGTAACGGCCTACGGGATGCCAACGGCTACGGCGGGGCCGGAGCCGCGCACACACGACGGATTCTTTCTCCGCATGTCAACCGGACCTGGGTATGCCAGCGCTAAATTTGACTTTAGCAACGGCGATGAGCTCGAACTGCACGGCGCAGGCGGAAGTTTTCGCCTCGACATCGGTGGCCGAATCGGCGCCGGCACATTGCTCTATGGCACACTCGGAACGGTCAGTGTTGGCGACCCGGAAGTCAAAAGCGGTGACGTGCAATTCACACTAGGCGGAGCCGATGCGACCGTCACCGATATCGGTATCGGACTTTCACACTATTTCACACCCAGTAATTTCTTCATCGGCGGTGCATTTGGATTTTATGGTGACGACGTGACCGCGGGAAACACAAAACTGGAATCGGACACGGGTGTTGGACTGATGCTAACCGCGGGCAAGGAGTGGTGGATTTCCAACAACTGGGCGTTGGGCGCTTCGCTCTTTCTCAGCGGCTCGCGCATCAACAGCTCAGCAGATGATGGGACGATTCGGAACGGGATTGCAGGCGTAAGCTTCTCGGCGACTTATAACTAAAAGGCACTCATGCCCCCCTCTCCCCAAGCCGTCAATCATACAAGGTCCAACCCACGCATCGCACGCCTAGGGCCATTGTTGCAACCGGATATCGACCCGTGGTCAGACCACCTGTTGACAAAGCGGCCATTGATTGTGTTCCATAGGGTCAAATCGCAGAGGAAGCCAGGTAATGGAAAAAAACCAAGTATTGATCCCTTGCACAGCGATCGATGGGATGTTTGATAACGAATATTCTGTAAAAATAAAAAATAAGGACAATCAATTATTGTCGTTTTTTGCTGATAAAAGCCGTGTAGTCAAAAAAGGGTCTGCCTCGTATCTAAAAGTTTTGCTGTTGGAATCACGAACGTCGAACGGAGAAGCGACAACTGTTCGTCTCCCCGCTGAGACTTTTGAGCTAGGCTCTTCTACGGTCGAAGTTAACCTGTCTGTTCTCTCGCCAGCTCCGTAGAAGATGATTTTGAGCAATGTTGAAATTCTTGATGCGCTCAAAACTGGTTCAATAAAAATTTTTCCCTTGGTGAATGACTCGGATCCGCAGAACCCGCCCTTTAATACGACAGCAATAGATCTTCGTTTGGATGCAAAGATTGCTGTACCCGCGATTCCGTCGATCGCTATAGATCTCCGGAAAGGTGGGGTGAGTGACGTCCTTACCAGAAATTGTGAAAAAGTTACGATCTCGCAGCGGCAACCTTTCGCCCTAGAACCCAACAAATTTATTCTTAGCCAAACCGTTGAATGTGTTGAATTTCCGATTAATCAAAAAAACCTTACTTATGCCGCCCGGGTTGAAGGAAGGAGTTCCTTTGCCCGGTGTGGATTGCTTGTTCACTTTACCGCTCCGACCATCCATGCGAATTTTGAGGGAAACATCACTCTGGAAATAATCAACCTCGCCCCATGGTCGATAAATCTTTACCCAGAAATGTACATCTGCCAGCTCATTATTGAAGAAGTCAAAGGGGCACCGATCGTAACGGAAAACCAATTCAAGGGGCAACAAAGCCCGATGGGCAACGTGTAACTTGGCACCCGGTAACCGTGCCAACGCAATGCTCGTGGTTTGTCTCAGCGATCTATAACTAAACAATCCTCAGCTCTTAGAGGCTGTTTCCACTATCCCTGGTGCGGAGACTAGCGCCAGGTGCGGCTCTGCAACCGATATAAAAAGCCGACAAAGATCGACAAGACACGCTCATCGACCCGATCGTGGTCATGGATGCACAGCCTATAGCCCGGGTCTGCGGCTTGGACCCGCGAAATCGTTGCGATCGGAAGATTGGGTTGCGGTAAAACCAAGAGGCATGAGGGATTGGCTGAATCGATTTCGCGATAGAGCACCATTTCGTTTAGGTTCGGACACAGTTCTGCAGTCGCAACTGGTATGTCTGACGTCGATGAAAAAACGGAAATCCGGAGGTGTTTGATGTTGTGATGGTTGTCGATCGTCTCACATCGGATCAGCCCGATTCGCGTCTTGTTCGTATCGTCGATCACCATCTCCGTGGTGGACAGGTTCCAAGGAGCATCACCGTACGCAATCGGATTTCCATCGGAATCCTTTAAAATCATGTCGTAGGCGGCAAAAGTCCCCGCGATCGTTAGATCTTCGATATCACCAACAGGCCTAGGACCCGCGGTTATCGAAAAGAGGTGGTTAGCCCCCCATTGCTGCTGCCAATGATTGCCCGTATAGGTCAGGGTATCCCGCTTAACGATTGCACTGGGTTGAGACATCAGATCGCTCCTTTCCAAATCGACTTTCGATCATCGCATTGTCGTAACAGTTCTCCTTCCGGCTCCTCTTATGAAGGTTTTAACCTGTCCACTCATATCGGGGAAGCCCATCCTTAACAAGTCGGTCAACGACGCTGCAACCTTGGCTTTGGGACAAAATTTCGCAACCAGCACGAGATAAACAACGATAAGAAAACCTAAGAGGTGACCACGATGTCGGTTTCTGGGACTCACGCTGCAGCGCTGACAGCTCTTTTTTATCGGCTTCAAGACCACGCCAAGATGGCACAAAGCGGTCGATGCAACAGCTCTTCCGGGACCTGTGGCCTAGACGAACTCAGCGAGGATAGACTGCTTCGCCTCGCCATCAGCCGCGGTGGATTATGGAATTTAGCTGACTTCGTCAACCAAAAACATCTCAACGAGCAAAAGCTGGGACAGTATATCCTAGACCTTTGGAACCGTTATGATTTCCATCGAGATACGACGGTTAACGGCGGGGTCGAGGTCCAAGTCACACTGACCGGCGGAGATCAGACGCAAACGATTCTTGATGATCATGATCAGACCGCCTGGGAGGCGCATCGGCCTTCTTTTGTAGCCGCTTGCCTCTTGTCGATCCTCGTCGGTGGAACGAGAGAGGGTGAGGTCTATCTCTTTTATCCTCCGCTGGTCCCTCAGACCTCGTTCCAACAGACCGCGCCCATTTCGACCACCACTGGCGTCGCTACACTGCTGATGGCCATCGCGGTTATCACGGAAAAATTCCCTGACCTTGGCGGCCGTTCCAAGAGAGCCCCGGGATTGGTGATCCAACCGCTCAGGTCGCTGACCGGACAGCAGTTCAAACTCGATTACCAACCGGAGGTGAACGGCGATCCAGACCTAACGCGATTAGCGAAGGCGGTTGATCGGTTTCTAAAGCAGTCTCAGCAGCCGGCCACCGGCCAACAACAGGTCCCTGTCCCAGCCGTACCCACTTGGAGCCCACCCCGTGGAACTGACGACACCCGAGTTAGAGGGTCTAGCTCAGCTTCGGACCAAGAAATCGAAACCTGGCTGAAAAACGCGACCACCGACAGCGAGCTGTTGTTTCCCCGTCTCTCCGACCAGCAACTCTGTCGGTTTTACAATCAGTTAAAAAGCGAATTTCCCGCTTTTGATCCGCAAACCGGCGGTTTCAGCGAAGGCGATCCGCCGCCACTTGAATTTGGTCCGGAGTTTTCCCCGAAATTCATCAGATGGTTGCGCCTGAAAGAACTATGGCAACTGATCAAGTCGCGAGGGCTTGACTGCGATGCGCGTCAGTTTAATCTAACCCTTCCCCGAGGGCTTGTTTTGCTCCGTCGACTTGGTGTCAATCAGTGTATCCAACGGTATGCTCAACTCGCCCGGCAGTTCCTCGATCCAAAAGTCACTGACACGGAACCGTTGACTGACGAGCTGTCAGAACTGATCGAAGCCTTTCTCCAAGCGATAAACGACGGGATCTTGACTGAAGAGCAGATCCTTCAATTGGTCCTGGTCAATCGAACGATCTCGTCCTCTAACCGCGATCTGATCGGGACAAATTTCATTCGTAATTTCTTTACCTTCTCACAGCGAATAAGTACAGAATTACAGAACCGTCTAGTTCAAAACTAGTCACGATATCCCCGGGAGAACGCCGTGCTGCTATTGGCCACGGTTATCGGTCTGATCCTTGGATTTAAGGTCGCCCAGTTCGATGGTGCGTTGATCGGCGCACCCCTAGGTTTTTTATGCGCCTTTGTCTGGCGCCTCTCCAAGCGCCTCGACCGATTGCAACGCACCATCGATGGCCTGTCATGGGAATCGCCCGCGACGGTCGCGCCGCCGCCCGTGCGGGATCCTGAACCGCCAACCGAAGATCGACCGATCGCCGGTCATTCGGCAACCATGAATCGGAGCAGATCGCCCAGACTTCGCCCGTCTCCTCCAGGGGACGAGCATTGCCATCCTTTACCTCACCATCTTCGCTGCGCTCAGGCTCTATCAGCTACTCCCGGCGAGCTTAACGTTTCTGCTTTTAGCAGCACTTGGCGTGTTTTCCGGTATTCTGGCAGTCGCTCAAGATTCACGTGCCCTCGCTGTTGTCGGGCTCTCCGGCGGATTTCTGGCCCCACTCTTGTGTTCGAGCGGGGTCGGGAATCATCTCGTTCTATTCAGCTATTACGCCCTGCTCAACGCCGGCGTCCTCGGTATTGCGTGGCACAAATCGTGGCGACTACTCAATCTCCTCGGCTTTGTTGCAACCTTTGGAATCGGCTCGATCTGGGGCATTCTCAGCTATGACCATTCCCGCTACTTTTCGACTCAGCCGTTCTTAATTCTCTACTTTTTGATCTATCTCGCCGTGACAATCTTGTTTACGTTGCGGCAACCGACCGAACGCCGCGGATTCATCGACACAACGCTGATCTTCGGTACTCCAACCATCACCTTCGCTCTGCAAGCCGGGCTGGTCAGACCGTTTGAGCATGGGCCTGCGCTGAGCGCATTTGTGGCGTGCTTGATTTACCTGACGCTCGCTTATTTTCTATCACGACGGCGAGCCGCTCAGACCCAACTTTTGTTCGAATCGTCAGTCGCGATCGGCATCACCTTTCTGACCATAACACTGCCACTGGCACTTGACCCCCATGCAACCGGAACATTTTGGGCGCTGGAAGGCGCTGGTCTGGTTTGGATCGGTCTGCGGCAGCAACGGCGGATCGCGCGTGTAACAGGACTTCTGCTCCAAGTCATCGCTGGCTTTATCTTTCTCGATCGGCTGATCAATCACCCGGTATTGGCCCAACTTCCGCTTGCCAACGCCTTCTTTTTTACAGGCGCCACACTTGCCCTGGCAGCTTGGGCGACAGGATGGTTCTACCGTCGTCGAACAACTGAATCGGATCCAATCTCATTGATTGCGCTGCTGATCGGACTGCTCTGGTGGAGCCTCACCGGGACGATCGAAATCGATCGCTTTGTTCCGCCCCCACTAATCTACGGCGCGATGATCTTGTTTGGCTCGATCATCGGTCTAACCGGCGACCTGCTCCATCGTCCATTGAAATGGGATCGCGTCCTGCAGATTTCATCTCTGCTGATCCCGTTCTTGATCGCCTGCGCCCTGATACCGATTGCCCAGGCGTCGCATCCTGCTGCGAAGGGTGGCCTGGTTGCCTGGCCCATCGCCTTCGGCACCGTCTATTGGATCTTATGGAGAAATAACCAGAGTCAGCTCACAAAAACGATTCAACTCCAACACGCGTGCGCTACCTGGCTGCTCACCTTTTTGATCGCCGGCGAGCTGGTCTGGCAAGTGCATCAGGCGATTCCAACAAACAGAGCCTGGGGCTGGCTGCCGGTTATCATCGTACCGACCGTTGTCATGGCGATCATTCGCCGAGCCCCACACTGGCTTCAGTGGCCGCTACGACGTCACCGCTCACTTTATCTAACCGTTATCACGATACCGATTGCAATCGTAGCCCTCATCATCATTCTCCTGGCGAATCTTGTTTCCCCTGGTTCAATGGATCCGATGCCAGCGATCCCACTGTTAAATTTCTTCGATCTCTCAATGGCCCTCGCGCTCATGGTGATCCTATTCTGGATCATACTGGCGATACGGGAAGGGGCTGAATCACCCGCGCCGCTCATCAAGTCGATCGGCCGACTGAGCGCGGCCACTGCGTTTGTTTGGTTAAGCGGGATTATCGTTCGTGGGTTTCATCATCATGCGGCAGTTCCATTTACGGTTGAGGGGCTTCTCGCCTCCCCGGAGCTCCAAGCCACGCTCTCGATCTTCTGGACGAGCCTCGGATTCGCCGCGATGTTGGTGGCGTCCTCACGTCGTTGGCACAGCCTGTGGGTGACAGGCGCGATCGTATTGGCCTGTGTGGTATTAAAATTGTTCGCGATTGACACATCCCATGCGGGGACAATCGGCCGTATCATCTCATTCACCGGAGTTGGTGCGCTACTATTAGCCGTCGGCTATTTCTGTCCAAAGCCGCCACGGGAAGGGGTCAGCGACATCACAAGCGACTAGCGTTTCGACGGGTGTCGAAGCGGATGAGTTGCAATCTCCGCCCGTAGTTGCTTTGATGGTGCTGTCGTCAAATTCGGTTTCTCGACATTCGTGGTGAGGCAACTGCAAAGCGGTAGACTGCCCTTCTCCAGGGGTGTTTGGGGGAAAGCGTTATGATGAGGGGGACATGATCGATCGCTTTTCGCTAAATGCCAACGGTCGATGGGCAAACCGTCGCGGAACCTGCTGCATGCTGACCGGGCTGCTGATCGCCCCCGGTGCAGCCACCGCAGAACTCAAACCGATCGATTTTGCCTATGGGTTTGAGATTCAGGTCGAGCCGGGGCATGCGATCTATCAGCTTACACTGGATGGCGAAATCTATCGTAACAGTATCGATCCGGGGCTTGCGGACCTTCGCGTCTTCAACGCCCGTGATGAAGTCGTCCCGTATGCCTTAGATCGACACGACGCGGAATCAAACGCTCCCGAGCCGATCGACTTGCCGATGTTTCCAATCAGTGGTGCATCACCCGATTCACTCGATGGGGTCGCCTTGCACGTTTCTCGTAACTCGACCGGTACCATCGTGCATGTGATGACTGACGAAAAACCGTCGTCGCCAGATCAGCAGATCGTCGCCCATCTGATCAATCCGACCGGACCCGACCCGATCGACGCCTTGCAGTTGACGTGGGAGTCGACCGAGAGCTTCGTGAAACATCTGCGCATTGACGCCAGCGACGACTTGACGGCCTGGCGTACCGTCTTGGCCGACGGGACAATCGCCAGTCTGCAGCATGATGGGCATCAGCTCAAACGAGATCGATTAGCTGTTCCCGCGACAAAGGCAACTTATTGGCGTTTGATTTGGCGCGATCGATCACCCGACATTCGCTCGATTCGCGTTTTTTTTGCGGCAAACGCAGGGGAAATCGACCGCCGCTGGATCAGCGCCATTCCGCAACTCAACTCGAGCGACCGTGATCAAGAGGAAGCTCCAGACGAGACCCTCACACGGTTTCTATTCGACGCGTTTGGAAATTACCCGATCGATCGTGCAGCGATTGATCTGCCAGAACCAAATTCTTTTGTTACCGGCTCTCTGCTTTCGGCATTCGACGCGGAAGGCCCTTGGGTCACCCGTTACCGGGGGAATTTTTATCGCCTGATGCAAGACGACAGCGAAATCGCCGCTCCCGCATCGTCGGTTCGACTCAATCAAGATCGCTATTGGGCGCTCGATGTCGAACAAACCGGCGGTGGAATGGGCCGAACAACCCCAAAGCTACGGTTAGGGTATGTTCCGCACCGACTCTTGTTCGTTGCCCGGGGGGATCCGCCGTTCCGCTTAGCCTATGGTCGCTACAACACGGCAGCTGCGGATGCCGATCCCAGCTCGCTGCTGGACGCACTACCCGATCCTGCTGCTGTGACCGATGTTCAGCTCGCACGACTCGATCGCAAATTGACGCTCGGTGGCGAAAGCAAACGACAACCGCCGCCCGAACAGTTCCCCTGGAAACGTTGGGTTGTTTGGGTCGTCTTGATCCTCGGTGTCGGGATTGCCGGCCGCATGGCGTGGCAGTTGATACGCCAGATCAAGCAGCCCGAGCACCCATCGACGCCGAAACCTTCATAGGCTCATGGGAGGAGATCGATGATCATGTTCCGATACCCTATCTTACCGATTCTTGCCTGCTGGGCCTGTTTTACCAGCTGCGGCACTAAAGCTGAGCCGGACGATTGCGCCGGTATCACGCCACCAGCCGTCGTCACGTATGATGATCAGATCGCAACCTTTTTCGTCGACAACTGTCTGCTCTGCCATTCGGCTAATTCGCAGGAGCGGAATGGTGCGCCTCCAAACGTCAATTTCGACAGCTATATCTTGGCGCAACCGCTGGCAACGCTAGCCAATAGTCAGATCCAAACGAATCAGATGCCAAGAACACCAGGCGGTGGGGTTTCGCCACTCGGGTGTGAGGATAAAGTTTTGTTCCAGGCGTGGATCGCTCAGGGAACCCTTGAAAACTGAGGCCTTGGGAATGATCCGATCGCTTGCTCTACTGTTGTTGTTCGTTGGAAAGATTTCCGTTGCCGACGAGGCATCCGCTCCCGCAAGCGAATCAGCCTCGTTCGAGCGACTCTCGCCTGATGAGTCATGGGCCATGGATCATGCCCGCTTGGATCGTGGCATTCATCTCCTCACGCCAACCCCCGTTCGACCCCATTCCTCCCTCGTGATTATCGATCACCGCAACAGTATCCCGGTGAAGGAAGATCCGCTCGATAATCTGTTTGGATTTGATGGGGGCAATCTCAAGATCGGCTTAGGGCTTCGCGTCGGACTACGGGATGATCTCGACGTCGGAGTCTATCGGCAGAACGGGACCACCGAAACATTTGATACCTATGAGTTCGACGCACGCTGGCGATTGTTTGGCGAAGAACCGCGACCCGCAACCGTGGCCCTTCGCGCAGGGGCATCGCTCTTTATCGACACCAAGGCCCAAGACGCTGTCGGCGGGTTTTGTCAACTGCTGCTCAGCCGATCGCTTTTCCCGCGTCTCTTTGTTTCGAGCGCGCTACTTTTTCATTCTGACTCAACAAATCCCGGCAAATTGAGCTCCGATCCAAACGATTCTTTCGGCTTTGGCGGTCTCGCGAGCTTTCGCATGAGTGATACCATCATCACCAACATCGAAATCGTCTCTACGCTCGGTGGGTATGGCGCGGACCATCCAATCTATGCGGCCTCCCTCAAATTCGTCACCCATCGGCACACCTTTTCGCTTGTTCTGACTAACACGCAGCATATCGGCGCCGATGGGCTCGTAACCAATAGCACGCGAGCCGTTGCCGATACGATCGTCGGTTTTTCGATCACCCGCGAAATCGACTGATGACCAACCCATTCGCCGACGACATCGATCCCCTCCGACCGACACGACGCGGTTTTCTCGGCCTGCTTGTCGCTGGGGTTATCGTCTATCTGCTTGTCCCGCTTCGTTCGGCATTCGCCAAATCAGTGTCGATCCCGCTTACCAAACTACCCGAGCTCGAGCCAATCGGCGGATCGGTCACCATCAAAGTTTCGGCGATCAAAATCGTCTTGATCCGCAGCGGCAGAACATCGATCAGCGCCTTTAATCCGACCTGTACCCATAAAAAATGTCTCGTGAAATGGGCACCCGAGCTAAACGGCTTCCGCTGCAAATGCCATGGCTCTCGCTATGACGAAAACGGCGTCAATATCGGTGGCCCCGCACCTCGTCCACTCACGCGCTACCCCTCAACCGTGGAAGCCGATCACGTCATCATTGAACTCCCAGACTGAAGCTGACGCCATTTCAACTTGTCCAGCCTTGATCTCCCGACAAACACCGTTTAGCTTGTTGATCAGATCGTTCATTATGAAGGCGTTGCCACCGATCCATCAACGAACAGGAGTTTCAAGATGAAATCACGCCGCTTTAGCCTCCGCGACATCAGCCGACAACTTCTTCCGCTTGTTCTGGTCGCCCTCGCTGGAGCCGCTCACAAAGGACATGATCGCGATGCCCAGCGTCACCACGAGCTGCACGCGCCGCTCGATAGTCACCAGATCGCTGACCAGCTGAGCAAGTTGGAAGACAAGGCAACTAAGCCGGAGGGCGCTGAGGTGGCCCGCGAAAGCCAACCGTTATCGTTTATAACCATCATCGGACGACTACACCCGCTGATCGTTCATTTTCCGATCGGCTGGTTCATGCTCCTGCTATTGGTCGAGGGAGTCGCGTTGATCCGCGACTCCGCAACGCTTCGAGATCTCGGATTCCCCCTTCTCGGCCTTACGATCTTAGCGACACTGCCCGCTGTCACCACCGGTCTCTTGGATGCTGCTACGGACCTGGATGAAGCGCCGGCCGCAATCTTGCTCTGGCATCGCAATCTGAATATCGGATTTTCCTTGCTGCTCATCATCGCCGCCATTCTGCGTTGGGCATCGAGACCGCGCCTCCTCGGCAGCCGGAAACTGGCTTATATCGGTCTGCTTTTGGTTGCAGGGGGTCTCTTGTTCACCGCCGGACATTTCGGTGGTGAAATGGTCTACGGTGAAGACTATCTGCCATTTTTTTAATGCCACCCTAACGTTTCGTTCACTCGTGCTCTGGCTCTCCGCATGCTGTCAACTGCTCTCCGCATGCTCGATCACGGAGCTCTCACTTCCCAAAGCATCCTGGGTAAAACTCGTTATCCTGCTGGCACTGATCAATGGGCTCTTCGTCATTGCCGCGTCGATTTTCTGGCGCATCGACCGACTCTCTTTCCGATCGCTCTTGGTGTGGGGAGCAATCGCCGTCATCAGCCGAATCATCGTATGGAATGCGCCCCATTTTCTTTCGGATGACGCGTACCGTTATCATTGGGATGGCAAGGTTTTTGCGGCAGGTATCAACCCCTACCGTTATGCGCCGGCCGACGATCAACTCTTTCCACTCCATATCGAACCGCTGGACGATCGGATCAACCATCCAACCTTACGCACCGCCTATCCGCCACTGTCGCAGATCATTTTTCGAATCGGCTATCAGTTAACGCCTGACTCCTTGCGCGGCCTGCAGGCAACATTACTCGTTTTGGAGATTATCGGTTGGTTACTCAGCGCACGATTGTTGCGAAACGTCGGCCAGCCCAATGCCTATCTGTTGCTTATGATGGGCCTACCGCTCGCTTGGATCGAGGGTTATTTGCCGGCACATATCGATATCGCTTTACTTCCGGTGGTCGCTGGTTTTTTGTTGGCGCTCGGTAAGGCGGGACCTAAGCCATCGAATCGCATCGTGCGGGCGGGGGTCACGGGGCCGTATCAAAGGGATACCGCCCCCTCTCCAGCGGCGGGAGAGGGTTGGGATGAGCGGGGCCCGACTCCCCTCCGTATCATCGCAATTGGCCTTACGCTTTCGGCCGCGATCCTGATCAAACCCTATTTCCTGATCCTACTCCCGGCAACGCTCAGCCGTTTCCGCTGTAAATCGTTCGTTGCGCTGGTTGTTCTCTCGATCGGTATCGTCTTTGCCGCGTATCTACCGTTTCTCGACGCGCGGATGGGCGTCATTGAATCGACCGTGCGAATGGCCAAACAGTGGGAATTCAACGGCCCCATCTATTCGCTGCTTACGATCGTTTTGACGGGAGATCAGGCCCGACTCGTCTCATTGATAGTGCTAGTGACGATCCTCATCGTGGGATCAACCGTCCCCGCGGCAATGACCAAATGGACGGGTGCTGATTTTCTCCCGCCTCTCAACGATCTATCCGGCCGCTTACAGCTAGCGTTGCTCGGGTTTCTGCTCTGCGCGCCGACCGTCTATCCCTGGTATCTGATCGGCTTTTTGCCGCTATTGATCATCAATCCAACGCCGGCTCTATGTTGGATCTTTCTGACCATCGTCTGTGTGGAATCGGTCTGGCTGGAACAGCTTCAGACCGGCGGGTGGCGACTCCCATCGTGGGTGCTGCTGATCGAATATCTGCCGCTGCTATTTCTGCTTCGCCATCGATCGACAACCCAATCAGGAACCGTGATCAGCGCGCCAACCACTCCCTAACCTTTGCAACAACAATGTATCTCAAGATCTTTCTTCCCGCATGAAACGACCCGATGACGGTTCCGCTAATTTTGGACTTCCCGCTTCGCCGGCGAAAACGTCGCACCGGAAGGTCACGGGTTGTCATTCCCAATTGAGCGGCTTTGACCTGCATCTCGATCGTCCAACCAAAGTCGCGGTCTTCCATCTTCAGGCGATCGAGCGCACTACGCCTGATCGCACGAAACGGCCCGAGGTCGGTATAACGAACCCCCCAAAAGAGCTGGACCAACCGTGTGGTCAACCAGTTACCAAGAGCTTGTACCGGCGTTAGTGCACCTGATTCGGTTTCACCCAACACCCGGGAACCAATAACCATGTCGAGTCGATGCGAAATCAGGGTGTCTAATAGATCTCTGATTTGACGCGGATCATCACTGCCATCTCCGTCCATGAACACCACGATCTCTGCGTCACCGATATACCGTAGCCCCGCAAGACACGCACTACCATATCCGTGCCGGGGCTCATCGACGACCTGGGCCCCTGCTCGCGCCGCCGCCATCCCGGTTTGGTCCGTGGACCCGTTGTTGACCACGATCAGGTGATCGACAATCGATCGGTCGATTGCCGATACCAACCGTCCAATAACGGCCTCTTCATTCAGTACAGGGATAATAAGGGCGACCTGGTTACCGCAAAACATCCACCCCTCACCCTACCCTCTTCCCCAAGGGGAGATCACCTTGAACGCATCTCGTCCCGCGTAACGTGACGTTGGCCCTAGTTCCTCCTCGATGCGGATCAGCTGGTTATATTTCACGAGTCGGTCCGTACGTGACAGCGATCCGGTTTTGATCTGTCCACATCCAGCA
>Ga0247727_10014916_pt1 | contig 12830 bp, 11 predicted proteins | sample WisWelCaveWW1625_FD_202498 | JGI IMG/M metagenome (GOLD analysis project Ga0247727, IMG submission 202498) | Biofilm microbial communities from Wishing Well Cave, Virginia, United States - WW16-25 | ecosystem: Environmental > Aquatic > Deep subsurface > Groundwater > Cave microbial mat | place...
TGGGATTGAGAACGTCGACGGACGGCCGCCGCCCGCAGCGTTTTCGAAACTGGTCGACGATGGCGTCTTTTATTTTTTGGGATACATATTGTGAGTGGGTGAAATAAGGGGAGTTGACCACGGCGTTTACGGCTAAGGTGTCATTTATATCGCCGTATCGGCTCCAGTCGATTTCCTGAGCGCCTTTATACAGGTCCCGTTCGTTGTGCGGCGTGAATTTGTGAAGGGGCTTCAAAATCCTTAACGCGCTGCGCAGACACAAATTGCTGCGGTACAATAAGGCCTGATCGCCCGTAAAGCGGATGGCGCGGTTTTGCGTTTGAATGCTTTCCGCGCCAAGCTCTTTCAGCTCCTGGGCTAAAACTTCTTCCAACCCATAACAGGTCTTGGCGACCATCTCAAATGGCGCAGTTGTCATCCGCGAAATTTAAGGATGGTTTCCAGACTGATAGGAAGAAAGGAATCGCCGCAATTTAAAAGCGCCGTCCTCCTCCTCCGCCCGGTCGTCCTCCACCCGATCGGCCACGGTCACGATTTTCACGACGCGGCCGCGCTTCACTTACACTGATCTTTTTTCCCATTAATTCGGAACCGTTGAGAGATTGAATCGCTGTTTCCGCTGCGGATTTTTCCTCCATTTCAACGAATCCAAATCCCCGCGATTCCCCGCTGAATTTGTCTCGGATGATGGTTGCGGATTTTACCGCGCCGAAAGCCTCGAAAGCCTGTTTTAAATCATCCTGAGTAACGTCATAGGACAAGTTGCCAACATAAAGGTTCATTACGAATCTCCTTGTGATTTTTGTTATTATTGATTGACTTTTATTTTAACAATTTCAACCAACTCGGGTTCAAAAATTAAATCCTCCCCGGTCAGCGGATGGTTGGCGTCTAAAGTTATAGCGGTTTCGCTAACATCGGTTACCATAAAAATAATTTCTTTACCATTCTCACGGATGCTTTGTAACTGCTGACCCACTTGCGGTTTGATATGAGACGGCAGCTCGCTGCGCTCGATTTCGATGACCTGCGGTGCGGGCCATAGGCGTCTTCCGCTGCGATTTTAATGCTCTTGAATTCGCCAGGTTTCATTCCCACTGCGGCTTCTTCAAAGCCAGTGAGTACTCGGCCTTCGCCCATTTTATATTGCAGTGGTTCGCGATCGTGGGAGGTTTCGAATACCGTGCCATCCGCAAACTTGCCAGCGTAATGCACCCTAATGATATCGCCATGTTTTACCTGTGCCATGTGTTACCCTCCCTTAGGGAATTTCATTTTATAGGTAATGAAATACTTCATCAAATTTGCGGATAAAAGGGGTTGCCAAGCACAGGTAGGGAGGTGCTTTGGTAAATCTTCTATCTGCAGAAAATGAAATAACTGGCATCGTGCTTTAGAATAAAAAATATCTATTCAAAATGCAAGATTTATTTTTTTAAACCTCGAATTGGCGCGTGGGCGGCGATCATACGCCGCCGCAATCACCACGTGGGTCATTAGATATTTGAATTTCGGATGTCAAACATTTATTTAGAAATATGTGCCGCTTGCGCCCAGTTACTCTTCCCAAAGAGTTCCAGCCAGTTTTTGTAGCTTTCGTTTGAAAACCCCGGTTTGGATGCTCTTTTCTTCGATTAAAAATTCATGGATGACTTCCGCTGCCGCGGGCGTGCGCAGATAGCCATACGAGACATGGTGATTTCGTTCATTGCGGAATACATAGTCGTTTTCGACCAGGATATCCACCGGGGCGATGTTGCGCGAGTTGGGTTTAAAGTCGTCGTTTAGATCATAGCTGATTGTGATTCTGTCGCTTAAATCGGAGACGTTTATCCAGGCGTGCTGGATGTTCTCCGGGGAGGGCGCCCGCTTTTCCTTGCGGAAATCGATGCGCTGTTCGGTGAGTATTTTTTTTATAATCGCCGGCAAACCCAGGGGCGATCCCAGAGTTAAAAACGTGTGGATCTTGATGTCCGGTACCACTTGCGTCAGCACGTCGTAGGCGATAATAGAACCCATGGAATGGGCGATGAGCAAGATGTCTTTGTCCCGATGCTTCTTGAGGGCGCGGGCTAGTTCCTGACGAATCATCGCCCGGGCATGAAAGCCCGGCCGCGTTGGGTCGACATTGGCCTGGTGATAGTACAAATCCAGGTCTTTGAACTTGGTGTGGATGATAAAATCGGCAATCCAGTCGACGTTGAAAAACTTGTGTTCGGTCAAAAATATTTTGTCTAATATTTTTTCAGCGGCCTGTAACATAAGTTGGCGCAGTCGGCTGGGGGGGCGCGGAATATCATTGGACAACGCGGGCATATACGGGTCGCTGATGTAAAGGGGGTTGTCGCGGCTTTTGACTTTCAAGCGCAGGGGATCAGAGTAAAGAAAGTTGGCCCAGTACACCATTTCAAAGTCGAAATTTTTGACGGGGTGGCCGAGGCGCTCGAGCCCCTCGCTAATGGCTTTCTTCCACCAGATGCGCAACAGCCGCATCGCCGGCTTGTTGCCAATCCCGTGAATCCCGATAATGATCTTCTGCTTCTTTTTCCAGAAACGCAGCATGAGGTTTTCCGAGCGTCTAAACAATCACCCGACGCTTACGAATGAATCTTTATCTTGACAAACAAAAGTTGCGGATTTCTATTTCAGAATTTGAAAACGAATCGTCTCTCTTCGATTTCGGGCGAAAAGACTGACGAAATACACTCCTGAAGGAAGATCTCTTGAATCCCACGCAATTTGATGTTGACCAGGTAGCGTTCTCTGGTTGCCCAATGTGCTAACACGTCTGCCCAGAATGTCGTAAACTTCAATCTTGAGATTTTCGGTTTGATTTAACTGATAAAAAATTTTCAGCGTCTGTTGAGAATGCAGTGGATTCGGATAAGCCGTTAAATTAAATGAGTCAGGTACATTTTGATTATCGTTGGGAAGGCTTGGTACTGAAACGAGGGGATCAACTTTTACAGGTATATCGATTCTTGGAAGCGATTCGCCGTTGATGCCTCTGGCGTAAACCCGTAGGGTATCGTGAAAAGCTTGCTCTAGGCCGCTTTCTCGTATGAACATATCAAGGTAGATAGAGTCTCGTGGAAAAACAAGGAATGGTCCCTTACTGAAGACAGTGTCCAAATATCCTGCGCCGCGGTAAAACGGTTGTGAATAGAAATCCGACTCTCTGTTCATCGCTACAGAATCGATAACAGTCAACCCATCGTTGCGATTGATGAAGAAAATCCTTTCTTTTGTCTGGTTTTTGGAGAAAAGCAGCTCACTCCGGTCTAGGGAAAGCTTTGGGCGACGGACTCGCAAAAGCGCGCCCAATGTGTCTCCTCTAATCACCGCTGCTTGCAAAGAATCATAGCTGACCAGATCTTCACCAACACTGGACCAATGTATTTCTCCTAACCCTTCCGCAGTCTCAAACTCAAAATAGACTATATAATCAATCACGAGCTTACGGAACACACGAGACTTTCCAAAAAACATTTTCTCTGAGAAGCTATCCATGTAAATCTTTTTGAAATAATTCGAAATAATAAAGTCACCCGGTAAAGCTCTCAGACTGTCGATTAACACTTCCCCAAAGTCAGGTTCTTCATACGGAATTCGATAGACATTTAAGCTCGTGCTGTCCACTCGTTGCAAAATTGTTTCTTTCCTGACTTGGCCCAACGATCCGACATTATCACTCGAACTTATATCGTAGGTTACCGAATAAAGAACTGTATATTTTTTGCCGTTTGGATGAATGCTGTCTTTAGTAGCGGTTACCAATCTCAGACTGGGAAAAGATCCCCCGGAATAATCCCATATATTTCCAACCTTCAAAGGATAATGAGACAATAATGAATCTTCGGCAGAATTCTGCGCCAGTACTGAACTAACAAAAATTAGTCCGTAGCAAAACTTCAAAGACCTCAAAGGCACTCTGATCATTTTCAGCCCTCCCAACCAATAACCTGCGTCTTGGAGTTTCCACTCACAGCGCTCAGTATCACCTGCATATCCCGAAACGCTTCCGAGAATGGACTCGCCACCGGCTGACCCATGCGAATCGCTTGGAAGAAATCCTCGAACTCCGCGCGGTAGCTGCTGTCGGCCGCGATTGTTTCTTCGACGGTATTACCCGGCCGGTGAATGTGGATCTTTTTGTTATTCTCAACCTGAATCGTACCGTCGTGGCCGACAATGACGATATTATTTTTGAACAAACCCTTCACGCTCACAAAAATATTGAGCACCCCCTGCACGCCGCTGATGGTTTCGAACTGAAAACTTAGTGAATCGATGTCGCCGATTTCGGGATTGACGCAGCGAGTGAAGGCCTGTCCGCGCACGATTTCGCCAAACATCAGCCGCAGCGCCGCGATGTTGTGCACGCCGCCATCGGTGATAAAACCGCCCGGTAACGGATGCTGGATACGCCAGCCGGTTTGAACGTAGCGGTTGTTGGCGTCCAATTCTCGAAACACATTCCAGAATACGGCATAAGGCTCGCCGATTTGGCCTTCGGCTATCAGCGCCTTTAGTCGAAGGAAAACCGGGTGGTAGCGAAAGTTTTCGGCCACCATTTTTACCTGCGGGTAACGACTGTCAAGTGCCAGCATCAATTTGGCGTCTTCGAGATTGGACGCGATGGGTTTTTCTATGATTATATGTTTGCCCGCCGCCAGCGCCGCGCTGGTTACGTCGTAATTCAGAAAAGAGGGGAGGGCGATGTCCACCGCCTCCACCTCCGGCCGCTGCAGCAGTTGGCGGTAGTCCAGAAAATACGGGACGCCGCCCAACAGCTCGGAGAATTCTTTCGCCCGCGGCTCGGTGTCATTGCACACCGCAGTGATTTCAAATTTATCTTTTAGTTTCAATAGCGCCGGCAGGTGGTATTCGCGAACGGCAATCCCGCAGCCGATGACGCCGAGTTTAACGGGTTTCATATTACAATTTCAAATTCATTAACCGCAAAGACGCAAAATCGCAAAGAATACTAAAAGAGCGCCGGTTACTCATTAGCGTCGGCTTTCTCAGCAGCGGATTTATCCAACCAATCCTGCCATTTTTTTATGGACTCTTCGACCTCCCGGGAGCTGGCGCCGTACCCGGCACTAAAATCTTCGCCGCTGAGATGAGTGAGCAGGCGCTCCAACGGCTCGCGCTTCTCCGCATCCAGGTTTTTCAATCGCGCCAGGATTTCGTTAAACGCGGAAAGGTCTTTATAATTGTGATCCATCAAGGCGTTAACCAGAGAGTGCAGAACCGATGGCTCGGTTTCTTTTAATAGAGATTCCAGTAACGGTGAAGCCGCAGCCGCGTTATCCATTTTTCCGAGGGCCTCGGCGGCCGCGGAACGGACGCCGGCTTCAGGATCTTTTAAAGACTGAATCAAATCTGGCAGCGCGCTTTTGGCTTTGAGATCCTGTAGCGCCAAAATCGCCGCAATGCGCACTTCGGTGGATGAATCGGCTAACGCCTGCGTCAATATTTCCGCGCTTTCTTTTCCAGGATAACGGGACAGCGACTTCGCCGCGGTTTCGCGAACCGCGGTATCCTCGCTGCGCTCATGCAGCAGGGCGACGATTGCTGATTTTGCCGCGGTGGCCTGTTGCGCGGCCAGAAGTTCAATCGCGCTCTGCTGAACATCGGCATGCGGACTTCGGAGCGCCTCGATTAACGCGGCCCGGCGAGCCTCGTTATCGAGTTCAGCCAACCCCGCAACCGCTGCTTCCCGCACGCTCAGTTCTTTATCGTTCAGCGCCGTTTTCAGTGTGGAGAGAGCTTCTGGGGAATCGATTTTTCCTAACGCAGCACAGGCACCCGAGCGAATGCTTTCGGAATTCGATTGGGAAAGTTCAATCAGAATTGCGGCTGCTTCCGGAGTGCCGATACCGCCCATGGCGGATATGGCGTGGCCGCTTGCCTGAGATCGAGTACTCTTGGCGATTTTTGCCAGACGTTCCAGACTGGAATTATCCGCCAGTTTGCCCAGGGCGCGGCCGGCTTCGTCATGGAATTCTGAGCGGTTATTATTTTCCAGAATACGAATCAGCGGTTCCACCGCGGCGCGATCGCCTAACTCGCCGAGCGCTAAAATCGCTTCCCGGGTTTCGGCCTCGCTATTTCTATTAACGATATCAAGCAGAAGTGGGGTAGCCGCCGGGTCGCCTAATCGACCCAGAGCCTGGATGGCTGCGTCGCGCGTGCGGAAATTTTCTGATTTGTTTTTGAGGATGCTGATGATGTGCGGCACGGCAGAAGTCTGTTTGGCCGAACCCAGACCTCGAATGGCCGCCGCGCGCAGGACGTCGCTTTCCTGGCCCCGGGCAGATACGATCGCCGTGAGCGATTCGCTCGCCTGCTCTTTAACATTTTCGCCGGCCCAGTGGGCGGCTAACACGCGCTGCCATAATGGGAGGCTTGGTTTAGCGAGCAGCGGCAGCAGCGCTTCGCTGGTCAGCGGTAAAAGTTCTGCGGCGGAGAATTGCCACTGCCGTTTAACTTTTTCTGTATCCGCAAAAGTCGGAGTGAAGCTGATCAGATAGCGGAATGTCCCGCGCTCACCTTTATCGTTCTGAAAAATCAGCGCGGGCGAGACCAGCACGGCCTTTTCTTGCACATCCTTTTTAACCATGACGGCCAGTTGCAAAGTGCTGTCGATGGTCAACGTATCGCGCGGCTGCGTGTGGCCAAAGCTGGGAACGACTCTTTCCGTGTATCTGCCGATGGTGAATACAATTAGCGGGCCGAGCCTCCGGACGACCTCGCCTTTAGGAGAGACAAAGTGGGCATTATGTAAGCCGCAGAGATCATATTCCGACTCCTTCAATCCGCGGAATTCTCCTACACCGGAATAATCTTCCAGCGGGTCCTCGGTGAAGTACCCCCCGGCCACTTCGAGCAACTCCTCCTCAGAATTGGGATCGGCCGGACGCGCCGTTTCGATCAGATAAAGATTGTGGCCGGTCTCGATAGAATAGTTGGTCTGGTTTTGCAGCTCAATGTGCAGGGTGTATTCGCGATTGCTCGAAGAAGTAAAGTTAAAAAATTGGCTGATCTCGCTTTCTTCGAGGATCGCTGAGACCGGCAGGCGCGATTGCCATTCTTCAAGCCATTTCTCATACGCGACTTTTTCGGGACGCACCAATGATGGATCCGACGGCCCGAACAGGTCTTCCAAAAACCCTTTGACGGTTTCGGATTTGAGAGTAATACCTGCCCCTAAAACAATTGCGACCAAAATCCCCAACAAACTTATGGTTGTCTTTCGACTCATCTTGCGCTCCTTCGTTTCTGAAATCTTTGCCTTTATAACTTGATTAGAACAATGGCACAAAAAATTACAAGTACGATTCTGATTATCATGGTTATTATCATGGTTATTAGCATGGTGAATTTTAGTTATTATAGGAGAAACAAGCAACGAAAAAAATCGTTGACAATGTAGCTGATAAAGGGTTATCTTTACAGCAGATTATCGAGATTGATTATGCCCCGTACAGCTCAGTTTGTTCAAGTCGGCAAACGCAAGATCGAGCTTTCGAATCTGGAAAAGGTGTTGTTTCCTGAGAATCACATTCTGAAGGCCGAGCTGATTGAATATTATTTGAAGATTGCGCCAACCATTCTGGCGCACATCAAAGGGCGGCCGCTGTCGCTGGTGCGCTACCCGGACGGCATTTACGGAGAAAAGTTTTACCAGAAAAATCGCCCGGAGTGGGCGCCGGAGTGGATCGAGTACGTGACGCTAGGCGAGGAAGCAAAGGATTATATTCTGGCCACCGAGGAAGCCTCGCTGGTCTGGCTGGCCAATCTCGCCTGTATCGAGCTGCATCAGATGCACTCCCATCAGCCGCATTACGATCGCCCCGACTATTTTGTGTTTGATATTGATCCACCGGAAGGTCACCCTTTTATCGCGGTGGTGGAAATCGCCCTGGCTTTGCGCGATCATATCGAAAGTTTTGGGTATCACCCGTTTGTAAAAACCACCGGCGGCAAAGGGCTGCACATTCTCGCGCCCATCGAGCCGAAGTGGGATTTTCATACCGCCTTTGAAGCGGCGCAGGATATCGCCAAGCCGTTTGTGGAGGCACACAGCAAAACCACCACTTTGCACATCAAGAAAGAAGCGCGCAAAGGGAAAGTGCTGGTGGATATTTATCGCAATCGCAACGGCCAGTCGATTGTTTCGCCGTACAGTGTGCGCGGCCGGGTGGGCGGCCCGGTGTCCATGCCGCTGGGATGGGATCAACTCGCCGGTGTGCGTGACCCGGCGGTCTTTACGATGCAGGCGGCACTGGCGCAGATGTTGAGCGATGGCGACGCGTGGGCGGGGATGGCCGCCTATGCCGGGGCGTTGCATACGCAGCGCAAATCGATCAAAACAGTCAAGAAGACATTACCACCTTCACGGAAACATAAGACGCCCGAAGCACTGGAGTCCTATGAGAAAAAACGCAGTTTTGATAAAACTCCGGAGCCGCGTCCGACTGTTCCCCATCGAGGGGGGATTGAGGGGGGTGTAGCAATGGGGGAAGGGAATGCCTTTGTGGTGCACCGCCATCACGCCTCGCGGCTGCACTACGATTTGCGGCTGGAGCGCGACGGCACGCTGAAATCGTGGGCGGTGCCCAAAGGGCTGCCGCAGCGCCCGGGGATCAAACGGCTGGCCGTGGCCACCGAAGACCATCCGCTGGAATATCTGAATTTCGACGGCACCATCCCGAAAGGGCAGTACGGCGGCGGCGAAATGTGGATTTTCGTCCAGGGGAAATTTGATATCACCAAACAGAAAAAAGACGGCTTCTATTTCCGTTTGCACAGTCGGGAGCTGAACGCCGAGTACCGCATGTATCAGACCCGAGGCAACGAGTGGCTGCTGGAGCGGGTGGACAAACCGCAGGTGGACTGGCTGCGCGACTCGATTGAGCCGATGCTGGCCTACAGTCAGGACAAGCCGCCGGCTTCCGGCGACTACGTTTTTGAAGTGAAATGGGATGGCATCCGCGCCATGATCATTCTGGATGACGGGGAGATGCGCATCATCAGCCGCAATCAGCGCAACATCACCCAGCAGTTTCCGGAGCTGGTGATTCCTGAACAGGCGTTCCGCGCGTCGTGCGCGGTGTTTGACTCCGAAATCGTATGCCTCGAAGCGGATGGCCGACCCAGCTTCAAAAAGGTCATCAACCGGCTGCAGCAGCGCAGGGAGGGAGGCATCGAGCACGGGCGCAACAAATATCCGGTTAATTGCTACGTGTTCGATTGTCTCTACCTCGACGGGCGGCCGATTGCGCACGAGCCGATCATGCGCCGCCGCGAGTGGATGAAGGACGCCATCCGTAAAGATACGCCTTATCGAGTGAGCGAAGTGGTGGAAGAAGGGATGCCGCTGTTCGAGGCGGCCAAAAAATTAGGACTGGAAGGAATCATTGCAAAAGAGCGCAATAGTCCGTATCTTCCCGGCAAGCGCAGCGCCAACTGGATCAAAATCAAAACCCGTCAGACGATGGATTGCCTGATTATCGGCTATACCAAAGGCAAGGGCGATCGCGGGGCGCTGTTTGGGGCGCTTCATCTCGGGCAGAACAACGGCAGCGGCCTGGAGTATCGCGGCAAAGTGGGCACCGGGTACGACGCCGCTATGATGAAAAGCATTTTTGCCGAGCTAAAGAAAGTCAACCCGACCAAACGTATGATCAAAGAAAAACCGCTGGACGACGCGCAGTCCATTTGGATCGAACCAACATTATATTGCGAGGTGCAGTACTCTTCGTTAACCAAAGACCGGATGCTGCGTGAGCCGGTGTTTATTCGGCTGCGGCCGGATTTGATGGAGTAATAAAGATCAACCACTAATTTCACGAATTACGCGAATTGTTATTTACAATGCGAATCGGGGAGAATCCTAAATAGCAAGGTATGCACTCTTCCCAGCTATCAGTGCAGAGAATTACAGTTTTAAACAAATAAATTAGTGGAAATTCGTGTAATTCGTGGTTAATTTGTTTGAAATAACTGTGAGGTGAGAAATGAGAGCTATCTGGAAAGGCCACATTCGTTTTTCGCTGGTGACGATTCCGGTACGGATTTACAACGCCATCGAAACGTCCGAAACCATCAGCTTTAACCAGTTGCATAAAGAGTGCAACGGCAACATCGGCTACGACAAGCGCTGCAAAAAGTGCAACAAGGTGCTTACCAACGAGGAGATTGTGAAGGGATACAAGTACGAGCCGGAGCAATACGTCATCATCAACGACGAAGATCTCCAGAAGGTCAAACTTAAAAGCACCAAGATCATTGAGATTGAAGGCTTCGTCGATGCCGAGGAAGTGCACCCCACGCTCTTCGACGCGCCTTATTTTGCCGGCCCGGATGGTGACGTCGCGTCCAAAGCCTATGCGCTCTTATGTCAGACTCTAAAAGACACGGGCAAAATGGGCATTGGGCGGGTGGTGCTGCGCGACCGCGAAAACGTTATGCTGATGAGCGTGCAGGAAAACGGGCTGCTGTTGTACAAGCTCCGCTATCCCAATGAGGTGCGCAGCATCCAGGAAGTGCCGATGCTGGATGGTATGCAAAATAGCAAGGATGAGCTTAAATTAGCGCGCACGTTGGTAGATTCGATGAGCAAGTCGTTTGACGAAATCGAGCTGGTCGACCGTTACCACGACGCGCTCAAGGAGATGATTCAGGCCAAAATAGAAGGCCGAGAGGTGGTCTCGGTAGTGGAAGAAGAAAAACCGGTGGTGGATATCATGACCGCCCTCAAGCAGAGCATCGAGCAAGCGAAGAAAGAAAAGAAACCCATGGAGAAGGCCACAGGTAAAAAGAAGGCGGCCAAAGAGGCGGTGGCCGAACAAGCTCAGCAGAAGGTTAAGAAGCGCAAGGTTGCTTAAAACATTGCAGGGGCAATGATTAATACTTTAAAAATATTTGATACTTTACAACAAACTCTCGATCCGTCTGCGGCTAAGGCTATTGCCGAGATCTTGGGAACGATCTATGAGGATCTGCAGAACACGGTAACTAAAACTGATTTTAGCGAACTCAGAGAGATTGTTAAAGAACTTGGCGATGCTCAAAAAGCTACCGAAATTAGAATAGGGACGTTAGCCGAGCGTGTTGAGGAGTTGGCTGAGGCGCAGAAGCGTACCGAGGCACGAGTGGAAGAGTTGGCAGAAGCCCAGAAGCGTACCGAGGCACGCGTGGAAGAGTTGGCAGAAGCCCAGAAGCGTACCGAGGCACGCGTGGAAGAGTTGGCTGAGGTTCAAAAAGGAACCGAGAGAGAACTCCGATTACTTGTCGGAGAGCATCAGGAAACCCGAAAACAACTCGGAGGTTTGTCTACTACGGTTGGTTACACTCTTGAAAACGAGGCCTATAAAGCCTTGCCTGCTTTACTAAAAAAGGATCATAAAGTCATAGTAAAAGGGAAGCTAAAAAGACAGTATGTGACAGACAGTAAGGGTAACTATCTCGAGATCAATATTTACGGCAGCGCCTCTAAAAATGGGAAGACTCTTACTATCGTTGGCGAAAGTAAAAGCCAGCTCTCTCAAAAAGCTATCGATGAGTTTTTGCGCAAAAAGATAAACCGCTTGAAGGATGTGCATAAAAACATTTTTCCCATTCTTGTGACGCATATGATTTCCGATCCCGATGTTGGTGAATACGCAAACGACAAGGGTATCGCTTTGTATTATTCTTACGACTTTTAAAAGATAGAAGCACATGGCCAAGATTTTAAAGCTTCCCGTTCAACCTCCCTCCAAGTTAGGGTTTCAACGGGTAAAGAAACGCAAGAAAAAAGATGCGGAGGATCAGGGGCAGCTAAACCTGTTCTTTGCACCAACGACGTCGGGGGCGCGCATCGTCAGCCTGCCTTCGCGGCTGGGGCCGTTTGAGGAGGCGCTGATGCTGGACGAACGCGGCGATCGCCAGGCGGCCGAGAAGTATTTGAAAGCCATTGAGGCCGGTGACGGCGTGGCCGATGCCTACTGCAACCTCGGCATTCTGGAATCGCAAGCGGCGCGCAACGCCCGGGCGTACGACTGCTTCACCCAATCCCTCAAGCTCGACGCTCGTCACCTGGAATCCCACTACAACCTCGGCAACCTTTATTTTGACGATGGCGATCTGCGGCTGGCGCGCATGCACTACGAAATTGCCGCCGAGCTGCAGCCGACGTTTCCAAATACCTATTTTAATCTCGGACTGGCGCTGGCTCTCCTCGAAGATTTCTCCGCTGCCATCGAAGCGTTGAATAGATATAAAGAGCTAGTATCCAAAGAGGAGGGGAGCAAAGCGGACGAGTTGCTCGCGAGTTTGAAACAGTCCGTAGCGGTTCAACGAAAAAGCAAGTCATAAAACGGAGTAGGTAGTTTCGTGTGAATGGTAGGCAACTTACGTTTAGATGGCTCGGCGAGCGAGAAGAGTTTGGTCGAAGATGGGCGTTCAAGTTACCACGTTAAAAAAATTCATGCTGCGGATTGCGGGGTCCTCACTATTCTCTATTCGTTGAGTAACTCTGCCTCCACTTGCTCAATCGGGATCGTCTTGGTTGATTTCAATCTTTCATCCAGGAAAGCAAGAAACTTATGGCTGCGTCGCAAAAGTTCTACTTCAGTTGCAAATTCATCGGCAAGGGTTAAAAGAAACTTATCGCCATTGTCTTCGCAGATTAGAAGCGTTTCGGTTCTGGCCATCTCAAAAAGTTTTTTAACAGAGAGTTTCTTCTTCGATAGATTTATTGTCTTCATACTTCTACTTCCTTTCCGCGAACATACAATGTGTTATGCTCTTTGTAACCTATTATACCGACCTTTACC
>Ga0247727_10014917_pt1 | contig 12830 bp, 9 predicted proteins | sample WisWelCaveWW1625_FD_202498 | JGI IMG/M metagenome (GOLD analysis project Ga0247727, IMG submission 202498) | Biofilm microbial communities from Wishing Well Cave, Virginia, United States - WW16-25 | ecosystem: Environmental > Aquatic > Deep subsurface > Groundwater > Cave microbial mat | place...
ACGCCAGCACCAGAAAAACACCGGAGCCACAAGCTGGATCGAGTATTTTCATGCCGCGCTTCAGCGGTTTTGCCCAGTCAACTTCCGAGAGGAGATAATCAGCCAGGATTTCCGGCGTGTAGATCGCCCCTTTCTTTTTCTTCTCATGAATAAATTGTTCATAAATAGTTGAAAGTGTCTCGACGGGAATATAATAAAAGTCGTATGCTTTGAAAGGAAGGTGCAATTGACGCACATCGTCGGGAGCGGTATCTAAAATTTTATCCCCCTTGAATATCGAAGCTACCCATGAAACATGTTTGTCTTTGAGTTTGGTTTCCTGGTCAAATTCTATGGGAAAAATCCTGCCATTAAAACGATCTTCCAGCACTTCAACAAGGTTTCGCAAACTGGAGATGGTGGCGCGAAACGTGAACACGCTTTCCGGATCGATCCGCTTTTCCATTAACCACTGATCTGTAAGAATATCTCGATCTCGCAAATAGCTCAGGTAAACATACTTGCCAATCAAGGCATGGGCAACCTCATCGCGCAAGCCATCGGCTTTTAAAACCTGCCCTAATTGTTCGAGACTTTTCAGCAAGCGCTTGTCGACGCGTTGATTGGGGTTGAGTTTTTCGGCATATTTCGATTTCCAAATACGTCCGGCATCAATGGAGTCGGCTGCTAAATTGGTCAATATGTCTTGCAACTGGTTCTGATCTTCGGCTTTGTCTAATAACCCATCTTCTTTATTTTCCTGAGAAAAATTAAAGCCTGTATAAATTCTGATTTGGTGAGGAAGGCGAACGATTAAAAAGGGGGCAAAGCCAAGATTCCACAACCTGCGATGAATCTGTCTTGCTTCATTTTCCGTGTTGGATTCAGCAACGTATACAGCGGGACGGGACGGCAGCAGTTTTTGCTTAGAGCCCGGGCTTGTTTCAAAAACGTAGATTCCGTTTACGTCTGCTTCGCGAGCTGCACGAAACAGATGCGCCGTCTCAAGCTGAAGCAGATCATCATCTGTTCGGCGATAATACGGCGACTCATCATAGCCGAGCCTGTTCAGGAGATCGCTTAATGGTATCATTTCTCCATCCATTGACCGAACTTCTTGATGCTTTAAAGCACGTTTTATCGGTGTTGAACTAATTTGACATACTCACGCTAAAAAGTCAAGTTAAAAAATCCGCGAAAGCACTTGAATTTTTCAACCACGTTCACCATCTTTCATTGTTGACAAGAAATTTGATTTTACTAAAAGAGGCTTTACAAATGAAAAAAATCGTCGAATGCGTCCCGAACTTTTCTGAAGGGCGAGACGCGAGCATCATCAAACAAATCACGGATCAGATCGAATCCGTCAAAGACATTCAATTGCTGGATGTCGATCCCGGCGCGGACACCAATCGCGTGGTCGTGACCTTCATCGGCAGGCCCGAAGCCGTCAAAGAAGCGGCATTTCGCGGCGCCAAACGAGCGAGCGAGCTGATCGATATGTCGAAACATCGCGGCAGTCATGCGCGCCTCGGCGCATTAGATGTGTGCCCGTTCATTCCCGTTGCTGGAGTGACCATGGATGAATGTGTGGCGCTGGCAAATGAAGTCGGCCGCCGCATCGGCGAGGAATTGCAGATTCCGGTTTATCTTTATGAATACGCCACCACGCGTCCGGAGCGAAAAAATCTCGCCACGATTCGCGCCGGCGAATATGAAGGCTTGCTGCAGAAACTCGCTGATCCAAATTGGACACCAGACTTCGGACCTCGGACTTTCAACCCCAAAAGCGGCGCCACCGTCGTGGGCGCGCGCGATTTTCTTATTGCCTACAACATCAACCTCAACACCACCGACAAACGCTACGCCGATGACATTGCATACGCGCTGCGCGAGCGCGGGCGGCACAAGCGCAGCAGTAATACTTCACCTTTCTATTATAAAGGCAAGCTGGTTAAATTTGAAGCGAATAAATTTCCCTGCGGCCCGTGTGATTTTGTTGCAGGCAATTTTGACGACCTGACCAAACATTATCTCGACGTTCACGGCAAAGATTTAGCCGCGCGTTACCGAGAGCTCGGTTATCGCGACAACGATTTCATCGGCAAAGAAGTTTATGATGACGGCAAGTTTACCCACGTTAAAGCCGTCGGCTGGGTGGTGGAAAAATATCAACGCGCGCAAATCTCCATCAATTTGACCAGCTACAAAATTTCTCCCGCGCATCTCGTGCTCGAAGAGGCGCGCGAGCAGGCGCGACAACGCGGCATCGTCGTCACCGGCTCGGAGATCGTCGGCGTCGTGCCGTATGAAGCCATGTTGGAGTCGGGCAAATTTTATCTGCGGCGCATGCAAAAATCCTCCGGCATCCCATATCGCGATGTGATTGAAACCGCGGCGCAATCGCTCGGCCTGCGCGACGTGGCCGAATTTGACATTGACAAAAAAGTGATCGGCTTGCCGGTGTTGGATGGCCCGCTGGTAAACAAAAAAGTCACTGCATTCGTCGATGAAGTTTCCCGCGACACGCCCGCGCCTGGCGGCGGTTCCATTGCCGCGCTGGCCGGCTCGCTTGGTGCCGCCTTAGCGGCAATGGTGGCAAATCTCTCGATTGGCAAACCCGAGTTTGATAATAAATATGAGGCATTGAACAACCTCGCGGAGAAAGCGCAATCGATCAAAGATCAGTTGCTCGCCGCGGTCGATGCAGACACGCAGGCCTTCAATGCCGTGCTCGAAGCAATGCGTCTCCCCAAAGATTCGCCGGCGCAACAGGCCGCGCGCCGTGAGGCAATGGAAGCGGGTTACAAACACGCAACGCAGGTGCCGCTGCAAACGGCCAAATTCTGTCGTGAGGCGCTCGATCTCTGTCTCGCCGCGGCGCAGGCCGGCAACACCGCGATGATGAGCGACGCCGGCGTCGGCGCGTTGATGGCATACGCGGGGGTGCAGGGCGCGGTTTATAATGTGCGAATCAATTTGCCTCACATCAAAGACAAAATTTTTTCGGATGCAATCAAAGCGCAACTTGACATGCTGCTGCGTGAGGGGCGGGAAGCGAGCGAGGCGGTGGCGCGGGAGGTGGAAAATGTTTTGGCAGATTAGCCTTTCGCGTTGCCGAGAAAACTGTTGCTTTGATTTAATAAAGGAATATCGCCTTAAAATATGGCTATACGATAAATAAAATGCAAATTTTGATTTTGAAGAAAATGTTCTTGCTTTTGTCCCGCCGTTGTTCTAACATATGAATGTCAAAATTAGGTGCAACCATGCAAATTTTCGCCGAAGATATTCGACCTGTTGCCGATTTAAAAAATAGAAGCAATCACCTTTTGCGACATGTCCAAAACACTCGCCGTCCAATTCTTTTAACGAAAAACGGCAAACCTACTGCCGTTCTTGTGAATGTGAAAGAGTTCGTCGAAAAATTGGCGTCTAAAGAACTAGCCTCGTTGTTAAAAGAAGCCGAAAGGGAAATTGCCGACGGGCAAGGGCGTGATCTTGATGAATTCTTCGACGAATTCGCGAAGACGCATAAATTATAAGATCCGGATAACGCCTGTCGCGGAAAAAGATTTGGCAGAGATTTATCGTTACATCGCAAAAGACAACCCGAAGGCGGCGGCCAAATTTTTTAATGCGCTGCGCAGGAAAGCCCAAACGCTTAAATGGTCGCCGCAGCGGTGCGCGAAGATTCCGGAAAAGATTGAATCGCCTTATGAGTATAGACATCTGATCGTCAAACGCTATCGAATCATCTTCAGCATATTAGACGACACCGTTTGGGTCTTGCGGTTCATTCACGGTGCTCGGCAACTTGATCTTACGACCTTGCTCTACTTTCTGCTATCAAGCCGATGAAAATTCATCGGCTTTTTTCATTTCACTGTAACCTTTTCCATCAACCGCAGTCTTTATAAATGAACCGAAGATTTAACCAGGAGGCGCAACGCGGGTGAGCGAGCTGGCAGACAATGTGATCATGTTTAAAGTTCGGGACGGCGAGACTGGCAAGCTCGGCATCCTGTTCGAGCGCCATCATGTGCCGCTGTACAACTATTTCCTGCGGCAAACCGGCAGGCGCGACGCGAGCGAAGATTTGGTGCAGGAAGTTTTCCTGCGCATGTTGAAGTACCGGCAAAGCTACCGCGGCGAAAGCCGGTTCACCGTATGGATGTATCGCATTGCGCGCAACTCGTGGGTGGATTATTTCAAGAAAGCCAAACGCGAGAGGCCGTGGGATGAAGACGCGGACGAACCCATCAGCGACGATCCGAATCCCAATGATGATTTGGAAGAGAGCCAAAAGCTATCCCAGCTTCGCGCGGCGCTGGCCAGGCTGTCGCCGGAGAAACGAGAGGTTTTGGTGCTCAGCCGCTATCAGGACATGAAGTACGAAGAGATCGCCGAGCTGCTCGGCTGCGCGGTGGGAACGGTAAAAGCGCGCGTGCATCGCGCCATCAAAGATCTGAAAGATATTTATTTCGAACTCTCACATGAGAAGGCGATATGACCTGTCAGCAGACCACGGAATTGTTTCCCGATTATTTGCTGGGAAATTTAAATGAAGCCGCCGCTGCGGAAATGCAGTCGCATCTTGACGCTTGCGCCGCATGCCGGAAAGAAGCGGAAAGCCTGCGCGCTATTTGGGCGAAATTGGAATCGTTGCCGCAGGAACAACCGAGCGAAGCCATGCGTCCGCGCTTCTACGCGATGCTCGAGGCGTATCAGCAGGGCCTGCAGCATTCGCACTCGGCGCCGCGTTTGCGCGACGTGGTGAATGGCTGGCTCGAGCGCTGGTGGCCGAAGCAACCCGCGTTTCAATTCGCGTTTGCCGTTGCGTTGCTGATCGCCGGATTGTTTATTGGCAATCGTCTCAATGCGCCGGCTCGCGACAGCGGCGAAATCGTCACGCTGCGCACCGAGCTGCACGGCATGCGTGAGCTGATGACGTTGACGCTGCTGCGGCAGGAATCGCCGAGCGAACGGCTGCAGGGCGTAAGCTGGGTGCAAAACATGGACAAGCCGGATAACGAGTTGTTGTCGGCCCTGTTGCACCGCCTGGATTACGATCCGAACATCAACGTCCGCCTGGCCGCCGTGGATGCTTTGTATCTTTTCGTCAATCAGCCCTTGGTCCGGCAGGGACTTATTCAATCGTTATCGCGGCAAACTTCGCCGCTGGTGCAAATGGCTTTAATTGATTTGATTGTGGAGATGCGCGAGAAACAAGCGACGGCAGCGCTCCAACAACTCATCATGAATGAAAAAATCAACGCCGATGTCAGGCAACGCGCCGAATGGGGCATTCAACAATTATTGTAAAAGGGAGCGCGGACTTTCTTGTCCGCCCTGTGCGTGTGGACTAGAAAGTCCACACGCCCTTAGATTGAGGAGAAGATTATGAAGTCCGCTCATTTAACAACACTCTTTTGTCTTCTGGCATTCGTTGTAAACGCACAAAGCTGGAAAATTGAAAAGAAAGAAGAAATCCGGCAAACGCTCAAGTTCTCCAATCCCTCCGCCGCAAAGGAGGTGGAAGTGGATAACGTCAACGGCTCGATCACGGTGGCTGGTTATGAGGGCAACGAGGTGCAGCTTGTCGCGCACAAAACGATTTACGCGCGTTCGCCGGAAAAACTGCAGGAGGCGCAACAAGACGTGCGATTGGAGATTACTGAAAAGGGCAACTCGCTTCGCCTCTACGTTGATGGCCCGTTTCGCTGCCAGAATTGTCGCGGCCAGCGTTATTCCGGCTACGAAGTGAATTTTGACTTCGAGCTGAAAATTCCGCGCGCCGCCGACTTCTTTCTCAAGACCGTGAATGGCGGCGACATCAAAGTGACGGAGGTTGCCGGCGAATATGAAGTGGAGAATATCAATGGCGGCATCGAGATGCTCGAAGTCTCCGGCGCGGGCCGGGTTTATGCGCTCAACGAAGACGTCAAGGTGATCTTCAGGAAAAATCCCGCGGGAGGCTCTTATTTTGGCTCGCTCAATGGCGATGTCGAGATTTCGTTTCGGCCCGGTCTTTCGGCGGAGTTTCGCCTCAAGACTTTTAACGGCGACGTGTACACGGATTTTCCGGTGACTTATCTGGCCAACGCGCCACCGTCGCGCGAAAACCATAAAGAAAAAAATGTTTATAAATACGATAAAGCGGCCAGAGTGCGGGTGGGGCAGGGCGGTCCGGAGTTGAGTTTTGATGCGTTCAATGGTGATATTCGGATTATCAAGCGGGAAGAATAAAACGTAAACAGTAAAACGTGAATCGTAAAACCTGAGGTTTGAAAAATGAAAAGAAATATTTTGTTGTTCGGCTCATTCATATTGGCGGCAGCCGCATTTAGCCAGGAACCGCCTGCCGATCGCCTGACAGTCGCGTTCAGCGATCCGGCGCGGCCGGGCGTGTTGAAAGCCAGCCTGATGAACGGCGGCATGACGATCAAAGCTTACGACGGCAAGGAGGTGCTGGTGGAAGCCCGCATCCGGCCGGAAAAACCGTCTCGCCGTGAAATGGCCGATAAAAAGAAAATGGGAATGCAGCGCCTCGCCATTACGTCCACCGGCCTCACGGTGGAAGAAGAGGACAACGAAATGCGTATCGGCGCGGAGACGATGAATCGGACCGTTGATTTGACGATTCAAGTGCCAAAAAAAATTTCGCTGAAACTGAGCTGCCTCAATGACGGCGATATCAAAGTAGACGGCGTGTCCGGCGAGATCGAAGTGAATAATCAAAATGGCGCGATCGCCATTACGAATGTTTCCGGCTCCGTCGTAGCTTATGCCCACAACGATGATATTACCGTGAGTTTTGTGAAAGTCGAGCCGGAGAAAGCGATGTCGTTTGTCTCATGGAATGGCGACGTTGATATCACTTTTCCGCCGGAGGTGCGCGCGAAAGCCAAAATGAAAACCAACAATGGCGAAGTTTACAGCGACTTCGACGTCAAACTGGAAGCCTCGGCCAATCGCGTGGAAGAAGATGGCCGCAGGGAGGGCGGGAAATATAAATTAAAAGTGGAAAAGGCCGTCTACGGCCTCATCAACGGCGGCGGGCCGGAAATGCAGTTCTCGACGTACAATGGCGATATTTATATTCGGAAGGGGAAATAAGGACTGGTAATGACGTTTTAAAGTGGCTGCTAAAAATCCGCTTCAGTACTGTGAACCCGAGAACATCGAAATCAATCCAATAATCGCCAGAATCAAAATCACCAGCCCGGCGATTTTCCACGGCGAGTACGGTCGGCTGCCCTGCACTTCGCCAGTGCGCGCGTTAATGAGAATGCGATGCAATTGCCCGCCGCAGCGATACGCCGAAACCCAAACCGGCAGCAGAATGTGCTTGAAGGTGACGCCGGAATATTGCGTGTTCATCGACGCGATGCGTTGCTCGTCGCCGCCGATGTCGTAACGCACCAGTTTTTCGATCTTACTTTGCATCAAAACTTTTGCGCGGCTAAATCCTTCTTCGAGGCCGACCTGATAACGTTCGGTGCGAAACCCGCTGAGATAATCCGCTTTGAAATCCACGAGCTGCGGCAAATCCCACGGCGCGAGCTCTTCCGCGTACTTTGCCGGCAAACCCTTTGATGCCACCACCAGCACATCGTCAAACCAGTTGCGCACCTGCCCTTCTTTGTGCGTCCATTGGGTTTTCCGCACCTGCCGCGTCCGATGCACGGGTTTGCCATTGACCATATCGGTGTAAGATTCTGTCACGTAATAATAAGTGCCGCGCTGGCCGGCATAGAATGTGTATGTCATCGCATCGTAAGTCCAGCAGGGTGCATACAGTCCGACAAGTTTGCCGAGATCGGCGATGTGCTTAAAATCATTCGGCGCGAACCAGCGCGAGCCGACCCATTGCGCAAAAGTTTTGCGCGCCGCCTTCTGGTCGATTTTAAACGGCAACACCGCGCTCGGCTCGATGAACGGCTCCGCGGATTTCGGCTGCGATTGCAAATGCGTGCCGCAAAACGGGCAATCCTGCGTGACGGTTTTCGCATCCATCATAATGACCGCGCCGCAGGCCTGACACCTGGTTTCCAGCTCCGCGCCCGTGGTGATTTTCAACCCCGCGCGGCTCTGCTGCAAATAAGCCTCGTAGGAATTTTCCACGATCTCGCCGGCGCTGTGCGGAATTTTTTCTTCATGGCCGCAGTACGGACATTTCAGTGACTGCGCCGCCGGATCAAAAGCAAGCCCCGCGCCGCACGCGCTGCAGGGAAATTTTTTGTTGTGCGAAGGCTCGGGCTTCGGTTCGATTTGAAGTCTGTTGGAATTTGAACTGCCAATATCATCAATAGTCACTTTGTCAGATGGCAGTGCCGGAGGCGTCGACATTCGATTTTCCTTCTTCAATTTAACGGTTTTGAGTTGTTACTTCTGCGGCGGCGGCGGCAGCGGCGGCGGCGTTGCCGCAAACAAAGTCGCGAAATCGGCAACTTGCCCGGCCGCTGTCCAGTTCGCCATGCTCTGGCGCCACACCAAAGTATCTCGCGTAATCGCGCCGGCGTTGATCTTCGCTTGCAACGTCGCCTGATCGAACGGCCCCTGTTGTGTGCCGCCAATGCCGGCATAATAAAGCATACTGCCCGGCAACGGCGGCGGAGCAGCAGTTGCAGCGGCAGGCGTACCCATGCTTTCCATCATGCGTTGCGCGATGCCCATGCCCGCACCGAGTCCGGCGCCGATGCCCGCGCCGCCACCGCCCGGATTTTGTGCCGCCTCGCGAACCGCCTCGGCAGTCTGATATTTCAAATACGTCTCGAGATTGCCCACCACGCCCATCGCCGTGCGTCGATCCATCGCTTCTTCAACGCTGGAGGGCAGAGAAATATTTTCAATATAGAAATTGAGCAAATCGATGCCGAATGCGGTGAATTCGTCGTTGATGCGATCGCAAATAAATTTGCCGAGTTTGTCGTAATTGCCGGCAAGATCAAGCACTGGAATCTTCGCTTCGGCCAGCACGTCGGCGAAACGCGAGACGATAACGTTGCGAAGTTGCGTCGAGATTTCGTAGACTTCGAATTCAGGGTCGGTGGAAACGAGCTGTTGCACAAAAGTTTTCGGATCAACCACTTTGATGACGTATGTTCCGTACGCGCGCGTGCGCACCATGCCGAATTCCGCGTCGCGCATCATGATCGAATTGCTCGTGCCCCATTTCAAATCGATGAACTGTTTGGTTTGCACAAAATAAACTTCGGCCTTGAACGGCGAATTGAAGCCGTATTTCCAGCCGTTCAGCGTCGTCATGATCGGCATGTTCTGCGTGCTCAATTCATGCATGCCGGGTTGAAAAACATCCGCAATTTTGCCCTCGTTGACAAACACCGCTGTTTGGCCCTCGCGGACCGTCAGCTTCGCGCCCATTTTGATCTCATTATTATAGCGCCGGAAGCGATACGCCATAATCTCATTTTCCGACGGCGCCGTCCATTCGATGATATCGATGAACTCGCCGCGGATTTTATCGAAGAGTCCCATCTTATTCTCCTTTCAGGTTTGAATTGTGAATAAACGCAACTATTGGCATCGGCTCAGCGCGATAATCGGACTGATCATCGCATTTCTCATTTTGCTCCTCGCGCAAAATAACGGCTGAAAACGAGATCGCTCATTTGCACCGCTTCTTTCGAATAGGGATTTACTTTGCGCTGTTTGAACGTGCCGTCCAGCAGCGCCTTTGCTTCCTTCCAGGTTTGCGTCGCCTCAAGCGCTTCAATGAAATCGAGATACGCGTCGAGATCTTTATGAAAAATTTTTTTGATAAACGCCAGCCGGCTTTTTCCATCGATCAACCGCGTGATCGACGGATACGGGCCGGGCGGCTGCGCTTCGAGCGAAGCGCGCGTAATAATCTGCTGTTCTTCCGCCGCCCTGTCATTATAAACAATTTTGGGCGGCTCCGGCAGCGTCGCTTCTTCAACCTGCAACATCGCCTGCAGATCGACTTCCTCAAATTCGCTCTCGGTGGGCGGCGGAATTTCCGGTACCATCACCCTCGCAGATGGTGCGATGCCTTCCGGCGCTGGCGTTGCTTCAATCTGCGTTTCAACAGGAGCCGCTGCCGCTGCACCATCATCTTTTCCATTGGAAGGAATGGGCGATGCGGCAAACGTGGCGTCGCTCGCGTCGGTTAAATTCAAAGAGGTTTGCGCTTCTTCAGGCCGTTGTTCCGGCGTATCATTTTCTTTCCGCGCGGCGCCGGCCAATAGATTGTCGATTTGAATAGCCGCATCCTGCAAAACGCGGCTCAACTCAAATTCCGTCACCGGCGGCGCGGTCACAGGTTCAATAGGCAAACTCGGCTGTGCAAGCGCGTGTTCGAGCACCGGCGCAATGTCCGTTACCGCCCACCACTGTTGCTGCGCCAATTCCGGCAGCGCCTTTTCGGCAAGCTCGTGCAAACCGCGCTCGTGCAGCATCCGCAACACGGTTTGCCGATCAATCCGCGCCGAGCTTGCCGGGCCGAGGCTCGCGCAAAATTGTTGATACGCCTGTAAATCAGCGATCACCGCCGGAATCGGTTGTACGCCACTTTCGGCGCGATGGCACAAAGCCGCAAATTCTTCTTTTGTGTGCGGCCCGTCGGGAGATTCCATCAACAAATTTTTCACGCTCGCCACGAATGGCTGCTTTTCGTCAAGTCCGTCGAGGATAACGGCGACATCGGCTTTCCGTCGCCGCGGCGAACGCGAATAAATCAACTGCTCCAAAGCCGCGTGCGGTTTCGTGAGCAGATCGAATTGCAACCGCACGGCAAATGTGATAGCGGCCTGCAATTCATTTTTGTCAAACACCAGGCGTTCCGCCAGCAAATCGCGCAACCGGCGCAACTGGCCGCGAATGTCATTGTCATCCAATTCGAAGCGCCGTTTCGATTGCAGCACCAACGGTTTTTCCTGCCGGATAATCTGCCGCGCCTGCTGCCGCAGCAGCGCGAGGACAATTTCCCCGACGTTCCCGATTCCGCGCGCAAGAAAAATCGGCGCATTTTTCAGCTCCGAAAAAACCATACCCTCGCGCCCGCGCAAAAGGCGCTCCGTTAACGCCAATGTCAATTTTTCTTTTTCCTGCTCCCAATGATCGCGGCCTGCCGCAGTGGTAGTTGTTGCTGGCGCAGGAAAATCATCGCCTGCCGCATTCGGCGCCTCATCCGTTTCCGGCGCCGGAAAGTCGGGAGCTAAAAGTTCGTCTCGCATATGTTAAAACAGTCAAAATGCCTGCCCAGCCGCCCGCCGCGCCACGCGGTGCCGCAGGCCAGGGATTGAAGTCAAAATAATTTAAAAGCTTTTAATTATCTTGCCACAATAATTTTTGCCATTCGCTTTTTTGAGTTCGATTTCAATGGATAAATATCGAAGTCGACAATTTCAGATTGCAAAATCAATTTCTCAAAACACAAATGGCACAGATAACCAAAATTTCCACAGAATTAAAATCCGTGCAAATCCGTTGCATCCATGCCATTCACGTCCAAAGCTGATAAAGCTATTCCTGCGCTTCTTCGTCTTCCGGAATCACGCGCGCCACGTCGCCGATGCTGTCATCTTTATCCAACTTGATCAAGCGCACGCCGGACGTGTTGCGGCTGATGACTTTGATATTGCGCACGTTCTGGCGAATCACCACGCCTTTCGCGGTGATGATCATCAAATCGTCGTCGTCCACCACTTCCATAATGCTGATCATCTTGCCGGTTTTTTCCGTGGCCTTCATCGTGATCAAGCCGGAGCCGCCGCGGTGCTGCACTTTGTAATCGCGCAGCTCGCTGCGTTTGCCGTAGCCGCCTTCGCTCACCACGAGAATCGAGGCGTCGCGTTTGAGCATCACCATGCCGACGACGGCATCGCCCTTTTCGAGATCGATGCCTTTGACGCCGCCGGCCGTGCGGCCCATCTCGCGCACTTCGCTTTCATGGAAACGAATCGCCTGTCCCAACTCCGTGCCGAGCATGATGTCCGCGGTGCCGTCGGTGATCTTCGCCTCGATCAGCGCGTCGTCGCCGTCGATGTTAATCGCGTTGATGCCGCCCTTGCGCGGATTGCTGAACTCCGTCAACGCGGTTTTCTTGATCACGCCCTGCTTCGTGGCAAACGCAACGAAATGCTTCTCGTCAAATTCTTTCACCGCGACATACGCTGCGACCTTCTCGTTTTGCTCGAGCGTGAGCATGTTCACAATGGCGCGGCCTTTCGAGCCTTTGCCCGCCTGCGGAATATCATAAACTTTAATCCAGTGGCAACGGCCTTTGTCGGTGAAAAAGAGCACGTAATCGTGCGTGCCCGCGATAAAAAGATGTTCGAGAAAATCGTCTTCTTTCGCCGTCGCGCCCGTGGCGCCGCGGCCGCCGCGCGTTTGGCGCCGATAGCCCGACACCGGAAAACGCTTGATAAAACCGCTGTGCGAAATCGTGATCACCATGTCTTCTTCGGCGATCATGTCTTCGACCGAGAACTCGCCGGTTTTCGCGACGATCTCCGTGCGCCGCTCGTCGCCGAATTTTTCCTTCAACTCCATCAGCTCTTTCGCGATCAGCTCCATGCGCTCCGGCTTGCTGGCTAATATCCCTTTGAGCCGCTTAATCTCCGCCATCACTTCTTTATATTCGGCTTCGATCTTGTCGCGCTCAAGGCCAGTGAGACGCTGCAACCGCATATCGAGAATCGCCTGCGCCTGAATCTCCGACAATTTGAAGCGCTTCATCAACGCCTCTTTTGCGACGTGCGGGTCTTTCGACTTTTTGATGATCGCGACGATCTCATCGATGTTGTTGATGCAGATGCGCAAGCCTTCCAAAATGTGCGCGCGCTTCTCGGCTTTGTCGAGATCGA
>Ga0247727_10014918_pt1 | contig 12830 bp, 9 predicted proteins | sample WisWelCaveWW1625_FD_202498 | JGI IMG/M metagenome (GOLD analysis project Ga0247727, IMG submission 202498) | Biofilm microbial communities from Wishing Well Cave, Virginia, United States - WW16-25 | ecosystem: Environmental > Aquatic > Deep subsurface > Groundwater > Cave microbial mat | place...
CGCCCGCCGGCAGGGCACTGGCAACGTGATCTTTGATTTGCGCAGTCCATGAGTTTGCGGTTGCCTCCACAGTTGGCCCCGTGGGAAGTGTGGCCACAATGTCTTGAGGCACGGCGACGGCGACTGTGATACTCTTGGGAGCAAGCGGAACAAGCTCTTCCCAAGTTTGTTGCTGCGTCGGGCGCGGTTCAGTTGCGGCCTGGCTTTGGGAGTTTCCCTCGAGATCGACCGCGGTGTTCGCGGCAACCTCGGGCTGCACGATTGGCTCAGGTTTACGAGATTCTGCGGAAGGGAAATCTGTTTCGACGGGGAGCAAGACCCTTTCGGTGCGTCGCTGACGGGTCGTGTCCAACTCGACGCTGACGGTCACCAAAATCTCCGGCAAAAAGGCCAGTACATTGCGGACTTTTCGAGTGTAGTGCTCTTCGAATTCCTTCACGCGCATGAGTAAATCGCCGGATGTTGTCCCGTCGCCGCCGAGTTCCAACAGCGCCTTGCCGCTCAGGTCCACGACGGCAACGCTTTCGGGGAGCAGGCTCGCAACCGACCCGGAAACGATGCTGCGAATCTTGCGGATGCACACGGGCGACAATTCGCGTCCTGACTTGGGCTTGATCGTAACGGACGCACGGACTTCCCCCGGCGATCGCAGCCCGCGCGGCTGTGAACGATCAATGAACACGCTAGCCGTTTCCACGTCGGGTATTTGTTCAATCGCCTGAGCGAGCGATTTCTGTTTGGCAAGTTCCCACCGCCGATCGTCCTGGGCACTGGAACTCCACCAGGTAGATTGTTCCGCGGCCTTGTCGAGGGCAGTGTAGAACCCGGCCGGCAACGCCTCGCGTTTCGTCAGAGCGTTGGCATAAAGTGCGACCTTTTCGGTTGGCACTTTCAAACGGGATCCGTCGACTCGAAAGCCAGTCAGGCCCTCCGCTTCCAACGCTTGGCAGACGGCTTGAAGTTGTACGGAATTGAATTCCTGGCCCCCCAACAAGTAGATCAGATTCTCTTTCGGAGGCACGAAGCTGAGGTACCCAGCCAGGACGATTATCGCCAGAACCGCCATAGCCAGGAACGTGCGCGCCGGTAGGTCGAGTGCCAGAAAATGTTTCTGCACCCTGGCCCAGAAATTGGAGGACGTGGGAGCCGCACTCATTGTTCCGTTCGATCTTGGGCCGTTCCCGACCCGCTAGAGTTGCTGGACTCGATCGAGCCACTCTTTCCACCGTTCCGGAGACATGCCGATTCGAAGCTGCTCGATCGTTTCCGAGGGCAATTGCCTCATTCGTTCGTGCGCTGCTCGCAACACAGACCGAGCCGTCTCGACACGGTTCATGCGGTCGTGGCAATTGGCGATCTGGATCTGGGCTTCGAGCCAGTCCGCCGGTGCCGTGTAGGTTTCAGAGAATCGCATGAAGACCGATATCGCTTCTTCTGTTCTATCTGCCTCGTAGAGACATTCGCCAATGTCCCAGCGGCATTTGTGCAGCCACTCGGCCTGAATGGGTGTGAGACGATCCGAACGCTCCAGGGCCGCCAAATCACGTTCCAGTGTATTAAGCAGAACCAGGGACTGGTCGAGATCCTCATCTTTGCGATGCCGGTAGTGCGTTTTTGCCTGGTGACTTTGTGCCTCGATCAGTCGGCCGGCCGGCCGACGAGCCCGGCGGCGGAGACAGTCACTCAGAATCAGCCTGGCCTCTCGTTCAGTGTCCGGTTCTGCCGAGGCTGCAAGGAGATCGTGGAGGCGTGGGATTGCGTCCTCCTCGCGGCCCAAATCAAGGAGCATGTGTCCCAGGATGAGCCGCGACTGCTGCACTATTGCCGGATCGGCGTCGGCAGCGGCAGCCCCCAGAATCGTCCGCAGGTTCGTCTCGGCAAGATCGAGTTCGCCAAATCCGATTTGGCAGCGGGCTAGATGGTAGCGCGCCTTTGCGGTTGCCGGATGGTTTGGAAATTCGTTGATGCAACAATCCGCGACATCGAACACGAGTTCCGGTTTGCCTCCGACTTCCAACGCTCCGCACATGAGCGCGAGCGCTTCGGCCCGAGACCCGCCCGTGACGCCGGTTGCCAACAAGCGTTCGAGTGCATTTGTCGCCGGCACAAAGCCTCTTCCACGAAGAAAATCCTTCGCGGCATGCCACAGTGCTTTGGCACATTCATCGGTCGACTCGACTGCGTCGGCGACTCGAATGTGAAAAGCACCGGCCTTGCGATAGAGTTCCTCAGCTTGATAGCACGCCTTAGCAAACTCTGCGGTCGAGAGTTTGCCTCCCTCGTCGAGCGTCGATTCCGCCCATGATTCGAAGACTGTGGCCGCGGCTCGGTCCGGGACAGGAGCCGAAACCAGGCTGCGATAGCCATCCAACAGTTCTGCCGCCAATTCGAATTGGCCGAGTTCGCGAAATCGGTCGATCGCTGATGCCACGACTCGGCCTAGCGACTGTGAACCGATGGGGACCGAATGAGCATTCACACCGGACGCGGCCATCTGTGCTGCGCGATTCAAGGTGGCAACCGCCTGATCGGTTCGATTGAGCACCAAAAGCACGGCGCCCGCGTGAGTCGCTGCAACGCGAGCCTCCGGAGAATCAGGGAATCGCCACTCCACCTGTTGAAACAAATTCAACGCCGAGTCGTGGTCGCCCTTCTCGCGTGCTGCAAGGGCCATCAAATACCAGGTGCGTCGCTCAACTTCCTGCGATAAGCCTTTTTGCTTGGCGACGATGTTCAGGGAAGCAAGTGCGGCATCGAACTGTTTTTCCTGAAAGGAATCGCTGGCTCGCACCAGCGCGCCTATCCACCTCGCATCGAATGGCTCGGAAATTATATCGATACCGGCCAGGAGATCAGGTCGGCCCAATCGCTGCAGCAAACTGCGGCGAATTTCCCAAGCTTGGCCGAGTTCCTCCGGCGTCAAATCGGTCAACTGAAATATCTTTGTGTTGTACTCGTAGGCCTTTGCCAAATCCAACCGCGATGAATCGAGGTGTGCCAGAGTCAGAAGTGAAAGGGCCTCCGCCTTCCCATCGGGAAAATCCGATAGGCTCTTCTCCAGGAGTGGAATGCACTCGGCGAATTGGTTACGAGCGTGCAGACACCTCCCCAGGTAATGATTGACCTTGAGTTCCTCGTCGGCTGTTATGCCCGCTCTGAGGGCCTCGGAATAATGTTGTGCAGCGGCGGTGTAATGACCGAGTCGTTCGGCCGGGGTCGAGGATTTTGCCAGTTGCTCGCGAACCATGCCCAGGATCACCAAGCTGGAACCAACTCCGCGTCCCGTCCGGCGAGCCTTGATGTGGGCCGCCTGAGCGAGTTTCAGTGCATTCGCCAAATCGCCGGATTCAAGCGTTTCCTGGGCGGACTGCATTGCCAGTTCGGTGCGAGCGGCTAGTTCGACTCGCAGGAAAGGACGAATCGCAAGTGAGGTCGCGACAGTCGCAATTCCGGCGAGGAAAAGCACAATCTTCCACCGCGCAGAACCACGGCGCAAAAGGTTGAAATCGGCGGCACAAGGGAATCGGCCCCGACGATTACATCGGACTGAAAGTGCTTGGATCACGGCCCTGTTCCGGTTCGAGTTACCGTTTTGGTTCCAAGGTTCTACGAAATGCATGAAGCGTTCGCCCCGACAGAATGCAGGGCGGCACGAATTCACGCACGCTTAGGTCGGGGAATAGGGAGAGATGTGGTGACTTGTGTATCCGAAATCGTCGGAAAGTGTCAAGGTATCTTGCGAGTAGTCTTGCAGTCGATTTGGACTGAGAATAAGCAGCACGGCCCTCCCCCTTGCGAGGGAGGGCCGTGGTTTAGTCATTTCAATTCTATATTCTTGCTAACTTACCGTTGAATCTTCCACAGCTTAACCCGCTGGGGTAAGAATCAGCAGTCCATTCGAAGAAGCGCCGGCACCGGCCTTTGGAGCCGGGGCAGGAACTGGGGCATCGAGTGCCTTGGGGGCAGCCGGTGCATTCGGGGCCGCTGGAGTCGTGGCCGCCGGAGCCTGAGCCGTACCTTCGCAGCACGAACCACAATGCTTGCCAAACAGTCCGTGTAAGCTGAACTTGTGTCCGCAACCGCCACATGGATCGCAAGCAGGCTTGCAGCAACCATTGTGGTGCAGCAGTCCACGAAGTTTAGCCAAGCATCCGTGAATGCCGGAGCACGGATCGCAAGGATCGCATTTCGGCTTGCAGCACGGTTTCGGCAAGCAGATCTTCGGCAAGCAAATCGTCGGCAAGCAGCACTTCGGCTTGCAGCACTTCGGCTCAGCGCAAGGCTTCGGCTCGCAGCACGATGTCTTGCAGCCGTGTCCGAAATGGGGCAGCTTGATGCACTTCAGCATGCCACACAGTTTGTGACCGGCACAAGGATCACATGATGCCGGGCAAGGCTTGGGGGCCTCGCAACAGGGCGAACAATGATGCAACTTCAGTTTGCTCAACAGGCCGTGACCACAACACGGGTCAGGCGCACAACATTTTGCGGCTTCGTCGCCCGCAAGGGCCACGCTGCTAAGCCCCAAAGCGACGGCAACCGCCAAACTCAACTTTACGCACTTCATTGAGGAGTAACTCCTTTCCCTCGTTCGCGAAGAGCGGTGGGGACTCGCTCCCCGCAATTTCCCCACTGGGTCAACTGCCATGCACGCGTCGGCACGGCTCCGCCGGACTAACCAAGTCGGCGTGTTGGGCCTTCCCCAGGCCCAGGTTTTACTTTTTTTGAGAATGCAACGAAGCACTGCAGGATCGAATTGCTGCGTCGGCATTCCTTGCCCCAAGACGGGCTAGATAGGCTATCGGCAGAGCGACGGGAAGGCTGAAGGTTTTCTGCGCAACCTATTGAAATGCAAATGGATGTGAAGCTTTTCCGAACCGAGAATCTGGAGGGTCTGCGTGCTGTTTGTGGCACGAAATTGCCGCAGATTTTCCCCAGAGTAAGCCTCCAGGGTGAAACGCCACAAAATGCACAAACTCAGGCAGGATGTCGCGAAATCCCAAATAGACCGACTACACGAGTTTGCGATCGATGCAGCAGACCCAGGTGCAATGAGCAATGTCGCAGCTTGCGACTACGCATTATCTGTCATGTCTTCATGTAACTCTTGATCACTATGAACATGAACATCCAACACGCGGAGCAGTGCCTGAATTTCGTCCTCACGGCGATTAATGTTGGGGACATTTTCGAGGACAATGGCCCGCCGCTCAGTGCTTGGATGAATAAGCAGTCTTCCCGATCGCAATAACATGAACTCAAAAACGTCGGTGATTTCCTTTTCCAACTTGAGCTGCGGAGCCGGGAACCTATTTACGTTGCCCAGCACTCCGTGATGATGGATCAACTCATTTGGCATTACTTCCCAGTAATCAAATCTGGTTACGCAGAACACACACGCATAAATGATCCCCAGAAAAGCGACTAACACCCAATAGAATTGGTTGTTTGCGCGCGGTTCTAGGCTCTGCCACCACTTGCTCAGGAATGGCAATAAGTCGAACTTCGTATTGAGCCATAGTGCTCCGAGGACAATCGCGACGACAAATGCGAACAAGGTAAATGAAGTGGTTCTCGGAAAGTCGAACGAAAGCACGACAAGGTTTAGGCCCGTTACCACCAAGAACCAGAGAGCCATTCGGGCATTGGCGGCGCCATCAAGTTCTGGCCACATGGTCGTTACGATTGCCCCGACAAATGCTGCTATCCATGTCGGGTAGAGGAGCGCGATCTTTGGGTATGCACGCAGAACCACTTTGTCACGACGCGGCCCGGACGCCTTTTTTGAAGAATCGGCAACAGTGTTGGAAGCCATTTCAAATCCTTTCGTCAATGAAATCGGGAAGCAAGGCGTCAGTTTTTGAGGCATTTTCGTGCGGTATTGTGCCCAGAATAACTTCGCTTTGCACTTGATTTTCTTTCGTATGCCGTGGATTATGACACATTACCCGCAAGGTTGGTCTCGGTGAATAGCCGTTGGACCCTTCCTACCCGATCTAATCCATGATTGTTGGGGTTTCGAAATCCCGTCAGCATTGGATTGGCAGATTAGAGAATTGGCTTGGCAATTTAGCCATTTCGTTGTTGGTTGAATGCTACGAGGATTTGACTCAAAGTGGCAAAGGCAAAAGAAGAAGCGATCCAGGTGAGTGGTCGGGTGTTAAAAGCACTTGCCAACACCCAGTTTCAAGTTCAGCTTGAAAACGGCCATCAATTGATTGCCCACGTCGCCGGAAAGATGCGGAAGAACTTTATCCGGATCATTCCCGGCGACAATGTAACCGTGGAGATTTCGCCCTATGACCTGACCAAAGGGCGCATCATCTACCGTGAGCGTTAAGGTTTGGTTTCGATTCCTTTAGCGATAGGAGGTTCGGGTGGTAAAGATTCGGCTGAGACCGGGTGAGTCGTTGCAAGCAGCAGTGCGGCGATTTCGGCGATTGTGCGAGCGAAGCGGTTTGCCGAGAGAAATTCGAAAGCGTGCGTATTACCAAAAACCGAGCGAGCAGGCTCGCCGTGCCAAGCTTCGTTCCATTAAGAAGGCGAAGAAGGTTGAGATACCCATGGGTCCTCGCCCAACTTTCTGAGAATTGTGATTGGGATTTCGCGGCAGGTTGACGAATTTCATCGCTCGGCTCGGTGGTGCGTTGAAACATTCCAAATTACAAGTTCATGTCCTCGAATCATCCCGACAGCGAGAGTGGGTCGCCTGTGTTCAAGAGCTTGCGGGCGAAGCTCACCAGTTCCGGCGCTCAATTTTCAGTACTTAACCACGTGCCGGTTTTTACGAGCGAAGAAGCAGCAGCCGTGCGAGGAACCCCGCTCGCATCCGGCGCGAAGGCTTTGATATTGAACCTCGACGGGAAGTGCTCCCTTTTCGTTCTGCCGGCCGATCGAAAACTTGATAGCCGCAAGCTTCGCACCGCCAGTTCGACCCGAAGCCTACGGTTTGCGTCTTTGGATGAGGTGCTTGCACTTACAGGCCTGAAGCCGGGGTCGATTCCTCCGTTCGGCAGCCTCTTCGGCCTTGCCACATCGTGCGACCCAGCATTGGGCCAAAACGAATTCATCAACTTCAACGCGGGCGATCATTCCATTTCCATCTCGATGCCCTACTCCGATTATCTTCGTGCCGAGTCTCCTCGGCTGATTGAATTCTCTACATGTGGCTGATGTTCTGCTTGACTGTGCGGTTTCGGCCGGGCTATGCTCCTTTTCCGCTAATAAGCCATGAAAGCTGCGAGACGGAATAGGAACTGAGGCCATTCGTCTCTCCCGCGAAGTGATTGGAGTGGTTCTTGCCACGGAATCACACACACTACGGTTGCCTCCCGATAACGCCAGGATGGTCCTGCCAGGGATTTGCGAGCGTGCGGTTACAATGTCGACTACCGCCCAAATTGATCTACCCACATTGAGGATGCCATGAGTTCCGATTCCACAGCGACTCCTCGCCGGGGCCGATCGACGCAGGTCAGTGAATCCGACATCAAGGCAGCGGCCTATCTGGTCGAAGCTCATCGACGAATGACCGAAGAAATGAAACGGGTCATCGTCGGCCAATCGGACGTAATCGATCAAATGCTGATTGCACTTTTCTGCCAGGGGCACTGCGTGCTCGAAGGTGTGCCGGGACTGGCAAAGACCTTGATTATCTCGACGCTCGCTCAGCTTCTGTCACTTAGTTTTCGACGGATTCAATTTACTCCAGACTTGATGCCGTCGGATATCACGGGGATGGAAATCTTGGAGGAAGACGCTGGCACTGGCCATCGACGGATGAAGTTCATCAAAGGGCCGATCTTCGCCAACGTGCTGTTGGGTGATGAGATCAATCGAACGCCGCCGAAGACCCAGGCCGCACTTTTGCAAGCCATGCAAGAATACAAAGTGACTATAGCGGGCGTTGATTATCCGCTTGAGAAGCCCTTTTTTGTCTTGGGCACACAAAACCCAATCGAACAAGAAGGTACGTATCCGTTGCCCGAGGCTCAGCTCGATCGGTTCATGCTCAAAATTCAGGTGGACTACCCGACCTACGATCAGGAGTTGGCAATTGCCGAAACCACAACCTCAGAAGAACGCCCGGCATTGCAGCCGGTTCTGAGCCGCGACGCGATCCTGAAGTTGCAACAGATTGTGCGTCGTGTACTGGTGGGCCGCACGGTTGCCGCCTATGCCGTGCAACTCGCGCGTGCCACGCGGCCAAAATCGCCCGATGCACCGGACTTCATCAAGAAATACTTGACGTGGGGAGCCGGACCACGGGCGTGCCAGGCAATGTTGCTGGGAGCCAAGGCTCGGGCCTTACTGCAGGGTCGCTACCACGTTTCAGCCGACGACATTCGTTACATCGCCGCCCCCGTCCTGCGACATCGCCTCGTGACCAGTTTTACCGCGGAAGCCGACGGAGTAACCGCCGACCACGTCGTCGAAAAACTGTGTGCGACGATCCGGGAACCGACCGAAGCTTGAAGATTTGCCCCAGAGTTGAATTCTGCCCTTTGGCATTTGTGACTTGAGATGTGAAATCTGAAATCTGAGATTTGTCATCTGAAATGCCCGACAGTACTTTTCTCGACCCGGAAGCTCTCGCCCGCATCGGCTCAATGGAGCTGGTGGCCCGCGAGGTCGTCGAAGGATTTGTGAGCGGCCGGCACCGCAGCCCTTACCACGGCTTCTCGGTCGAATATGCCGATCATCGATCCTATTCGCCAGGGGATGAACTCCGCGCACTCGATTGGAAGTTGCTCGCGCGGACGGACAAATACTTCATCAAGCTCTTCGAGGAAGAGACGAATCTCCGGGCGTACATCCTTGTCGATTGCTCGCGTTCGATGTCTTTCAAATCTGGAGAACTAGACAAGCTCTCGTATGGGTCGTATCTCGCCGCCGCGCTGGCTTACTTGATGATCCGGCAAAATGATTCGGTCGGGCTGGTCATGTTTGATCGCGAAGTACGAAACTACTTGCCGCCTCGCTCGACGCCGGTCCATTTTCGTCGCATTCTCGAACAATTGGACCGGAAACACTTGGGCGATGACACAAACATCGGCGTTATCCTGCACGAACTGGCCGAGCGAATCAAACGGCGTGGACTCATCATTCTCATCAGCGACCTGATCGACGACGTGGCGGGGATCATCGGCGGACTGCAGCATTTTCGGCATCGCCATCACGAAGTAATCGTGTTTCACGTGATGGACGACGCGGAGTTGACCTTCCCTTTCGATCGCCTCACCCGGTTCAAAGACATTGAGGGTTCCGCCCGGGTGGTCGCGAACCCCAATACGCTTCGCCAGCGGTATCTCGCGCGAATCAAGGAATTCACAGAACGATTGCGCGGGGAGTGCTTCGAGCGAAACATCAGCTACAATCTCGTCTGCACAAAACAACCCTATGCCGAGTTCCTGGCGGCCTACTTGGACAAGCGAGCGCGGTTGGGATAGAAGCCAATGACTTTTCTTCACACAGGGCTCCTCTGGCTTCTTCCACTCGCCGCGATTCCGATCGCGCTGCACCTGTTGACACTCCATCGGCTTAAAACCGTCGAGTTGGGTACGTATCGATTCCTGTTCGACAGCTACGTCCAGCAGCGACGACAGATCAAATTTCTCGAGGCGATCCTGGCGATGCTGCGCACCTTGTTTTTGCTGGCGCTTGTTTTGGTTGTGGCGCGGCCGGTCATGAAACCGTGGGCGGGCTTGTTTGGTTTCGCGACGGGAGGCGATGTGATCCTGATCGTAGATTGTTCGGCCAGCATGAACGCCCGCGCGGCCGGCATGACAAGCATCGACCGTGCTCGATCCGCGGCCCTTTCCGTGGCCGAACGACTGGCCCCGGAGGACCGCGCGACGCTGGTTCGACTTACGACAAAGGCGGAAATTGTTTTTAGCCGATTCAGTTCAGACACCGAGTCAATTCGCGAAAGGATCGAGAGCCTTTCGACGACTCCGGCCCGATCCAATCTGTTCACAGCCTTGTCTGATTTGTTCGGTTCATCAGCGTTTCGCAAGCCTGGCCAAACGGTTTACATTTTCACTGACTGTCAATCCAGTGCGTGGCGCGAGCTGGCCGATCAAGGCTTGAGCGGCCTCATTCCGGCCGAAACGCACTTCCGCGTCGTGAATGTCGGGGCGAGCCGGCCATTAGCGAACCGGGCAGTTGTGGGTGAGCCGCCGCGCGAGGGACGCGTGGTCGTTGGCTTGCCGGTCATGCTTCGGTTCAAGGTTGTGAATCATTCCGAGAGCGAACCCGCTGACGTAACGGTCGGTGTGGTCGTCAACGAGCGTGAGATTGACCGTGTCACCATCGGCCTGAAACCGGGCGAGACGTCGGCCCGCGACATAACCTACACACCGCGCGAGCCGGGCATCGAACGATGCCGCTTTGCGATATCCGGCGACGGATTTCCTGACGACGATGCGTTCCTGTTCACCCTAAACGTCGTTCCTGCAATCAAGGTATTGATCGTCAACGGTGCGCCGGCCAAGGACCCGCTTGAAAACGAGTCGCTTTTTCTGGTGACTGCGCTCCAGAGCCTACCGGAACGGCCGGCAGATCCTCGCAGCGTCCCTGGTGCATCGCCGCTTTCGGATCTGGGTCCCGGATCGCATTTCGCCAAATCGCTCGATGTCCGCGAAATCACCGAGCCGCAAATGAACATTGCCGCCCTGGAAGGCGCCAGCGTGGTGATGCTGGCCAACACGGGTGCATTGAACCAACAGCACTTCACCCTGTTGCGCGACTTCGTGAGTTCCGGTGGCGGGCTGGTTGTTTTTCCCGGCGACAAGGTCAATCCGGAATTGGTTACCAAACAGTTTCTGGCCGCCCCGATGGCCCAGCCAAGCCAGAGGCCGCGCGGCAAGCCCGCTCGTAACACCGGTCGTGATGCGTCGCCCACTGAGCCGCTGGTCGATGTCAAACTGTTGCCCGCCGCCGGAGAATTGAACCAGGTCGGCCAGTACGAAAAGTTGGCGACAATCGATTTTGCCCACCCCGTATTCAGCGTGTTCGATGATCCCAAGGCGCGATATCTCACAACCTCCACTTTCTTGCGCCGGTTCCCCATCGAACTCGGCGAAGACCGAACCAATACATGGCCCTTGGTGCATTTTAGCAACGGTCAACCGGCTCTAGTCGAAAGCCGCTGCGGACACGGCATCGTTTTGCTGGCCGCATTCCCCGCGACTGCGAAATGGTCTAATCTGCCGCTCAAGCCGGAGTTTGTTCCGCTCGTGTTGCGAATGGCGAGCTATGTGATGCGTGGCTCCGAGATCGAGGTCCCCTCGGTTGTTTCGCCGGGCGGCGCCGCGGAAATCTCGGTTGCATTCCCTTGGTCACCAGTCACGGCCAAGGTGTTAGACCCTGCAAAACGCGGCACAGCGGTCACGTTTGAACGATATGAAGGGCGATTCGCCGGTGCGTACGAAAACACTGCCGAGCGCGGTTATTATTCCGTGGAGGTTGCCGGCGGGTCTTCCGAGCAACCGCGAAAAGGATTGCTGGAATTTGCCGTGAATCTGTCGCCGGAAGAGTCGAATTTTGCGATGATCGGTGAAGAGAATTTGCGAGACTGGCTGCCCGGCCTGGACGCGACGCTGATCGATGCGTCCACCGAGGCCCAGCAGCTTCGCGGAAAAGTTGGGAACGAACGCGAAATCTGGCGTCCGCTGATTGCACTGATGTTTGGAATTATTGCGATTGAGTTTCTGCTTTCGACGTTAGGCGGTATTCGAGACAAGGATGCCGTGACAACGACCGACCGCGTTCGCGATTTCAACCCGGGCACCTGGGTGGGACGAATGACCGGCGCAGGGCAGGAGGCCGAGCATTATCCCTAAGGATTGGTGGCTTGATTGCAACGCCTCAAGTAAAGAATGGAGTTGGACCAATGGCTTACCAGGAAGAGCTAAACCGGCAACCAGAGCTTTCGCAAATCAAACGACTCATTAGCCGCACGCGGCGACTGCTGCGTTCGTCGTGGATTGCAACGGGCACCGGGCTGACGATTGGACTAGCGATGGCCACTTTGGTAGCCACGACGATGGCTGACTTGGTTGTTGCGTTGCCAATCTTCCTTCGAGTTCTGGCGTTTTTAATCGTCGTCGTGCCCACACTGCTGGCACTCGTGGCTGGTGTCGTGCGCCCGGCGATGCGAAAACTCAGTACGAACCTGATCGCACGGCGCATCGAGCGGGAGATACCCTCGATTCAGAGTCGGTTGATAACGGCCATCGATCTATCGCGCCGCGGATCGCACCGGCATTCGCCCGTGTTTTTTCAACGACTCATCACGGAAACCACCGATCGTGTAGCTTGTTTCCAACCGAAATCGGTGGTCGATCGAACCAGTCTGCGTCGTTCGGGCGTGTTCGCAGCCTCAGCGACACTCGCCTTTCTCCTTGCACTACTCTGTTTCAGTGGCCGCCTTCCCACGGCACTCGCGAGAGTCCTTTCTCCGCTTGCCGATATCCCGCCGGCAACCGGTGTGGTGTTTCGAGCTGAACCCGGCGACGCGAAAGTGCTTAAGGGCGAGGACTTGAACATCGCGGCGATAATCGAGAAGGGCGAACCCGCTCAAATGGAACTCGAGTTTCGACCAACCAACGGAAAATGGCTGCGATTCCCAATGGAAAACGCCGGACCCGGTCGAACCCAATTCACGATGGAACAGCTTGCCAACTCGATTGAATACCGCTTGATCGGCGGTGGCACCTGGACACGCAAGCATCGCATCGAGGTGATTGAGCGTCCGACGATCACCGACATTTTCACCGCGGTTCATAACCCCGAATACATGAGGTTGCCGGAACCGCTGATAGGCCCAC
>Ga0247727_10014919_pt1 | contig 12829 bp, 21 predicted proteins | sample WisWelCaveWW1625_FD_202498 | JGI IMG/M metagenome (GOLD analysis project Ga0247727, IMG submission 202498) | Biofilm microbial communities from Wishing Well Cave, Virginia, United States - WW16-25 | ecosystem: Environmental > Aquatic > Deep subsurface > Groundwater > Cave microbial mat | place...
GGCGCGCCCCGACTCGGTTGCCGTAAGTGTAAGCAACTAAATGACTTATCGATATTCTCTACCTCGCGCCCAGATCGGCCCGTCGGCCGCGTGATTCTCACGCGTGGCCGAACCGACGCGAATTTTGCCACGCCGGCGCGCGCAGCGGCCCCTAGAAACGACGATCTGGCCGGAGGTGATACTAGGGGCAGGGGGAATCTGACTGAAAGCGGCTCGTGGTCAGACCCTAGCTGACCCACCAGTACGCGACGACCAGCACGACGATGCCGAGCACACTCAGCAGCACGAGAATGAGGACCAGCCCGACAGCTTCCAGGACGCGATCGTCGTGCCCGTAGCCGCTTGGGGGCGTCATGCGATCCGCCGCGCGCCGGCCGGCAGGGTCAGCGGCACATCCGGATAGAGGTAGGGCCGAATGCCGAGCTCGGTGAGCACGAGCCACAGGTCGGTATCGAGCATCGTCGCAATCAGGCCCAGATGGGTCTTCCCGACCGGGCCGTGCTCCCGACTGTAGAGCACGGCGTAGCCGTACAGCTGGCCGACCGATGAGAGCCCGCCTCGCAGCTTGATCTCGAAGATCCCCACTTCGCCAGGCCGCACGGCCACCAGATCCGCCCGCTTCTGTGTCGCCAGGACCGCCGCGCTCCGTGTCCCAGCGGAGAAGGACTGGCCCGGGTCAAATCCTGACCCGAGCCGCAGGTTGACGGCGAAGTGCTCCCACTCGCCGCCGTGGTCGGCGATCCAGCGGTGTCCAAGCGCGGTCTCGATGGCACTCGCGGCCGGCCAGCGGTCGAGCGCCAGTAAGGCGGCGGCGGTAATCATGCGGCGCGGTCCGGCGTGCGCGGCGGGCGCAGGCGGTGAAAAGTCTCGCGCGGCAGCTCCAGGCCCATCTCGCGGGCGAAGTGGCTCAGGAGCCGGCTCCGATAGGTCGGCGAAATCGGGAGCGCCCGCAATCGGTCAATCACCAGGTCGAGGCTCTCCGCGGAGCGCGGCAGATCCGGCCAGAGATCAAAGACGGAGATCATGCCGCGCGCAGGAGCGCACCGACGGCGGCGCGAAACGAATCGAGGTTGAACGCCAGGCCCGGACAACTTTTGTATGGCGCATACTGCCGATGGCCGACGATGGCCTCGGCCGGCAGATCGTGGAGCCGGCAGAGCCAGAGCACGAGGTCGCGCGCCCGCGTCCATTGTCCGTCCGGCGGCGCCGCCACGTCGAAGGCCCCGACGAGACAGATCCCGATGGCGCGCCGGTTCATCTCGGCTTCGCGGCAGTGTGCGCCGTCCATCGTGAGCAGCCGGCCGACGAGCACTTCGGATACGTCGTCGATGAGCTCGACCCCGAAATGATAGCCGATGTCGCGCATCCGGTACGGGCCGGCCGGGTCGGTATGGTAGCGTCGGATCGCTCCCCACGAGACGGTCTGGCTGTCGCGCGTCAGACTGTGGTGCAGCATGACGTGTGACCAGGGCCGGAGCATGGCCTATCGCCGCGGGTCGTCAGCTGTCGCCAGGCGCGCGGCTTCCGCGGCCGCTTGGCGCGCTTCGGCGAGCCGTCGGTACTTGCGGATCTTGTCGCAGCGCACGCATTCACGGCCGGGCGGCGCTGAGGCCGGATGATCCTCCGCGAGATGCGCGATCATCAGCCGGTCGAACGCGGCCACGGTTTCGGCGGCTTCGAGTTCCGCGCGGAAGGTGGGGTCCATCGCTGACTACTCCTTTCTCGGCGCCGGTGGCGCCGGTGCGGACCGCTCCAGAATCGTGAAATCGCCCGCGGTGAGTTCGGCGAGCTCCGCCGGCGTCCGCGCGACCACGGTGCCGTCGGTGAGCTCCACAACGTAGTAATCCAGCGGCTCGCCGTCAGGCACGTCTAACGGGGCGGATTTGGCGTCGGCCATAGAGAATCACCCCCTGTGCGCCGGTCTTCAGGTCAGTCACCGCCTGCCCCGGGCGAAGCGCGAGCCCCATCGTCTCTTCCGGGCAGCACGGCTCCGGGCTCTCGGCCGCCGCGCTCTCGGCTTCGGCGCTTACGGCGTCCGTCAGGGCGCTCAGGCTGTCGGTGTAGTCGTCCGAGGGCATCGACGATGATCTCCCATTGCTCTAAGTCGAACAGGACGTAGGCCGCCGGCGAGCGGGGCCGCCCGAAGAGCAACAGCGGAAGCTTCCCGCTCCGGCTGGCCGCGCGCCGCGCGGCCTCGAACCAGGCCACGGGGTCGGTGCGCGCTCGGTGCCGGCACGAGACGTACAGGATATCATCGGCGAGATCCCCGATCCGCCCCTGCGCCTGCGCGTCTTCCGCAACAGGCACGCGCCGGAGCCCGAGCGCCGCGCCGCAGCGGCGCTCAAATCGCTTCCACGGTCGATCTGGCATGAGCGTGCTTCCGCCGTCTGGCCGCGTCACGCTCGGCCTGGACGGCGAGCAGCGCGCGCAGCACACGGCCAAGATCCGCCTGGCTCACCGTGGCAGCGAACCCGGCCGGGCGCGCGCGGCCCAGCACCATCGTGAGGTACGTGCGCGCCGCGTCGCCCGGGATCCACTGTCGGCGTGTTTGGCGCAGAATCCACCGCGCCAGCACCAGCGGGTCGAGCTGGTACTCGTCGACGATCGACTGAGACAAACGGAGTGTGACCCTCACGGGCTGGTCGTCAGTCATGGTGTGGGCTCCGTGGCGCCGGCACTCCGCGCCCGCAAGACGTACTCGAGCCGTGTGCGGCAGGTCCGATGCAGGTAGAGCAGTTCCATACTGGGGATATCGTCGCGCGCGCGGCAATAGTAGCAAACGAAGGCCCCATCGTCCGGCGGTACTTCCGTCGCCGTCGCCGCCGCCGCACTCGCCGGCGCCGCCACGGGCGTCGAGGCCGCCAGCGCGCCGTAGCGCGCCCGCCACGACTGGACCAGGCGGACACTCGCGCCGCCGTCAATCGCCGCCTGCAGGAGTGAATGCCGATAGCCGGCGTCGACGACCTGGTTGAGCTCACGGGCGACGCCGAGCGAGATCCGCCGCTCGGCGAGCGCCGTCCGGATCTCCGGATCGCCGCTCAGGAGCAGCAGCCGGTCTTCGACGACCGCGCGGGAGCGGCGCACGAGCGCGGCCAGGGCGTCGGTGTCGCCGCCGACGAGCGAGAGCAGCCGGCCGTAGTAGCTCGCTTCTTCCGCCGGATTGAGGTCTTCACGGAAGACGTTCTCGTGGACCGTCATCGCCTCTCGTGCGGTCGCCGTGCCGTCAATCACGACGCACGGCACCGTCACCAGCCCGGCGATCCGCGCGGCCAAATAGCGCCGATGGCCGGCAATGATCTCGAAGCGGTCGTGCGCCGGCGCGACAATGATCGGTTCAATCATGCCAACGTGGACGAGCGACTGTGCGAGCTCGGCGAGCGCGGTTTCGTCCATCGTTTCGCGCACGGGCGCGGGCGGCGGGTCAATCTCGTCGAGCGACAGGCTCCGGAGGCGACGCATACACCTACTTGGCGGGCCGGCCGACGGCGCCGCGGCTCGCACGGGCCAGCGGTAAGGCTGGCTGTGCGGGCGGCTCAAACTTTCGTAGGACGAGCGCGCCGTCCTGGACGGACATCGTGAGGTAGTCGTGATGACGCAGCGCGAGCGCCGTGCGGTACACACGCGGAATCACGACGTAGTAGCTATCGCCCGTCCGCGACAGACGCCTAATCAGCATGGCGGGGCTCGGCCGCGACGCGGCGGATCGCCTCATCGAGCATCTGAGGCGACACGCCGGCGCGCCGCACCAGGTCCGCGCGCAGGACCGCGACGATGTCGTCGATCACGGCGTCCGCGAGCGGGCTCGTCGGGAGACACTGCCGCGCATTGACCAGGTAGAGGTAGAGCACGGCCCAACTCGGCGTGTCGAGCGTGATCGGCAATCTCATACGCCGGCGGCGGAACCAGGACATGTTGACCCTTAGCGGTACATCAGATGCGGCCGGATCTTCCCGCGCGTTGTCACGTTGAACCACCGGCGGCAGCGCGGGCAGCGGCCTAGCTTCCGTCGACCAGGTTTCCACGGGTGTGGTTCTTCGTGGACGTTTTCCGGGACGGTGCCGACGCACCGATGCGAGCCGTAGAACTGCGGGTGTTGCAAACTCATTTACGCGCCGTGTGTGAGCCAACCGATGATACATCATGCACTCTATGATGTCCCCGCCGGCTTGTCAAGCCCCTGCGCGGACGCGGACCGGTCACCAGCGGCCAGCCGCCCCCCCAGCCGGCGGCATCCGTCGAATCATACTCCCCCCGGACCCCCCACGGCTGAGCTTGTCGCGCCGTCGACTTGTGTACAGTCATCAGATGTGTACCTTGTACCTGTAGATCAGTACTGTACCAGCGCACCGAAATTGTGGTTTCGCCTACTACGTGACCACTCCGCCTAGTGGGTGCAACCTCCTTTGCAACACTTAGCCTGTGGAAAACCTGTGGAAAACCTGTGGATATTCCTCCACAGGGCGAAAGTACGGCTTGACGAAGCCACGGCGAAGGTGTATGACTTCAGTCTACCTGCAGACTGATATCTGCAGACACCGAAAGGAGCAGGGTCGATATGGCGATTAAGGTCAAAAGCGGGGCCGACTCCGCGACACGGTTCGTGGAGCAAGGCGCCGCGGCCGGCGGTGAGTACACCGCCGGCGTGAAGGGCTCGGGCGCCGACTGGGAAGCGAACGCCGCCGCCGCGAAGGAAATCTACAACGCCGGCGTCCAAGAGGCGATCAGTCGTGACGCGTACGCCAAGGGCATCCGTGAAGCCGGGGCCGCGCACTTCGAATCGAAAGCCTCGACCGTCGGCGCGCGCCGGTTCCCGGAAGGCATCCGGGCGGCGAAGAGTGACTACCAGGAAGGCGTCGAGCCGTTCCTGGACGTGATCCGCGGCATCACGCAGACGCCGCGCCGTCCGCGGGGCGATCCGGGGAACTACCGGAGGGTCGAAGAGATCGGCATGGCGCTTCGGCGCCGGAAGGTCGGAGGGTAGCTATGGGCGCAGCCCTTGAAGTCATCACGGGGTTTGCCACGGCGCCGGGCACGACCTTTACGGCGCTCACGATGGCGGCGGGCAATTCCGCGACCATCCGCAACACCCCGCTCGACAAGAAGATCGCGCTCCTCACCCTGTGGGTCGACAACCAAGCCGCGGGCACCTTCCGCGTCCGGAGCCCAAAGCTGCATGACAACGTGCAGGGCATCCGCGTGGATGTGACCGCCAGTGATGTCGTAGAGCTCATGCCGGCCGGGGTCGGGCAGCGGCTCTTTCCCCAGGATCTGCTCACGCTGGAGATCACCGGCTCCGCGACCGCGGGCGACGTCGAGACCGCGGCGCTCTTGGTCTGGTACGAGGATCTGCCAGGGCAGGCCGCGCGCCTGATCGGGATCGACGAGCTCAACAAGCGGGGTCAGTATCTGATCGGGGTCGAGAACACGCTGGCGCTTGGCACGGCCGGCGGCTACAGCGGGGAAGAGGCCGTGAACGTGGAGTTCGATCTGTTCAAGGCGAACACGGACTACGCGCTCGTCGGCTATCTGGTGGACACGGAAGCCGCCGTCATTCGCTGGCGGGGTGCCGACACGGGCAACCTGGGCGTCGGCGGACCAGGGAATGAGACGTTGCGGCACGTGACCTCGGAGTGGTTCGCCCGGCTCACGCGCGTGTTCAACATGCCGCTGATCCCGGTCTTCAACAGCGCGAACCGGGCCGGGATCTTGCTCGACGGCGCCCAGGACGAAAACGGCGCCGATCCGACCGTGACCTCGCTGTTCGTGGAATTGTCGCCGGCGGCGCCCGGCCGGTAGTCCTCCCAGCCGGCCGCTGGCGCGGGGGCGCTTGTGCCAGAGCCGCTACTGGCCGTCGCGCCGCCCGAGCAGATCGGGCGACAACGGCTCCTCGTCTCGCCGTTTCAGTTCGGCGTGCGGGGCGAGGACAACTTGCGCATCGTCTCGCGCGGGGCGGCGCCGTCGGTCGTGCTCTTCATCGTCGGGCGGTTCCTCGAGCGGGCCGGCGTGATTGTGCCGTTTCAGCACCGGCACGTCCCGAGCTCGAACCGGACGCAGGTCACGACCGATTTCAGCCTCGGGGAAGGCTTCATTCTCAACCTCGTGATCGGCGTGACCTCCGGCACGCCGGCCCTCGGGGAACTGTTCGTCCAGGCGCATATCATCCGGGGCATCTCTGGCGCGACGGTGAGACTCGGCACCATGCTGCAGGGCTACTGCGCGGTCGCGCGGGACCTGGCCTGGCCGGGGTCCCCACTTGAAGCCCCAGGCGAAGGTCCAGCGAAAATCCGGGCGGTCTCCGGCACCGACCCGGCCGCCGGCGTCGAGATCACCGAGACGGTCCCCACGGGCGCCCGCTGGCAACTGCTCTCCCTCCTGGCGGACCTGACCACGGGGGTCGCCCCTGGTCTGCGCCGGCCAGACCTCATCATCGACGACGGATCGATTGCGATGTACCGCTCGCCGCAGCCGCTGACGCAGGACGCGAGTCTGACGAAAGAGTACTGCTGGGCGCAAGGGATGGCGCTCGCCGCCGCGATTGGCATCAACGTCGGCGTCGCCGGGCTGGCGAACCTGCCGCAGCTGAGCGCCGGCTTTCGCTTCCGCACCTTTACTGATAACTTGGCCGTGGCTGACAACTGGACAAATCCGGTCATGCATCTCCTGGAGTGGGTCGAGCCATGAGCGCCGCCGGGCCGCTGTTTGTGCCCCAGCGCATCCGCCGCGCCGTGTCGCGGCCCGATCTGCCGGCCATCTCCAGCGTGCGGGCCATCTCGGGCGGGTCCGGGCTGGCGCTGCCGGACACCCTCCCCACCTTCACGGGCGAAGACCGGCTGCGCGTCGTGTCGCTCGGCGCCGTCGCCGGCGTGATCCTGACCGTGTCGGGCCGGCGCATCGGCGGGCCGGGCGAGATCCTGCCGTTTTCCTTCGCGCACTCCGCCAGCGCGGATCGGACCGCGACGACCACGGATCTCGAGCTCGGGTCCGGCTGGCTGGTCTCCCTCACCGTCCGCGTGACCGCGGGCACGGTCGCGCCCGGCGGCTGCTACGTCGCCGTCGAGATCATCCGGGGCACCGATCCGGCCGCTATCGTGCTGGATACGCTGCTCGCCGGCTACGTGTCGACGCGCAGCGCGCTGGCCTGGCCGTACTCGGGGCTCAGCGCGCCCGACCGCTGGCGCGGGCGCCTCGTCGTCGTCACCGGCACCGACCCGGCCGCTGGTGTGGAAATCACGGAGACGGTCCCCACGGGCGCCGCCTGGCGGCTGCTGTCCCTAGGCGCAACGCTCGTCACCGGCATTGCGGCGCCGGCACGGACGCCGACCCTCGTCCTCGACGACGGCGCCACGTCCTACTACACAGGGGTGAGCACGCAGGCCAGTGGAGCGAGCACGACCAAACGCTATTTCTGGTCGGTGAACGGCTCGGAGCTCATCACGATTGCCCCGATTGACGGCACGGGCCGACTTCCGTCCGAGACGGTCTTACTCGCCGGGCATCGCCTTCGTACGCTGACTGACGCCTTTGCCGCCGCCGACAACTGGGGCGCGCCGACCCTGTATGTGGAAGAATGGATCGCACCATGAGTGAGTTTCCTTACCGCCCCTGGTTGGAGACGGCGGCGCGCGCCGCCGCGCCGTCAGGCTTCGCGTTCAGCGGCGAAGACCATCTGCGCGTCGTGTCGAGTGGATCCCTCGCCGGCGTGACCCTGGAGATCGCCGGGCGGTTCTTGAGCACGACCGGCGAGATCACGCCGTTCATCTTCGTCCAGACCGCCAATAGCGCGCGCACCACGACGACCAGCGACCTCCAGCTCGGGGATGGCTGGCTGCTCGGTATCACCGTGCGCCCGTCGATCGGCGCGCCGGCCTGGGGGCAGACCTTCGTCTCGCTGCGCGTGATTCGCGGGCAGACAGGGGCCACGATTGCGCTGGCGACATTGGCCGCCGACTATGTGACCGATGTCGCACGTCTGGCGTGGCCCGGATCGCCGACCGGCTCGCCGTCAGACACGCCGGGCGTGATTCGCGCCGTCACCGGCACCAACCCAGCCGCCGGCGCCGAGATCACCGAGACGGTCCCCACGGGCGCGCGCTGGCGCGTCGTGTCGATCGGCGCCACCCTGGTGACGGACGGCACGGTCGCGACCCGGCGCGCGTCCCTCACCTACGACGACGGCGCGACCGTGTTCTTCCGCTCGGCGCAGGTACAGACACAACTCGCCTCTGTGACCCGGCGGTACACCTGGGCCGCGGGGCTGCCGGTCGAGACCATCATTTCCGCGGAGGCCGCCGTCGCGGGGCTGCCGGTCGGCGGCATCCTCACCGGCGGAATGCGGATCCTGACCGCGACCGAAAGCCTGCAAGCCGCTGACGACTGGGGCGCGCCGCTGCTGCTCGTCGAGGAATGGATCGGCGCCTAGCCGTGGTCGCGCTCACCGATGCCGCGCTTCGAGTGTCTGACGTGTCGCGGAACGTATGACGACCCGGATGATCGCGGCTATCGCTACTTCCATGCGTGCGCGCCGGTGCACCGCGGACGGTTTGACCGTCCCGCGCCACGACCGAACCATCGCGACGAAAACGTGGTGCTCGACCCCGCCGGCGGGCCGCCGCGTGAGCGGGCGGCGGGATTAGGACGGAGGCCGGTATGAACTGGACACGTCTCGTGCTGAACGCGCTCGGCGCGGGCGGCGCGACCTTCGGCGCCGTGGTCGCGTCGATGCCGAGCGGCGCGCCGGTGACGAGCCGGGACGTGCTCGTCCCCGTGGTCGTGTCGATTCTCGCCAACATGGTCGGGCTCATGCAGCCGAGCGTCAGACCTGGGGCTGGCTCGCTCCCGCGGTAGCGGAGGGCCGATGTCGAACGGCTTCGGAGGCCCGTTCCAGCTCCTGGACCCGCGCCTGGTCGACGGGCTGCTCGTCGCGCCGCCCTTTGAGGCGTTGGCTGCACAGGGCAACGCGGATCTCGAATCGGTCGATCCGCTCTTGACGGAGATGGAAGCCAACGCTCGCACCATGATGACCGTGCTCTCCGCCGACGACGAGCAGCTCGGCGTCGAGCTCGGGGCGATTGTCGCCGACGCGCAGGCGCTCGCAGACGAGCAGGCGGAGTACGAAGCCGGGATCGATCTTGACCGTCTGATCGTGGTCGATGACCGCCTGGTGCTCATCGACGGCGCGAACGCCGCGTCTGCCGGGCCGCATCTCGACGCCGCCGCGGCCGGGTTCGACGTGGATCTGCCGGAGTTTGGGGGCGCGCTTGACGATGCGCTCGACGACGCGCGTGGGCAACCGCCGCCACAGTTCTTCCAGGGGTCGGCGCCGTCGGATGGGGGCTATCTGGTCGGGCCGCCAGGCGGTCAGGGTCAGCCCGGCCAGCCCGGACAACCAGGCGCGCCAGGGCCGCCGGCGCCGCCAGGTGCGCCAGGGCCGACTGGGCCGCCGGGGCCGCCGGGGCCATCAGGCCCGCCAGGGCCGCCCGGCGAGGAAGTCGAATTCATCGTGTAACGGAGGCAGTATGGCCGCGGATATTCGCATCGTCCGGCAGCACCAGGTCAGCGCGCTCAGCGCGGCCGGCACGCTTGAAACGCGCGTGCGGATCGAGTTCAACGTGGGGACAGACGGCCCGTTTCTCATCGAGCTTCCGCAGGCGGAGTTCAGCGCCGACCGCGCGCTCGCCGAGATGGAGATCATCGCGGGTGAAGTGCGCAAGCTCCGGGGAGGTGTGTCTTCTGGGCTGCCCTAGTTGCTATCGTCGTGACGATCGCCCGGGTCGTTGGCACCGTGGTCAAAATCACGGCGCTGTTCGTCTGGCGCGCGTTGAAAGTCGGCTACAAAGTCCTGAAAATCATCGGCTGGCACTTCAAGGAGTTCGGCAAAGAGTTCTACCTGGGCATTCTCAAGCCGCTCTACGTCAACGCCAAGCGGTTCTATCTCTGGTTCCGCAAGTTCTACGTCAAGTACGTCGATCGGGTGCTCGAGTGGATCGAGCGGTTCAACCGCTTCGTGCGGCGGATCTACACGGCGACGATCGGGCCGATCATCGATCTGCTCTCCGGCATTCGCCGCCTGATTGTCGTGCTGCACCTGCAAAATACGCGGGTCGGCCAGGCGCTCGACCGCTACCTGCTGGCGTTGCAGGATCGGTTCATCCGGCCGATCCTGGCGATCTTCGAGACGCTGGGCCGATGGGGGCTGCTACTCAACAGCATTTTTACCAACGACCTGCTCATGCAGCCGGAGCGCGCGTTCACACAGGCGGTCCGCGACGGCAAGATGCTGGCCACCGTCTGGTGGCGCGCGCAGACGCAGGGGCTACGGGACCTGCCGTCCGACGTGCGCGACGTGCTGGCGCTGCATCGCACCGCCGAGCAAGTCAACGCCGATGTTGATGCGTTCTTCCGCACGGAGGCCGGGCCGCTCGTCGCTAGGATCGACGCCTTCGACCGCTCACTCCCGCCGCTCGCCTAACGGCCGCCGGTAGGCGCTCCCCATGTCGAACGGCCAACCTCTGCCGCCAGGATTCGCCGCCGAGTTTGAGGCCATCTCGAAAGAATTCACACTCGGGCTCTCGCGCGCCGGCGGGTTCAAGCTCTTCGCGACGGCGCTCGGTGAGGCGCTGCTGCTCGTCGTCGGCACCGTGCTGGGCTGGTTCTTCCGCTACGGCGCGAAGATTATCGCGTTTCTGGCGAAGATCGTCCTCAAGGCCGAGCAGTCGGGCGATCCGGACATGGCGGAGATCGCCAACATCGCCGTCGAAGACCTCTTCAACGTGCGGGTCGGCTCGGGTGCGTTCCAGGGACGGGGCGGCGCCAGCGCGCGCCGCGGGAGCGCCGAGCAAATTGGCAACACGATTATCCGCGGGCTGTTCTCCGGCGTCGGCACGGGCGCCGGCGGCACGCTGAGTCCGAGCCAAGACCCGGCCGGCAAGTACGTCGGGACGGTGTTGGGGCTGGCGATCGAAGGCTGGTATCAGGGCTGGGTCGCCGAGCTCGCCAGCTTCGGCCAGTTGGAAACCTTCGGGGAACTGGACGACATTATTGCCCAAGTGCTCGGCCTGGGCCGGCTGACGCGCCGCGTGCTCGGCCCCTACGTGGACGCGTACGTGACGACCCCGTTGCAGTGGCAGATCAATCTCGCGCACCGACACGAGCTCCTACCGCCCGCGCAAGCGGTCCGGCAGTTTCTCCGCGGCCGGCCGAATTGGGGCCGCGCGCAACTGGACCAGGAGCTCGGGCGGCAGGGCTACTCGCCCGAGCGCATCGAGGGCTTGATCAACGCGGGCAAGAAGCATCTCGGCGTCTCTGACCTGGGGTTCCTGGTGCGGAACCGACTGTGGACCAAAGAAGCGGCGCACCAACACCTCCGTGATCAGGGCTATGACGACGCGGTGGCCCAGACGCTGCTCACCATCGAAGAGCAGCAGCGCATCGAGGCGATCAAGAACTCCGCCCTAACCGCAGCCGTCAGCGGCTACGTGGACGGGCGTCTGACGAGCGGGCAGCTGCGTGGCACGCTCGATGCGCTGCAGCTGCCCGTGCGCGAAGCCGAGATGACCATGATAGCCGCGGGCACGCGGCGCGAGATGACGCGCGCGCAACTGAGCATCGGGCAGACCGAGGAAGCCGTGAAGCGCGGCATCCTGTCCGTGCCGGATTTTCGGGAGCGCCTGCGCCTGGCGGGGTACACCGGACGAGATATCACGACGCTCGAATTGCTGCTGTTGTCCGATATTCGAGACCGAGAGCAGGCGCGGCGCGAGCGCGTGGAGCGCGAGCAGCAGCGCCTGCGCCAGCGCGACGAAGACCGACGCGCGCGCGAGCAAGCGAAAGTCGCGCGTGCCAGGGAACAGGACGAGGCCCGGCGCCGCCAAGCGGAGGATCAGGAGGCCCGCGCGACCGCGCTGGAAGAAGAACTCGCGCGGATCGCGGCGGAGGAAGCCCGCGCGACGGCGGAGATCCATGAGCGGATTGACGCCGAGCGCCTGGCCGAGCGATTGAGCGCCCGTGACGCGGCGCTGCAGCAATTCGCCGCCACGGAACGGGCGGAGCTCGCGGGCCTTGAGGCCTCTCACGCACGCCTGGCCGAGATCCGGCGGGCCGCCGATGAGCGCCAGGCACTCCTCTCGCGCCAGGCCGACGACGACCTGCGCGCGCTCAGGGATGACGTGGACCAGGACCGCCAGGCGGGACGCATCTCCGACCGCGACGCACGCGACCAACTGCGCTGGCTCCAAGAGCGGCGCGACATCGAGCAGCAGCGGATCGAGCGGGCGCAGCGTGAGCGGATTCAAGACGCCTTCGATGCCACGACCACCGCGCTGGACGAAGCCAGGGAAGCCGCCATCGAGAAGTTGAAGCGACAGATCGAAGAGGCCCGGCTGCGCCTGGACATCTCCGACCGCGACGCGGCCGAGCAACTGCGCCGGCTCGACGAGCGCCGGCAGGCAGAGATCGCGCAGAGTCTCGCGCTCCGCGCCCGCGCGCTGGACGCGCGTCAGGCGGCGCAGCGCGCCGCGGTCGACATTGGCGAGCGGGAGCAGGTCGAGCAGCAGCGGGCCGAGACCGACCGCGCGCGCCTGGAGGGGCGCATCTCCGACCGGGCGGCGAGTGTCGAGACCGCCAGGCAGCAGGCCCTCGCCGATGCCAGACGTGAGCAGCAGGGCAGGGCCGCCCTGACCGCCGCGCGCGACGCGGCGAGATCGCGCGTCCTTGAGGCTCGTCGGGCGTCGCGCCGGCGAGCCGTCCAGGAGGGTAGTGGGTCGTAAGTCGTTTATTTTAATGGAGTTAGTGCCACATGGCGACGGTCCTGGCAACCAGGACGGGGCGCGCC
>Ga0247727_10014920_pt1 | contig 12829 bp, 11 predicted proteins | sample WisWelCaveWW1625_FD_202498 | JGI IMG/M metagenome (GOLD analysis project Ga0247727, IMG submission 202498) | Biofilm microbial communities from Wishing Well Cave, Virginia, United States - WW16-25 | ecosystem: Environmental > Aquatic > Deep subsurface > Groundwater > Cave microbial mat | place...
ATCTGGTTCAAAAGCTCAGCGATGCAGCAGTAAATAAGAATCTGGGCAGTGCGGCTCTGGTATTAGTACAAGGCGGTAAGATTGCCGCGGAACATGGCTTTGGTATCGCGCATGCTGAAACACAAGCTTCTGTGAAGACCGACCAAACGCTTTATCTGCTTGCATCGGTGAGTAAAGCTGTCACGGCATGGGGTGTCATGAAGCTGGTGGAGGAGGGCAAGCTTGGTTTAGATGAACCTGTCATGCGACATCTCAAGCGGTGGCGTTTTCCGGGCAGCGAAACATATCGGGACAAAGTAACAGTCAGGCATCTGTTGAGCCATACGGCCGGGATAGACGATGGCTTTGGCTTTAGTGGCTTTTTACCGGGCGAGGCAATACAGACCCTGGAAGAATCACTCACCTATCCAAAAGATACGAATATGGGTGAGCCCCATGGTGTCACAGTGGTAAGAGAGCCGGGAAAGACCATGTCTTATTCGAGCGCCGGCTATACGGTCTTGCAACTGTTGATTGAGGAAGTCACAAACCGGTTGTTTGCTGACTATATGAAAGAGGCTGTTTTGCAGCCGTTGGGGATGACGAAGGCGAGTTTTGATTTGGATGCGATAGTATCCGAGGGCCGCGCGCAGGACCTGGCCACCAGTTTTGATAAGGAACTGAAACCCCACCCGCATCGTCGCTATACGGCTCAGGCCGCAGTTTCGCTCCGCGCAACGCCGCATGATCTGGCTCAGTTTGTCCGGGCCTACGCCGAAGACAATCCGGTGCTCAGGCAGGAGACGCTGAAGCAGATGATGGCGCCCCAGCCGGGGACAGGCGCAACCTGGGGTTTGGGTCAGACGCTTTACATGGCGAATGGTGCTGATGGGTATGTGGTAGGCCATTCTGGTGGAGCAGCTCCCGCGACGGGTGCTTCGGTGCGAGTGAATCCTGCGACCGGTAATGGCTTTATCCTGATGGGTTCAGGCGGACGAGGGGCGACGAATCAACTGGTGCATGACTGGGTTTACTGGGAAACGGGAAAAGTAACATTTGAGGCGCGGCTGCAAATCGTGCAAAACCGGCTGGCGCCAGCGTCAGTGGTGATTATTTTGGGAGCCATCGCGCTCGCGCTGTGGAGGCTGTTGAGGTAGATTCGAGGCAAAAGATTCGTGAAATTGAGGCCAATTAATTCATACCTTCAACAAGGAGAAAACAAAATGAAAGACTTCATGTTATTATTCCGGCAACCGAGTTACGACTACAGCAACACTTCACCACAAGAGATGCAAGCCCTCGCGAAAAAATGGAAGGACTGGGTCGGAGGCATCTCAGCTCAGGGAAAGTTATCCAGCAACGGTCCCCGCCTTGCTATGGAGGGCAAAGTTCTTAAAGCCGGCGGCGTTATTACTGATGGCCCTTTCGTTGAAATCAGGGAGAGGTTGGGTAGTTTTATTATTGTTAAAGCCGACAGTCTGGATGAAGCCACAACATTAGCTCACGGCTGTCCGGCGTTGGAGGCCAATGGCAGTGTTGAAATCCGGCCGATCTTTGGATAAATCAGCATCAGGAAACAAGACCCACTCTCATACAAGAGTGGGTTTTGTTATTACCCAACGCGGGCAAGCCGCAACCAAAAAAGATTAACACGGAGAAAACAGAGCAAACTGAGAGGGTAGCGCCTGGGAAACTCCCTTTAGCTTTGTAATCTCCGTTTACTCTGTTTTCTCTGTGTGGAAATTTTTTGCTCTTTTTGCAACGGTCGAACTTTTAATAGAATATGAAACAGGAACACGAAGCTTTAAAACATTTATTCCAGCAGGAATTTTCCAAAATGGTTGCGGTTATCAGCAAACGTTTTGGATTGCAGCACATTGAAATAGCCGAAGACATTGTGAGCGAAACATTTTTGCTGGCAACGGAAACCTGGGGAATTAAAGGCATTCCCCAAAATCCACCTGCATGGCTTTACGCAGTGGCCAAACAAAAAACGCTGTATCATTTCAGGAGAAATAAAATCTTTGAAAAAAAGATTATCCCTGAATTAGCTTCACGGCAGGAAAAATATCATGAAATCGCCGAATTGAATTTTTCGGAGCAGAACATCAAGGATAGCCAGCTGCAAATGCTTTTTGCGATATGCACTCCTGCCATTGCCAGTGAAGCCCAAATTGGATTGGCACTGCGTATTCTCTGCGGTTTTGGCATTGATGAAATTGCCGAGGCATTTTTATCCAACAAAGATACCATCAACAAAAGGTTATTCAGAGCAAAAGAAAAATTGCGCATTGAAAAAGTAAAGATGGAACTGCCATCGGAAAATAAAATAGCCAACCGGCTCGACAATGTCTTGCACATTATTTACCTGCTTTTCAGCGAAGGTTATTATTCCAAAACCCAAAACCAGATTTTACGAAAAGACTTGTGTTTCGAAGCAATGCGCCTGGGCGTCATGCTTGCAGAATATGAAAGAACCAACCGGCCCAAAACAAATGCTTTAATGGCACTCATGTGTTTTCATGCCTCCCGGTTTAGTGCCAGGCAAACTAACGATCCCGACATGTCGGGATTGGTTCTATACGAACAGCAAAACGAAGAATTATGGGATAAAGCGTTAATCAATCAGGGCAGGCATTTTTTAAATCTTTCCGCGCAAGGAGACGAAGTCAGCTCGTATCATTTAGAAGCAAGAATTGCATACTGGCATTGCATGAAGGAAGATACCAAAGAAAAATGGGAGGACATTTTGCAATTGTATAATCAGCTGCTGCTGGTTAATTATTCCCCCAGCGTTGCCCTTAACCGGGCTTTTGCATTATACAAGGCGAATGGGCAACAAGCGGCTTTGGTTGAGGCTGAAAAACTAAAATTGGAAAACAACCATTTTTATTTTTTACTGTTGGGTGAACTTTACAAAGACATTGATAACAAGAAAGCCAAATTCAATTTTCAAACGGCCTATGCTTTAGCCAAAACGCAGACTGAAAAACAAGATATTCAGGAGAAACTTGACGGCCTTAACTTGACTATGTCACATTCATGTAAAAATGCCATTCCGAAGCCGCTTTAGCGGGTGAGGAATCTTTTGAAGGTGATTTTCGATTAGATTTTTCGCCTCCTTCGAAAGGGCACCGTTAAATGTGACATAGTCAAGTTAATTAAGAAATATTTTTTCCTAATCACGAATGCCGCCTAAAAAAGTTTTGACTTGCGTTTTTGAAAAAATGTCTGATATTAAACACAAGCCCTGTTTCTAATATTAGGCATTTCGTGAAGGAGGTTTCTCAATATAGACACAAAATGGCTATATTTAGAACCTGAATTTTGTACGATAAAACAGCCGATTTGCATTTTATTCCCGGATTTATTGGGCAGAATTGTAGTGCAAAAAAAATTTTGCACCACCCAATGGGTGGACCGAAATAGCACTTAATGCCGCGCTAATTGCGGGTTTGGCGAATTTGGCGCAAAATTCAGGTAGAAACATGGTGAAGCTGTGAGCGACGGTGATGATGTCGCATAACTCAACTGTTGGGCAACCTTCACTATCCAATAAAGCGCCCTCAGTTCAGTAATGATTGCATATTTGCTGCTGGATGGGTGTAGCTATAATTCATCTGCCCAGCTGGTGGCGAGTATTAAAAGCCGACGCTGGCATAATACATTTGGAATTGCTCAAAATGACTATCATCCCCATTGACACTTCACCAGTAGTAAAAGGAAACCATACCCCATTGGAGACTCCTAAGACAATTCCAATTGTAGTAGATTTGTGTTCGGGTCTAGGCGGAATCTCGCTGGCTGCTCAGCATCTGGGGATGCGGGTAATTGCAGCTGTAGATACAAACTCAAATGCGCTTCTAACTTACAAAAGGAATTTTCCAGGCACAGTCATAATAAAAAGATCTATTATGGGCACCGGCGCTGTAGACGCGTGTCAGGATGCGATTCGTCAGCAGAATTTCACCACTGCACCACTGATTGTTGTTTCAGGACCGCCATGCCAAGGTTTTTCGATAGCAGGCTCACGTGATCCACTGGACGGACGCAATAAGGTCATTCTTGCAGTGGGCAATGCCATTGTTAGGCTTAAGCCAAGGTGTGCCTTGATCGAGAATGTTAGTGCGCTACTTGACAGCAAACATTCAGTACGAGTTCGAAAGTTCAAAAGGAAGCTTGAAACTGCTGGCTATAGCGTAGTGGTACTGTTACTTAACGCAAAGGATTATGGCGTACCTCAACGACGTGAGAGAGTGTTTTTTTTGGTCTCTCAAACATTGCTTAATGAAGATGAGATCAGACTCCGTCTAGATAATTTGAAAAAAAATGAGGTCACAGTCAAGGCGGCTTTTAGTAGACTGCCACGCGCCAGATTACGGCCAGATAAACATAGTGAAGCAGTGAATCGACATGGCATCCCAAATCACCTTTCTATGCGGCACTCACTAGAAGTGCGTTCTAAGATCGCGCTTCTGGAACCCGGAACTGGCCCAATGTCCTATCGGAAATTGCATCCGGCTCGTCCTGCCAACACTCTCTTCTCTGGTCACCGCGCACCGCCAGCTCACTACAAATCGCCGCGAAGCATCACCGTCCGCGAGGCCGCTAGATTGCAAGGTTTCCCTGACACTTTCCGAATTTACGGATCTTTCTCTAATCAGATGGAGCAAGTTACTAATGCCGTTCCGCCTCCGCTTGCGGAGACAGTTTTGCGCGTGCTTGCAGAACAAACGGGACTTATCGTCTACGATCATGACTGATTCAAAACAGCAGCTTGCCGGAAAAATTCGTGCATCAGAGAAAACGCGTGAGCCTATAGAGGCCACGCTCACCACTGATGCGCGTGTTTTGGCGCGTGTGACTGACGGTATCTACCGGCAGCCTTCGTCAGCGCTGCGCGAACTCATTTCTAACGCTTATGACGCCGATGCCACAGAAGTTATCATCCTCACGGATGCGCCACGCTTTGATCAGATATCGGTGCGCGATAATGGGCTTGGGCTTTCCCCAGAAATCTTAGAATATCTCATCAAACATATAGGCGGAAGCGCGAAACACAGTGAAGATGGAAAATCGCTCGGAATAACATCGCAGAAAAACGAGAACCAGAGTCCAGGCGGGCGGCAGCTTATCGGGAAGCTCGGGATTGGTCTATTCTCCGTTGCCCAGTTTACGCGCCACTTTCTCATCATTACTAAAACAAAGGGCGATGGTTACCGCACGGTCGCCGATATCACACTTGGTGCCGTCGGCGGACAGCAGAAACTGCTCGGTTCAAAGAGCGATGGCCGGCGTGAAATTGAAAGCGGCCATGCACGCATCTGGCGAGAGCCAGCAGCGGACCGCGAGTCTCAGGGAACAGAGATTAAGCTGCTCGAACTCCTTAACCGTACACGTGCTGAATTAGCAAGCGACGATCTCTGGGTTAGACTTGCTTATGCGGAAGAAAATGAAGAGGGGGAAAAAACCAAACCGCCGGCCTGGCACATTGGACGGATGAAACCCAAGCAGAATGAGATCCTGGAAGTGCAACCACGACTACCTTGGGATGAAAGTTGCAAGCCACGCCAGCGTTTTGAAAAGCTAGTCGAAGCAGTTCGGGAAGCCTCCGAAACAGATGCGGAATTGGTCGATATCGAAATCCTGTTTGACCGATACTTGCAAACCCTGTGGACACTGGCGCTCTCAGCACCGCTGGAGTATATCGAAGGACATCCATTCGATCTGCCCAGCGATGATGAACTTCTTTTCTTTGAACTAGAGAACCGGACGCGTGGACAGGCTGAGAAGATTACCTTCAAAACTGGCCAGACACCACGCAAGGTGCTCCGGCTCAAAGCTCCAAGTGGAGCACAACAAGACAAGTTTGAAGTCTTTGTAGATGGGGTGCAACTACTCCGTCCAATCCTTTATCGGAATCTGCCGAAGACCAAAACTGCCGTAAAGAATCCTCTACTCTTTATTGGCCGTGATTCTCAGCGGTTCGAAAGAAAGCCACTAGAATTGAGTGGCGGACCGTTAGTATTTGAAGCTTATTTATTCTGGTCACCACGCATCATTCCAAAACAGCATCAAGGCGTGATACTCCGCGTGGGCAACGCCTCAGGCGCGTTGTTTGACCGCACGTTCATGGGCTATCAAGTCTCCGAGCAAACGCGCACCCGGCAAATAACTGCCGAGATATTTGTCCTTGACGGGTTAGATGGAGCGATCAATATCGACCGCGAATCGTTCAACTACGCGCATCCACATTATCAGTATCTCGTCAAATGGTTGCATTCCGCATTGAGGCAGCTTGCCAATCGCCATAAGGGACTAGGAAGCGACCTCCGTTCGCACAAGCTGCTGGCTGCCGGCAAAAAAGCCCGAGAACGAGTTGACGAGCAAGTTGAAACTGCGTTGAAGGCGAGAGGAATAGAAGATGTGCCGGAAGTTTATCTATTGGATTCCGGCAAGCAATCGGAGGCGCGCAAGCTGCGGAACGAAGGTGCCATTGTTATGCGCAGGGATGCTGTGTTTCCCCCATCTGCATCCAAACATAGGACGCAAGCAGAAGGGGAAAGACGAAAGCTTGCCGAGAAAAAGGCAGCCGCAATTGTTCAGCTTCTCCACGGGTGGGAATTGCTCGAAAAGCTGTCTTACGAAGAGCAAGAGGAACTTATCCGAGACATACTTGAAATCGTTTTTCTAGAGGGCTGATGCGTGGATCCAATAGACTCTGACTTTGTTGATGAGATCGTCCAAGATAGACTCCCTACTCACATGGAGCCGCCACGCGACATTTTTCTTCCGTGGCACCGCGTTAGAAAAGAGTATATCCGCCATTATCAGTGGAATATGTTGACCTCGCGGATGATTCAGCGCTACTGGCGACAACTTCAGCAGGCAGAAACTGAATGGTTGCTCGATGATCAAGGGGCAGATGAAAATGAAATTCAACTGCCTACTGATGTTGCATTGGAACGAACCCCTAAATGCTTGTTAATTCCTGGCGACGACCTGCTGGATGTTCGCGCTCTCTGGCGGGATATTCAACCTCTTAAGTGCGCGATTCGGTACCTCGGCTTTAATGAGAGCCAAGGTTCAGACAAACAAGGGACGCGCGTTCACGTTGCTAACAACGCTGTGACCTCATTGCCTCTCGTCTTTACCGATTCGCGTGTCCTGCATGATCGCTTTGAAATGATTCGACAACAGAGCTCGCAAGCCTACCGTTACCTCAAAGAATACGGACCATATCACGTAGTCAATTTGGATCTTTGCGGATCTATGTTTCCAAACACTGCCAAAGACCCGCAGGAATATTATGAGGCCCTGCGTGGCCTTTTGGCCTATCAATTTGAGCACCAGAGGGAGGAATGGCTACTTTTTATCACCACTATGGTGGAGCCAGCCGTTGTTCAAGCTGACAAGCTATGCGCTCTTTGCAATCCCACCCGTCAGAATGTACAAAAGTATGAGGATTTTGCAGAGCAAATCACAAAGTTCATCCCTGTGGAAGTATTTCAAGACGAAAGTGCGCCTGTGAATATCACGGCGCTCAGTGGTGAGCAAATGGTACGGCTCTTTGGCGTCGCATTAGGCAAATGGCTTTTGACATTATGCCAATCGTCTAAGCCTCAATGGACAATTGCGATGAGGCGGAGCTATTGCTATGCTACAGCATTTGAAAAAGGTGCGGCTATGCTTTCACTTGCCTTCGAGTTAAAACCAAATATCTCTCCTCCGATTGATACAACAGGAATGACTAAGATTGAATCCCCGCAGAGAAGGTATCCAGATGAAAGGGAGTGCGCAGTGAAGATTGCCGAATCAGTAGCTAACATACGCGATGTGGACACAGAACTTTCCGCGAACCCAGAGCTGAAGATGAAATTACGGGATGCTCAGGCCAGCTTGCTTGAAGCGGCAGGTTATGATCGCGCGGCTTATCTAAAGTGGGTTGAGAGCGGAGAAGTCACCCAAGATAATCGGCAACCTAATTAATCCATGGCAGACGTTTTCAACAAGAAGAAGCGTTCTGAGGTAATGTCACAAATCCGTTCTAGCGGAAACAAGGACACTGAATTAGCGCTGATCCTTATATTTCGTGCTTACCACATCTCGGGCTGGCGACGACACCAGCTCCTTCCCGGCAAACCTGATTTCGCCTTTCGTACCGCTCGGCTGGCTGTTTTCGTTGACGGCTGTTTCTGGCATGACTGCCCTAAGCATGGCAGGATGCCAGACGGCAATCAAGAATACTGGCGCAAGAAATTGGAAGCAAACAAGGCTCGTGACCGCAGGGTAAATCAAGAATTGCGAAAAAGGGGATGGCGTGTACTTAGGATTTGGGAGCACGAGATGAGTAATTCGGAACGGGTATTTCGCCGTTTAAAGACGGCGTTGAATCTGTTTGAAGACGGATAGATAATCCGCTGGCTCTGAGTCTGCCAAAGGATTGCATCATCGTATCAGCATAAGGTTGCCCAACAACCGCATGCACCCGACTTGCGCTACGCGCTTTTACCCCGGCTTGTGTTGGTTCACAGGTTGTTTGGTTTGCAAGTTGTATTCTTTGGATACCGCGCCAGCTGGTGATGCGGGGCGTTGGGCGGGTTCGATCGTTCACCGCGGGATATCACGCCATGGCACATCAAAAAGTTAGCAAAGCAAAATGGACACCCTGATTTTGAGCGAAGAAGAAGTAAAGCGTTTACTAGACCTCGACGCCATGCTTAATGCGCTTGCGGATGGGTTTAAGGCGCTCACCTTGGGACAGGTATGTGCACCACCAAGAAACAAAGTGATCGTTCCTGCCGGGTTTTTACTTGGCATGCCCGCTCATTTGCCTGGCGACAATATCGCCGTCAAGCTCGTTTCGGTATTTTATGGAAACCATAAATTTGGCATTCCGGTCCATCAGGCTCTCATTTGCTTATTCGACCCCGAAACGGGTTCAACTTGCGCCGTGATGGATGGCACTTACGTCACGGCGGCCAGAACTGCCGGCGGTGCAGCGCTGTCGGCGCGATTATTAGCACGCGAGAACGCAAGCACGCTGGCGATTATTGGCGCAGGTATTCAGGGCGAGTCGCATCTCAAGATATTGCCGCGAGTGCGTCATTTCAAAGAAATACGCGTTGCTTCTCTGCACCTCGCAGATGCGCAGCGAGTCGTGGCGCTTGACTCGCGTGCCATTGCAGTTGACTCTTTCGAGCAAGCTGTGCGCGGGGCGGATGTGGTGTGCTTGTGTACGACGTCAAGCCAACCCGTCATTCAGCAGGAGTGGCTGGGAAAAGGCGTACACATTACGTCCGTCGGGTATATGCCGCCCGGCGGTGAATTATCACGTGGGATTATTGAGAAAGGTCGTCTGTTTGTGGAAACACGGTTGGCGTTTGAGCCAGCGCCTGTTGGGTGCGATGAGCTAAAGGGCCTCAACCCAGAGATTGGCACTGAGATGGGAGAAGTATTGCTCAATCTTCGCCCCGGACGTCAATCAACCGATGAGCTTACCGTGTACAAGTCAATGGGGCACGCAGTGGAAGATATGGTCGCCGCCAATCTGGTCTATAAGCGTGCGAAAAAGGAAGGCGTGGGGATAGTTGTGAACCTGTAGCTTGCGTTAAGTCAAAACGCCGCTCAACGATTGGAGTGGAGCCGCGTACTCGATTCTCATACCCTTCGGGGAGAGCACTAACGCGGCCAACTCAATCTGACCGTTAGGCTTGCCATTTAGAAAAGAAGAGCTCAACCCATGGACATTCTCCATGCCATTGGAAACACCTCCATCGTTCGACTTCGCAAGGTCGTTTCGCCCAATTGTGCGGACATCTTCGTGAAGCTCGAGTGGGAGAACCCCACCGGCAGCATGAAGGACCGGATGGCGCTGGCCGTGATTTCGCGAGCCGAGGAAGACGGTCGACTGAGGCCAGGAGACACCGTCGTCGAGTACACGGGTGGCAGCACCGGGGCTTCGCTTGCATTGGTCTGCGCCGCCAAAGGCTACCGCCTACAAATCGTAACCTCCGATGCGTTCAGCCAGGAGAAGCGGGATCACATGGCGGCGCTGGGTGCGGAACTAACGCTCGTCCAAAGCGAGGGAGGCCTCACCACCAAAAAACTGATCATGGACATGATCGAGGCCGCCCGTAAATTGAGCCAGGAGCCTCACACCTATTGGATCGACCAGCTCAACAACCATGACAGCATCGCGGGCTATTTTTCGCTCGGCGAGGAGATCTGGAGTCAGACGAAGGGGGAAATCGATGCTTTCGTTCATTCCGCGGGCGCCGCGGCTTCTGCGCGCGGGGTCGCCACCGTGCTGAAGCGATACAAACCGAGCATCAAGATCGTTGTTGTCGAACCCGCAGAATCCTCAGTGTTGCTGGGAGGCCCGGCAGGAGCTCACAAGATCGAAGGAATTGGGATTGGCCGCACTCCTCCACTCTGGGAGCCGGTTCTTGTGGACGAAATTCTGGCGGTCAGCACAAACGACGCGGAGGCCATGGCGAGGCGCCTCGCGCGGGAGGAAGCCCTCTTCGCGGGGACGTCTTCCGGTGCAAACGTCGTCGCCGCGATTCAAGTGGCAGAGCAGCTGGGGGCAGGCGTCAAGGTGGTCACGCTGATGGTCGACTCCGGCCTGAAATACTTGAGCACCGATGTGTTCAGGAGCAAATAGGACACGGTTTCGATCACAGATGGTTGAACCGATAACTGCTTGCAGGCTCACGCAGACAGCGCGGGCATGATTTCCACATCTGTGCTCGCTCACATCGACTTCGACTGCGCCGGGCGGAAGTGGCATCACTGAATCTCGAGGGAGAGATGCGCTGGGCAGAGCGACCTCAGAAAGTCTCGCGCGTCGAAGACCTCATCGGCGGCGAGGACGCCAGTCTTAGCGGCCAGCTTGCTGACAATACGTTGAGTCGCTTCCACCACAATGGGTGCGGTGATCGCGTAGATGTCTCGCCCGCGTGCCACCACGCGACGCTCCGCGCTTCCCAAACGCGCTACCCCCTCGACGAGGAAGATTTGAGATGAACGTCCACTCTCGTCGATCGCGGGCGGCGGCGACAGGTCAGGATCGTCCAGATCCTTGAGCGGCGCAAGCGTTATGTAAGTTCTTATCTCGGGCGTCCTCAAATGATGCGAAATGGTAGCACTATCCGCCGTGGTGAATTCTGCCATGACCGTCTGCGTTCCGAACGGCGCGGGAAAAGTCCAATCGATGATTGGCCGCTCAGAATACAAGTCCGAAAAAATCGTTAAGACTCTTCGCGAGGTCCATCAAACACGTAACCGGGCGAGGTCTCGCAAAGGATGACATCATAACTCTCAAGCATTGGCATGGCGATAGCTTCCAGTTCGTTCTTCCACAACTCACCTTCGTAGAAGGCGTTCTTCAGTGGTCTTTGTCAGATCCATCTTTCACCCGTGTGTCTGTCGCGATCCAGTTTACTTCCCAAGTCTTGCCTCCATCATCCGAGAATGCCTGTTCAAATCGGCACGAATTCGGAGTGATGTCCGAGATAACAAATCGAACAAAGATGGCTCGGCCATTAAGTGTCTCCTGGTTGAAAAACTCGCCACGCCCATTTTTGAACTCACCGATCGTGGGTAGGGCCATAATACCACCGTTGAGGTTAGCAAAATTGAGGCTCCACTGGTGGGATTGGGGATTGTATAGACGCAGGCTCGCACCTTCGAAGTGACCTGCCGGGCCATCAGCCACGAGCTCAACCAGATTGGCGCGGCCATTCCAAACCCTTCGGACAACGGTCATACCCTCATATTCGACCCAGGTGGTGGAGCCGGTTAGGGGATGCAGGAGGCGCGATAGCTGAGTTTTCCAGATACCAATATGGAAGTCAAAATCGTGTTGCCCATCCCGTTCCGATGCAGCGTGTTGAAGGCCTGTCCCTGATGTGTTTGACTTCTTCTGTGCGCGTCCATGAAGAGGTTGTAAGATGACAACCAAGCTGCATATCGGGAGAAAAGTTCGCAATAATTTTTTCATTTTTTAACCTTTTCCTTTAAGGATGATTTAACTCATTGACCGGTCGCTATAATTCTTTCGGTAGAACGAACGATTTAAGCGACCGGTCAATATCTGTTGGTCAATATCTGTTAATGCTGATTGACAACCTTGTTCAGAAGGAATATAATCAAATCTATGAGCTCGATCAAGAAGGTACCTGCAGGTAACGCCATTCGTCTGCGGCGTCCCAATGCGGTCGGCGGATGTCCGTTGACTGCCGCACTGGCCGCGATCGGTGGTAAATGGAAATTGATCATCGTGTACTGGTTGGCACAATCGCCGAAGCATTTCGCGGCTCTGCGCAGGATCATGCCCGGCATTTCGCAGAAGGTCCTCACTCAGCAACTTCGCGAGCTAGTGAACGACGGGATCGTGCATCGGCAACCGAAGGGCGCGGTTCCCGCTCCCGTCGAGTATTCGCTGACCGGCTATGGTCGATCATTATTGCCTTTAGTTGAGGCTGTTCGCCTTTGGGGTAGGGCTCATATGGAGCGCTTGTCCTAGCAGCGCCTATAAGCGATATGCTTTTCTCATCATTTAGTGCTCCAGTCTCAATTCCGCGACGGTCGCGTGATCTGCGCTGATATCACCTTCCAGTCGTCGCCGGAGCGCACGTACACGTCGACGTAGCGGCTGATTCCGGGAGCCCCGTTCTTCGCAGTCCACGAGCCCTTGGCCCGCACCAGCTCCACGTCACTGTAGAATCGTATCTCGACCTCGTCGAGCCGGTATTCCGCGAGATCCGAACCGCTGGCGGTCATTTGCAGGAAGGCGTCTTTGTCGAGCACCGAGCCGTCGGACTCGATGCAGACAAACTCGTCGGCG
>Ga0247727_10014921_pt1 | contig 12829 bp, 11 predicted proteins | sample WisWelCaveWW1625_FD_202498 | JGI IMG/M metagenome (GOLD analysis project Ga0247727, IMG submission 202498) | Biofilm microbial communities from Wishing Well Cave, Virginia, United States - WW16-25 | ecosystem: Environmental > Aquatic > Deep subsurface > Groundwater > Cave microbial mat | place...
TCGTCCATTCGACGCTCATCAGCGCGCCCGCGGAGATGCAGCGGGGCATCGCGCACAAGGTGCACGGCATGGTGGCGGCGGCGGCGCCGCCGGCGGCGATGATCGAGGGCATGGAGAAGCTCGGCTTTGACATCACCCACGTCTATGGCCTCACGGAGGTCTACGGCCCGGCGACGGTCTGCGCCAAGCATGAAGAATGGAATGCGCTCGACGTCGGCGAGCGCGCCCGCCTCAACGCCCGCCAGGGGGTGCGCTACCTGATGGAAGAAGGGCTCTCGGTGATGGACCCCGAGTCCATGCAACCCGTGCCCGCCGACGGCGAGACCATGGGCGAGATCATGTTCCGCGGCAACATCACCATGAAGGGCTACCTGAAGAATCCTTCGGCATCGCGAAAGGCCTTCGCCGGCGGCTGGTTCCACTCGGGTGACCTCGCCGTAATGCACCCCGACGGCTATGTGAAGATCAAGGACCGCTCCAAGGACATCATCATCTCGGGCGGCGAGAACATCTCCTCGATCGAAGTGGAAGACGTGCTCTACCGGCACCCGGCGGTGGTGGCCGCCGCGGTGGTGGCGATGCCGGACGTGAAGTGGGGCGAAACGCCCTGTGCTTTTGTGGAATTGAAACCCGGCGCCAAAGCAAATGAAAAAGAGCTGATCGACTTCTGCCGCAGCCACATGGCGAAGTTCAAGACGCCGAAAGCGGTGATCTTCGGCGAGTTGCCGAAGACCTCGACGGGTAAAATCCAGAAATTCGTGCTGCGCGAGAAGGCGAAGTCCGCCTCCGCGATCGAATGAGGACGACAAAATGAAGACGCTGATCAAGGCAGCCGCGCACGCTCGCGCCGAACCGACGCTGCTCGTCAAGGTGAAGGACGGCGTTGCCACGCTCACTCTCAACCGGCCCAAGCAGTACAACGCGATCTCCTCCGAGATGCTCGCCGAGTTGTCGGCCGCGCTCACGAAGATCGCTGCGGACCGCAAGGTGCGCGTCGTGGTGATCGCGGCGAACGGGCTCGCCTTCAGCGGCGGTCATGACCTGCGCGAGATGATGGCGAACCGGAATGAGAAGTTCATCAGCGGGCTGTTCGACAGCTGCGCGAACCTGATGCTGCAGATTCAGGAGCTGCCCCAGCCGGTCATCGCCCGGGTCCAGGGGATCGCCACCGCTGCCGGTTGCCAGCTGGTCGCGGCCTGCGACATGGCGGTTGCCTCCACGGACGCGAAATTTGCCACCTCGGGGATCAACCTGGGTTTGTTCTGCGCCACCCCCGGCGTGCCTGTGTCGCGCAACATCCCGCGCAAGCGGGCGTTCGAGATGCTGTTTACGGGGGAATTCATCGATGCCGAAACTGCGCTCGCCTGGGGCCTGGTCAACCGCGTGGCGCGGCCTGAACGCCTCGATGCGGAAATCACTGCGCTGGTCGGGTTGATCAAGGAGAAGCCCCCGGCGGTCTGCGCGGATGGCAAGCATCTTTTTTACGACCAGATCGAATCGACGCTCGCAAACGCCTACAAGATCGCCAGCAAGGCGATCACGCTGAACATGATGGGCGAGGATGCAGGCGAGGGCGTCGGTGCCTTCATCGAGAAACGCAAGCCGAACTGGAAGTAGGCGGGCGGCGGAATGGGCCGGTACTTCGAGGATTTCACGATCGGCGACACCTACAAGCACTGGCCGGGCCGCACCATCACCGCGGCCGACAACACGTGGTTCACGCTGCTCACCATGAACCAGCACCCGCTGCACTTCGACGAAGAGTACGCGAAGCGCACCGAATTCGGCCGGCTGGTGGTGAACAGCACGCTGACACTCGCCGTGGTCGTCGGCATGAGCGTCGCCGACGTCAGCCAGAATGCGGTCGCCAACCTCGGCTGGACCGACATCCGCATGCCGGCGCCGGTGTTCAACGGCGACACGCTGTACGCCGAATCGACGGTGCTGGGCAAGCGCGCATCGAAGTCGCGCCCCGGGCAGGGCATCGTCAGCGTCGCGACGCGCGCCTGGAAGCAGGACGGCGCCACCGTCATGACCTTCAACCGCAGCGTGCTCGTGCCCGGGCGCGGCCACGCCGTCGAGGACCGGAAATCATGAACAGCGCCGATGAAGCGCAGATGCTCGACGCGATCTCGCGCTGGCTCGAGCGCGACGTGCGCGCGAAGGTGCGCGCGCTCGAGCACGACGACGTTTACCCGCAGGAGATGGTCGAGCAGATGAGGGAGCTCGGCCTCTTCGGCGCCACCATACCGCAGGCCTACGGCGGCCTCGGCCTGCCGGCCTCGACCTACGCGAAGATCGTCGCCCTGATTTCGGAAGTCTGGATGTCGCTCACCGGCATCTTCAACTCGCACCTGATCATGGCTGCGGCGGTCGCCCGCTTCGGCACCGAGGAACAAAAACGCCGCTTCCTGCCGAAATTCGCCAGCGGCGAGGTGCGGGGCGGGCTCGCGCTCACCGAGCCCGACTGCGGCACCGACCTGCAGGCGATCCGCACGCGCGCCGTCCGTGCGGGCGATCACTACGTCGTCAACGGCACCAAGACCTGGATCTCCAACGGCATCCAGGGGACGTGCTTCGCGCTGCTGGTGAAGACCGATCCGGCGGCGCAGCCGCGCCACAAAGGCATGAGCCTGTTGCTCGCCGAGAAGCGCGACGGCTTCCGCGTCTCGAAGAAGCTCGAGAAGATCGGCTACAAGGGCATCGACTCGGCCGAACTGATCTTCGAGGACTACCAGGTGCCGGCCGATTGCCTGATCGGCGGCGAGGAGGGCCGCGGCTTTCACCACGCCATCGGGGGCCTCGAGCTCGGGCGCATCAACGTGGCGGCGCGCGGCGTGGGCGTGGCGAGGGCAGCGCTCAAGGACGCGGTGGCCTATTCGCAGCTGCGCAAGACCTTCGGCAAGCCGATCTGCGAGCACCAGGCGATCCAGTTGAAGCTCGGCGAGATGGCGACGCGCTGCGAGGCGGCGCGCCTGCTGGTCGAGAACGCGGCGCGCGCCTACGACGCGGGCGAGCGTTGCGACATGGAGGCAGGCATGGCGAAGTATTTCGCCTCGGAAGCGGCGCTGGAGAACAGCATCGAGGCGATGCGCATCCACGGCGGCTACGGCTATTCGAAGGAATTCAACGTCGAGCGCTACTATCGCGACGCGCCGCTGATGTGCATCGGCGAGGGCACCAACGAGATGCAGCGCATCATCATCGCCCGTCAGCTGATCGCGCGGAACCCGGCCTGATGGCGCCGTTGGAGGGCGTGCGCATCCTCGCCGTGGAAGTCTACGGCGCCGGTCCCTTCGGCACCGCGCACCTCGCCGACCTGGGCGCCGAGGTGATCAAGATCGAGCAGCGGCAGGGCGGCGGCGACGTGTCGCGCGCGGTCGGGCCGTATTTCCTCGGCGAAGGCGACAGCCAATTCTTCCAGGCGATCAACCGCAACAAGAAATCGCTGACGCTCGACCTGAAGCAGCCGCGCGGGCGCGAGGTATTTCACAAGCTCGTTGCCACTGCGGACGGGCTGATGGGGAATCTCCGTGGCGATCAGCCTGAAAAACTCGGCATGACATATCAGGAACTGTGCAGAGTAAATGCGAAGATCGTCTGCGCCCATCTTTCCGCCTACGGGCGCGACGGCGCGCGCAAGCACTGGCCGGGCTACGACTACCTGATGCAAGCCGAGGCGGGCTGGTTGTCAGTGACTGGCGAGCCCGACGGGCCGCCGGCGCGCATGGGGCTCTCGGTCGTGGATTACTCGACCGGCACGACCTGCGCGCTCGCGCTGCTGGCCGGAATTCTGGAGGCGCGGCGCACCGGCAAAGGGCGCGACATCGACGTCTCGCTCTACGACGTAGCGATGCACCAGCTGAACTACCCGGCGGCGTGGTACCTGAACGAAGGCCTGGTCACGGGGCGCGCTGCGCGCTCGGCGCATCCCACCATCGCCCCTTCGCAGCTGTACCGGACGAAGGACGGCTGGATTTTCATCATGGCGCAGACGCAGCGCTTCTGGGAGTTGCTGTGCGAGAAGCTCAACCGCCCCGACCTGGCTTCGAATCCGGATTTTCTGGACATGCCGAACCGAAGGCGCAACAGGGAAAGGTTGACGGAAATTCTGGATCTTGAATTCGGCAAGCAGATAACCGCCGAATTGCTGCAAATCCTGAGAGGGACGGTTCCCTGCGGCCCGGTCTACGACATGCCGCAGGCGCTGGAAAACCCGTATTTCCTCGGGCGCGGCGGCGTGCAGGTGCTCGAGCATCCCGACCGGCCGGGCTTCAAGCTGGTGGCGAGCCCGTTCCGCATCGGCGAGCCGCTGGCGGCGCGGCCGGCGCCGAAGCTCGGGCAGCACACGGATGAACTTCTCAGGGAACTGGGATACAACGACCGGGAAATACAGGATCTGAAGCAGACAGGGACGGTCTGACTCGTGAAACTGCAAGGCCTGCGCGTGGTCGACCTGTCGCTCTACCTGCCGGGGCCGCTGATGACGCAGTTCATGGCCGACCACGGCGCCGAGGTGATCAAGATCGAATCGCTGCACGAAGGGGAGCCGAACCGGCACATCGGTGTGAAACGCGGCGGCGTCAGCGTCTACTTCGCCAACACGCACCGCGGCAAGAAGAGCCTCGCGCTCAACCTGAAGGATCCCGCGGGAGTCGAAGTGCTGATGCGGCTCGCGGAGAAATCCGACGTGCTGATCGAGGCGTTCCGCCCCGGCGTCGCGGAGCGCCTGGGGATCGGCTACCGCCAGGTCGCCGCGCGCGCCCCAGGCATCGTTTACTCCTCCATCGCCGCATTCGGCCAGAGCGGACCGTACCGCGACCTCGCGGCGCACGACCTGGCGACCGAGGCAATGACCGGCGTTCTGTCGCTCAACCGGGGCGGCGATGGCAAACCGGCGCTGCCGGCACTGGCCAACGCCGACATGCTGGCCTCGATGATGACGCTGTCGGGCGTGTTGATGGCGCTGTACCGGCGCAAGGAGACGGGCCGGGGTGACTACCTCGACATGGCGATGGCCGACGGCCTGCTTGCCTGCCTGCCGAACAACATGGGCGTCGCCATGACCGAGCGCCGCCAGCCGGTGCTGGAGGAGGAGCGCGCGCTCGGCGGCAACGCGCTCTACAACATCTACGAAACCAGGGATGCGGACTTCATCGTGCTCGCGGGGCAGGAACACAATTTTGCGAAGAACCTCCTGGGTGCGCTCGGCCGGCCGGACCTGGTGGACCTTTGCAAGCTGCCGCCGGGGCGTGGACAGGATCCGGTGCGCGATTTTCTTCGCAATGAATTCAAGAAAAAAAGCAAAGCAGGCTGGATCGAATGGTTCAAGGGCAGGGATATCGCATTTGCGCCGGTGAAGACGCTGCCGGAGGTGCTGGAGGATCCGCACTTCAAGGCCCGCGGCATGGTGCTGAAGGATGGGCGTGGCTGGGACCACCTGGGCGTGCCGATCAAGTTTGCTGACGAGCCCGCGCGGCCGAACTTCGCTGCGCCGGAGCATGGTCAGCATACGAACGACGTCCTGCGGGGGCTCGGCTACGCCGAAAACGACATCGCCTCGCTCAACGCCAAGGGCGTCGTCAAAGGCGCTTGAGCGAGTTCCTCGTCATCGTCAACCCTGCCGCGGGCCGCGGCCGCGCAAGGCGGCAATGGCCGGAAATCGCGCAGCGACTGGCGGCGGCGGGCATTCAATTTGAGGAAGTTTTAACGAGTTCGCCCGGTGAAGCCGTTGCGATTGCAGAAAAAGCCTGGCCACTGCATGCCAGCGTCTTTGCCGCCGGCGGTGACGGCACGGTGCACGAGGTCGTCAACGGCCTGATGCGCGCGGGCGCGCGGGCGGCTCTCGGCGTGATTCCGCTGGGCAGCGGGGATGATTTCGCGAAGCTGCTTGGTTCCGGCGACGCGGTGAAACGACTGATCAGTAAAAACATCAGGAAATTCGACGTCGGCCGCATCACATCCGGGCCGGCGACCCGCTATTTCGCCAACGGCATGGACATCGGCTTTGGCGCACACGGCGCCCGCAACGTGGCGCTGGTACCGCGTTGGCTGACCGGCTTCGCTGCCTACCTCGGCGCGCTGGCGCTGACCATGCTGCGCTACCCGCTCCTGCGCGTGCGGCTGCAGCTCGACGAGGCGCCGCCGTTCGAGTTCACCACCGCGATGACCGCGGTCATGAACGGGACCACCTTCGGCGGGAGTTTTCACGTTTGCCCGGAGGCGCGAGCCGACGACGGCCTGCTGGATCTGCTGCTGGTGGAAGCGGTAGGGCGGCTCGGGATACTGCAGCTGGTGCCAAAGATCCTGCGCGGCACCCATGCCAGCGATCCGCGGCTGCGCTTGCTGCGAGCGAAGCGCGTGATCATCGAATCGGCAGAGCCGCTGCTGGTCGAGGCGGACGGCGAAATCGCCTTCCAGGACGCACGCAGGCTGCAGGTGGAGGTAATCCCCGGCGCCTTGACCGTCCTCGCTTAGGAAAGCCTGAGAGGAACCTAGAAGGAGCGCGGTAGCCCGAGCACGTGCTCGGCGACGTAAGACAGGATCAAGTTGGTCGAGATTGGCGCCACCAGGTACAGGCGCGATTCCCTGAACTTGCGCTCGACGTCGTACTCCGCGGCGAAGCCGAAGCCGCCGAAGGTCTGGATGCACACGTTGGCCGCTTCCCAGGACGCCTTGGCGCACAGGTGCTTGGCCATGTTGGCCTCGGCGCCGCAGTGCTTTTTCCGGTCGAACAGGGCCGCCGCCTTGTAGCGCATCAGGTTGGCGGCCTCGATCTCCATGTAGGCCTCGGCGATCGGGAACTGGATGCCCTGGTTCTGGCCGATCGGCCGGCCGAACACCACTCGCTCTTTCGAGTATTTGGTCGCGCGCTCGACGAACCAGTGGCCGTCGCCGATGCATTCCGAGGCGATCAGGATGCGCTCCGCATTGAGGCCATCGAGGATGTACTTGAAGCCCTTGCCTTCCGCGCCGATCAGGTTCTCCGCCGGGACTTCGAGGTTGTCGATGAACACCTCGTTGGTCTCGTGGTTCACCATGTTGCGGATGGGTTTGATCTCCAGGCCCTTACTTTTTGTTTCTACAAGAAAAATAGACATCCCTTCGGATTTCTTCGCGACTTCGGACATCGGGGTCGTGCGCGCGAGCAGGATCATCAGCTCGGAATGTTGCAGGCGCGAAGTCCAGACCTTCTGGCCGTTGACCACGTAGCGGTCGCCTTTCCTGACCGCCACGGTTTTGATGCTGGTCGTGTCGGTGCCGGCGGTGGGTTCGGTCACGCCCATGGACTGCAGGCGCAATTCGCCGGCCGCAATTTTAGGCAGGTACTTCTTCTTTTGCTCCGTCGAGCCGTGGCGCAGCAGCGTGTTCATGTTGTACATCTGGCCGTGGCAGCAGCCGGCATTGCCGCCGGTGCGCGTGATTTCTTCCATGATCACCGAGGCTTCGGTCAGCGACAGGCCGGAGCCGCCGTACTCCTCCGGGATGAGGGCCGACATCCAGCCCGCCTTGGTGAGCGCATCGACGAAGGCCTCGGGATAGGCGCGCGCCTCGTCGATTTTCTGCCAATACGCCGAATCGAAGCTGCTGCAGAGCGCGCGGACTGCGTCGCGCAGTTCAGCGTGAGACTGTTCGGCTTTCACGTTGGCCGGCCTGGTTTCTCATTTTGAGGTGGACGTTTATTGTACCTTTCATGAAATCTTTTCCAGACCTCCGGATTGACGAAATTCCTCGGCCGCTCGCCGGCGAGCATGCGCAGCGTCTCCTCCGCGGCGGCCGTCCCCATGCGCTGGCGCGATTCCTGCGTCGTGCCGGAAAGGTGCGGCGTGAGGACTGCGTTCTCCAGCGAGAGCAGAGGATGCCCGGGCTCGAGGCGATAGTGCTCGTAGACATCCAGCATGGCGCCCGCGATGGTTTTCTTCTGCAGTGCCTCGACCAGCGCCGCTTCCTCGACCACGGCGCCGCGGCCGACGTTGATCAGCCAGGCGCTACTCTTCATTCCTGCCAGCCTGTTCGCGTTGAACAAGTGGTGCGTCTGCGGCGTAAGCGGGCAGGTCACCACCACGAAATCCGATTGCGCGACCATCCGATCCAGTTCTGCCGCGTCCGCCTCGGGCGGCAGCCGGTCGAGGCGCCGCTGGTTGCCCAGCACCCGCATGCCGAAGCCGTTGCGGCAGATCTTCGCCACGCGACTGCCGATCGCGCCCACGCCTACGATACCTACAGTCATCGTCGCAATCTCGCGCGCTTTGGCACCGAGAGCGCGGGACTCGTCCCATGGGTGGGTTCGTATTTTTGTTGTTATTTCAAAAGCACTTCTGGCAAGCATCAACATCGCGAGCACACAATATTCCGCCACCGACTGCGCGTTGACGCCCGGCAGGTGAGCGACGGCTACGCCGTGCGCGGTGGCGGCAGCGAGCGGGACGAGGTCCGTGCCGCTGCCGTGAATCGTTACTGCTTTCGTGTTTTCCGCAAAATCAAAAAAATCATCCGGCAGGCGGCTGCGCGTGATGACAGCGTCGGCCTCCCGCGCATCACGCCGGATGCCGTCGAAAGTGGCCTCCTTGCATAGAACGACCTCAGCCGTTTGGCGCAGCAGGTTCACGCCGGAAGGGTCGATCGGATCGACGAGCAGGACTCTCATGGACCCGCGGAGATTACCCGAAAGCGCTCTCTATTCGCCGTCCTGCAGGCGGTCGCGCCGGGCAATGGAGCATTCGTGTCAATGACCAGTTCGGCGTCTGTTTTCGCTGGACCGCGCGCGGCGCCGAGGGCGTCGAGATCGTGGACTACCACTGAAGGAGATTGACGATGGCCAGAAAACTGCTCCCCGTTCACCCGGGTGAAATCCTGCTCGAGGAATTTCTCAAGCCGATGGGGATCACCCAGTACCGGCTGGCGAAGGATGGGATGACTGATGTGCTTGCGCGCATCCGGCCATGGAAAGTCAGGCAATCCCCGCAGACTATAGACGTGTAAATTCGAAATCGGCGCTAGAATGGAACGCACTGGAAAGAGGATGCGATGCCCACGCGCCCGATCAGCCAGCTGCTTGGTTCCCAGAAGCTCGTCACCGCGCCGCCCGGCATGAGCGTGCGCGAGGCGGCGCGCCTCATGGTGGCGGAAAAAAAGGGCGCTCTGCCGGTGGTGGAGAACGGGCGCTTGCTCGGCATCTTCACCGAGCGCGACGCGGTGTTCCGCGTGCTCGCGCGCGGCCTCGATCCCGATGCGACGACGCTCGCGCAGGTGATGACACCTGACCCCGTCACGGTGGCGGCGGACCGCCCGCTCAACCATGCGCTGCACCTCATGTACGAGGGCGGCTTCCGCCACATTCCCGCGGTTGCCGGGGGCCGCGTGGTGGGCATAGTTTCGGCGCGCGACGCGCTCGGTCCCGAGATCACGCAGTTCGAGAAGGAGCTGCAGGAGCGGGATGAACTGGCGGGGCGGTTGTAATCAGACGCTGCCGCCGGTCATGGCGGATCCTTCAGGCAAGGCGCGTCAGGATACGCTCGGCCAGGTCCGGCGCAATGGGCGTCTCGGGCAGCAGGGCCGCCGCGAATTCGGCCTCGAAGCCGGTGGTCACGCGGCGCAGCGGGTCGCGCGGCGCGAGGCGGTGCACGTAGGCGAGGAAAGCGATCAACTGGCGGCGACTGTCGGCCAACCCGTCGCCGCGCTCGCCGAGGCGCGTGCCTTCATCGGCGAGCAGCGCGGCCGCGCAGGCGTAGTACAGGCCCGTCGCCGCCTGCCTGGCGTGGGCTTCATTGTTCGAGGTCGCGGTTTCGTGCGCGAACTCGGCAGCCTTGTCGAGCGATGCGGCAATCCGGCCGGCCAGCAGCCGCGGCGCGCGCTCGATGCGCTCGTTCAGCGCGGGCAGCAGCGCTTCGAGGCAGTGCTCGCGGCGAATCGCGCGCAGCACGTCGAGCGCGACGATGTTGGAGGTGCCTTCCCAGATCGAGCCCAGGTGCGCATCGCGCAGCAGCCGGGAATCCGACCATTCCTCCGTGTAACCGACCCCGCCGCGCACTTCCATCGCGTCGCCGGTTGCGCGCCGGGCATCCCGGCAGGCGCGGAACTTGATGAGCGGGGTCAGCAGGCGCACCCGCCTGCGGGCATCTTCATCCCCCGCATCGGCTTTCTGCAGTTCAACGGCAGTGAAAAACATGACCGAACGGGCGGCTTCCGCCGGCAGCATCAGTTTCAGCAGCTGCCGGCGCATCAGCGGCAGCTCTATCAGCGGCTTGCCAAAGGCCTCGCGTCGCCGCGCGACGAACAGGGCTTCGGTCAGCCCGCGGCGCATCAAGCCCGCCGCGCGCATGCCGTTGGACAGGCGCGACATGTTGATCATGTCGGCCATCTGCTTGAAGCCCTGCTGCGGGTCGCCGACCAGCCAGGCGAGCGCCCCCTCCAGCTTGATCTCGCCGCTCGGCATGGCGCGGGTGCCGAGCTTGTCTTTCAGGCGCAGGATGCGGTAGCTATTGGGCGAGCCGTCCGGCAGGATGCGCGGCAGCAGGAACAGCGACAGGCCCGCCGTACCCTCCGGCGCGCCTTCGGGCCGCGCCAATACCAGTGCGAGGCCGGCATCGGCATTGGAACAAAACCATTTCTCGCCGGACAGCAGCCAGTGATTATTCTCTTTGCGCGCAATGGTCCTTATCGAGCCGACATCCGAGCCGGCCTGCTGCTCGGTCATGAACATGGCGCCCTGGGTGAGCGCGTCCATGTCCTGCGAGGTGAGCCCCGGCAGGTAGCGTGCCACGAGGGCCGGGTCTGCGTGCTTGCGGATGGTGCGCGTCAACGCGTCGGTCATGGACAGGGGGCAGCAGACGCCGAACTCGGCCTGCACGTACAGGTAGCTGAGCGCGTACTTGGCGGCCGGCGGCATCGGCTCCGGCCAGCCGAGCACGCCGCCCCGGTGCGACATGGCGGCGAGGCCGTACTCGCCAAAGGCGACTTCCTCCAGTTTTTTGTATTGCCTGCTTTTTTCTATTCTTTGATCGTTCAAAACAGGAGGACTCCTGTCTGCCGCCAGTGCCAGTTCGTCCAGGTCCGCACCCGCCATGGCGCCGAGCCGCGTGAAATGGGGCAGCAGGTGGCTGAAGAGCTTCGGGCCGAGGTGCAGCTCGAGCAGCCCGCGGCAGGAGGGATCCGCGTCGAACAGGTTCAGGCCGCGGGAGTCGGGCACGCCTGCCGGGGCGCGCACGCTCGGCGGACTCATGGGCGTCTCTTCAGGAATCGTTCGAACGAGTCGTCGGCGCCCAGCACCCAGGTGCCGAATTCGTCGAGCACCTCGTCGTTCAGCTCCTCGGGCTCGAGGCGCAGTTTCGCCGGACCGTGGTGCCTCACGTTCATCAGCTCGAGCGTGAACCCCGGCTCGTCGTAGTCGGCGCGCAGCACCGCCTGGCAGGGGAACGGTCCCGACAGGACAAAGGTGGCCTGCGTGAACTGGCCCAGCTCGTCCTTGCGGCCGGATACTTCGTGCTTTACCCCGAGCACCTTGAGCCGCTCCTGGATGCGCGGCACCTCCTTGCCGACGATCTCCAGCTTCTGCGGCGCGGGGAAACGCACCCGGTACTTGAAGGTGATGTAGTCGGCGCAGGATCTGCCCTGCAGGTCGCGCGTGCGCATGTCGGTGAAGCCTTCGCCGAGGATCATGCCTGCGCGATCGCCGAAGAACATCACCCCCTGCTTGCCGTCGGACACCGGGTGGGCCTCGTTCAATACCGTGGTGAATTCGGCGAGGTAACGGAACGCCGCGCGCAGGCGCTCGTCGACGCGCGCGATGGCTGCCAGCCGCTTGGTCTGGTCGGCGGAGACCACCGCGGTTCGGTCGGCGACCTTCTGCTTGAGCAGGTCGAGCGCAGCGCTGCGCCGCGTGCCGGCCTGGGTGACGCCGGATTTGGCGTCGCGCTCGCGCTCGAAAGCCTGGCGGCGCTGCGCCTCCGCTTCCGCCCAGCGACGGATCTCGTCCTCCTTGCGCTGGCGTTCGGCCGCCTCGGCGCGCAGAGTCTCCTGCTGCTGCTGTTCGAAACCCTTGGCGAAAACGTCCAGGTCGTCGATCAGCGTGGCGGTTGCCGGATCGGGTGGGACCGGCCGCTCCGGCTGGGCCGGCCTTCCCGGCGGCCGGGACACCACCATCGTCTTCGCGTAATCGGACTCGGCTGCCGGCGCACCGCCCGCGATCGACTTGTAGTTGCGCAGGTCGTTCGCCATATCGCCGGCGCGCTGGTAGCGCTGGTCGGCGGATTTGGCGAGCGCGCGGTCGAGGATGGTGTTGAAGGCCGGCGGAATCTGCGGGTCGACCTGGGTCACGGCGGGGTGCGGTTCGGCGGCGATCCGGTGCATCAGCGCGAATACCGTGTTGTCGCCGGCACGCTCGAACGGCGTGCGCCGCGCCAGCATTTCGTACAGCACCACGCCGAGCGAGAAAATATCGGAGCGCGGGTCCACGGGCTGGCCGGTGACCGCTTCGGGCGACATGTACTTGGGCGAGCCGAGCGCCGAGCCGGTCTGCGTCATCGAGGACGATGCCACGTGCGCGACGCCGAAGTCCGTCACCTTCGCGCGCCATTCCGCCGACACCATGATGTTGGCCGGCTTGATGTCGCGGTGCGTGATCTTGTAGCGCTGCGCGAGGTCCAGCCCGTCGGCGACCTGGGCGACCAGGTCCGCGACGGTGGCGAGCGGCAAGCGTGCCGACTCGCGCAGGATCTGCTGCAGCGACTTGCCCTCCAGCAGCTCCATCGCGATGTAGGCGATGCCGTCCTGCTCGCCGACGTCGTAGATGGTGACGATATTGGCGTGGTTCAGCCGGCCGGCCGAGCGC
>Ga0247727_10014922_pt1 | contig 12828 bp, 7 predicted proteins | sample WisWelCaveWW1625_FD_202498 | JGI IMG/M metagenome (GOLD analysis project Ga0247727, IMG submission 202498) | Biofilm microbial communities from Wishing Well Cave, Virginia, United States - WW16-25 | ecosystem: Environmental > Aquatic > Deep subsurface > Groundwater > Cave microbial mat | place...
GTCGGGAGATTTTCTCCATAGGCGATGTACATCTCGTGGTCGAGATAGAAATGTTGCCGGCCGGTGAGTGTTCTCCACGGAACCAATCGCTCCACGTTGTATGTGTATGCAGAGTAGGCCCTTCCATCATTCATCAGTCCGGACCAGAGCGGAGAAGTATTGTATCTCCTCGGCTGGGCTTGCAAATCCTTGTAGGTCATTCTGATATCAGCGCTTCCGGCACCAAGGTCTGCGAGAACCATACCGGTTTTATTTTCCATATTCTGATAAGCCCTGACATTCAGTGAGCCGTTTGTCAAAGTAGAAAGGTGGAGGACTGCATTGGCAGCCCATTCATCTTCCTCGATAGACGGATAAATCTTTCCGTCATATTTCCTTACCGGGAAATGATTGGAAACAATCATTTCATCGTATGCGTCTGTGGCATCGTAATGGTTCCCGTGCGCTCCGAGTCCGTCTTGCCTGATGCGGTCACCCAGCGTGATGTATTTCTCATACAAACGCGTGTAATCGCGCTCTACGACGGATATTTTGTGCATGGTCTTTCCCGGAATTGCTTCACACTCCCCGAGATACCAATCCTTCACAACCGGCTGGGAAATCTCGCCCGATGAATCATGCGAGATTGGCGATGTCACGATATCTTTCTGCAATCCCGGGAGGTGCTTTTTTGCTGTTTCGCTGGTCGCTTTCGCGATCGAGCGGAAAATGTCCCAGTCGGTACGGGCTTCCCACACCGGGGCAACTGCTTGTGACAGTGGATGAATGAACGAATGTAAATCTGTTGAATTCAAATCTGCTTTCTCATACCAGGAAGCTGCGGGCAGAACCACATCGGAATACAAGGCAGACGAATCCATCCGGAAATTCAAATCCACAATCAGATCCATTTTTCCTTTGGGTGCCACATCGTGCCACTTGATTTCTTTGGGATGATCAAGCGAATCAATTGCAATTTTGTTGTTATGTGTGCCGAGGTAATGATCCAGGGCGTACTCATGTCCCTTCATGGAACCCATAATGGCATTGCCACGCCAGATGTACCATACCCGTGGATGATTGTCTTCAGATTCCGGATCACCAACGGCATAGCTGAGTTCTTTGGATTTCAGCTTCTCCAGGACGTATTTTTCAATTTCTGCATTTGTCTTTGCGCCGCTTGCCTCTGCTTCCTTCGACAGTTCAAGATTGTTGCGGTCGAATTGAGGATAAAAAGGCATCCAACCCATTCTCACAGATTTGAAAATGGAATCTGCTGTGTGCATCCTCGTCCACTTGTTGTCGGGCACCGTATTGTAGTTGGAAAATTGCCCGTCATACCGGTACTGGCAGGTATTGATGTAGTGCCAAATTGGCGCCTGCTGCAGTCTGACCGAACCTTGCCAGTCTTTGCCAAATGCAATTGTTCCCCAGGAATCCACCGGTGCCAGTTTTTCCTGGCCGACGTAATGATTCATTCCGCCTCCGTTTTTTCCGACGCATCCGGTCAGCATCAGTGCCATGATCCCTGCGCGGTACATCAGGTTTGCATGGTACCAGTGGTTGATTCCGGCTCCGACAATGATCATGCACTTCCCTCCGGTTACATCTGCCGTATTCGCCCACTCTCTCGCAAATTGTATGACTGTTTTGGAATCAATTCCGGTGAATATTTCCTGCCATGCCGGGGTGTATGCCTCATCCGGATCGGAGTAGTCGGCAGGAAAATCACCCTTGAGACCGCGGTTCACTCCGTATTGCGACATGATGAGGTCATACACAGTCGCGACCGCTACCCGTCCTTCTGAAGTTTCCAGGTACTTCACCGGAACTCCACGCTGACGTTTTCTGTCGAGCCCGAATTCTGTAAATTCCACCTGCAACACTTCGTCATGATTGTCAATCATGGTCAGTACCGGATCATAAGCCTGGTTTGTTTCCCCATCTTCCAGTTTCATATTCCACTTTCCGCCATTCTTATCCCACCGGAATCCGCTGCTTCCTTTCGGTACAACCGGTTGACCGGATTTGCTGTCAATGTTTAAGAATTTCCAGTCGCCGTTTTCAATTTCCCTGAATGGAGCAAGACGATTGGCACGAAGCATTTGCCCTGGAATAATTTTTCCGTCCTGATTTTCGATCTTCACCAGGTAAGGGCTATCGGTGTATTGCTTCACATATTTGAGAAAGCTTTCCGTTTTCTTCTGGTGATGCCATTCGTTCAGGATGACGTGAGTGACAGCCATCCAGAATGCTCCATCGCTACCGGCATGTAGCGGCACCCATTGATCAGCATACTTGCACACCTGGCTGAAGTCAGGTGCAAACACTACGGTTTTGGTGCCATTGTGCCTGGATTCAGCAAAGAAATGGCAATCTGGCGTGCGCGTCATATTCAGACAGGCACCCATGTCTGCGATCATCTTGGAATTGTACCAATCGGCGCTTTCGCACACATCTGTTTGCTCTCCCCATATTTCAGGGAAGGCAGTTGGCAGGTCGCAATACCAATCATAAAAACTAAGGTTGATGCCACCAAACAATTGCAGAAATCTTCCGCCAGCCGCATAGCTCAGCATCGACATCGCGGGAATCGGCGAAAATCCGACGACACGGTCAGGTCCGTATTTCTTTGCGGTGTATATATTTGCCGCTGCCATCATTTCCAATACTTCTTCCCACGCGACTCTCCTGAATCCGCCTTTGCCACGGGCTCTTTGGTATGCCCGGCGATTGGTTTCATTATGTTGCAAGGCTTCCCATGCAAGAACGGGATCGCCGGTTCTCAGCAATTCCCTGCGGTACATGTCAATGAGGACTCCACGCACGAGCGGATATTTGATTCGCAGGGGACTGTAGAGGTACCACGAAAAGGAAATTCCACGTTGACAGCCGCGTGGTTCGTATGGGGGCAATTTGTCATCCAAAAGCGGATAATCCAGTTGCTGGGTTTCCCAAACCACGATTCCTTCTTTGACATGAATCTGCCAGGAACATCCGCCGGTGCAATTCACTCCGTGCGTACTCCTGACAATGCGGTCATGCTGAAACCGGTTCCGGTAAAACTCTTCCCATTTGCGGGTCTGTGGCGAAATGATGTCTTCTATCCACCTCATTTTTTTTGATATGATAGATTCTATTCTGATCTGACCTGACGGTCAAAAATTTCCTGATTTACGGTTCCTCTTCTCCTCCTCATCCAGATGACTGAAAAAAGACCAAGGACCAACGTCACCCCTGCAATCGAAGAATACAGAAGGGTTTTGCCAAAATCTTTTGGCTGTGCACGTACAGAAGCAACATCAGCAACAGCAAGAAATGATGTGATGTCGGCGATTTCCTGCGGAGTCAGGGGAGCATTCACATAGGATTCCGTCATCGGTGGAAACGGCGGATTGCTCAGCATCGCAGTTACGCCGGGTCCTGAAAGTCTCGAATGGGCATTTGTCAGATCTTTTGCGAGCGCTCCCCCTGCTATGATGTCACGATAATTGACATGGTGACATGAAATACACGACGGTCCCCCGTTTTCGAGGCGGGCCATGCCAGTGAAATAATCCCGACCCCGTGTCGAATCTGCCGGACCGGCGGCTTTCACTTCGGCAACAACGGTTGACGGCGCGGCAGAAGCAAGAAAATCAATTAATGCAGTGAGCTCCGGATCCGATAGTTTCTGGTCAGGCATGACGGTCTTGTTGAATTCCTGAAATACCGCAATTGCGTCTTTGTCGCCACTGTTCACCATTTGGGTTGATGACGCAATGAATTTTTTCAGCCAGGTTTTTTCGCGTTTTCCGGTTACCCCGGAAAGATCGGGGCCGACCAATTTCCCGCCGCCGATGGTATGGCAGGCTTTGCACGTGGCATCAAACAGGGCTTTGCCTTCCTGGGATTTTCCTTCATTGCTGCTCGTGGCAAGGATGAGGATTGAGAATAAAATTCGAAACAAGGCCTTCATATTCTGGTACGGAAACTGTTCCTGTTCCGTGAACCAAAACTGAAAAGACAAAGGAACTGAAACCATGACCGATGGCAGATATGAAGATGACTTTTGTCACCTTTTGCAAGTCGATATGCCCTGCGATTTCAGAAATTGACTAAACGGCAACGTTGGAGATTCTGACCAACTCCTCAGGCCTGAGAAGTTGTATGGTTTTCCCGCTGAACCCGATCAATCCGTCTTTTTTGAAGTCAGAAAGCAGCCGGATCACGGTTTCGGTTGCTGTACCAACGATATTTGCGATTTCCTCCCGGGAAAGAATGATGCCGATCGTCTTACCGTCGCTCTCCAGACCGTAAGTTCCGCGAAGCATAAGCAGAGACTGTGCAAGTCTTTCCCGCACCGAATTCTGTGCCAGGATGGTAATTTTATCTTCTGCCGTGCGCAAATCCCTGGCAAGCAATTCCATGAATTTCCTGGTCAGCAATTCATTCATCCTGAAAAGCCGGTATAAGGTTTCTTTGCCGATGACGCAGATAGAAGAATTTTCGAGGCAGGTGGCGCTGGCCTGACAAATCTCTCCGGAAATCAGGGAACGGTAACCCAGGATCTCTCCTTCCCTTGCCAATCGCACAATTTGTTCTTTGCCATCGCTTCCAAATCTCGACACCTTTACTTTTCCGTGGTTGATGATATAGATACCTGTGGGAAACGACCCTTCCTTGAATACCAATTGTCCTTTCCTGAACGTGATGCACCGGGAATCCTTGTTCAGAATTTCAACTTCGTCGGGTTTGAGAATCGCAAAGATTGACATCGCCCTGATTTGGCAATGTTGACAATGATCATGAGATGTGGATGGGATCATCGGAAAACGACCGGAATTTGGTTTGAAATGTCTTCGCAAAATATCTTTCCAAATCCGCAACCACGATGACTTTAGTCAACGATGGAACTGACGATTGTCATTCTCAACTGCATCCTAGACTGTTTCCACAATTCAGGCAACGGTAACAGGTACCAGACCGGATCGTTGTGTGTCCACAAATGGGACAGGTAGGAGAATCGCCGGTGATAACTGATATCAGGTGTTCTTTGTTGATACCTGCCGGTTCATTCCGGACATGAACCAGGTCGTGCCTTCCCAGGTATTCAAATGAAAGCAGCCGGAAAACATAATCCACAATAGAAGTTGCGGATTTGATATTCGGATGGTCCACAATTCCCTCCGGTTCAAATCTCGTAAAAGTGAATTTGTCAGAAAATTCCTCCAGTGGTACTCCATATTGTAATCCGATGGAAACGGATATGGCAAAGTAATTCAGCAATGAGCGGAAAGCTACGCCTTCCCGATGCATATCAATGAAAATCTCGCCGAGAGTTCCGCCTTCATATTCCCCGGTCCGCACAAAAACAGTATTGCCATTGATCTTTGCCTTTTGCGTAAATCCGTTCCGTTTCCGTGGCAAGCGCTTCTTTTCGATGATGCGGGAAAGTTTTCTTTTGAATTCGGTTGTCGTGCTTGAGAACAACAATTCTTCCGCGTGATCCAATATTTCATCTTCTGACAACAATGAGGAAATCGCCGGACGGTAACTTTCGGTTTTCCCGCCAATTCCTGCTTCTGCCGATTGTTTTCTGCCCGAAACCAGCGGCTGTGATTGCTTGCAACCATCGCGATAAACCGAACAGGATTTTAATCCCATTTCCCATGCCTGCCGGTAGCACAAAGAAATGTCAACCGGAAGGGATTTTAATGGCAGATTGACTGTTTTGGAAATAGCACCGGAAATGAATGGTTGAACCGCAGCCATCATTTTCAGGTGGGAAAAATGAGATAGAATTCGGTTGCCCCCTGCCCCACCCGAATTCGCACAATCAAATATATCAAGGTGCACATCCCGGACATAAGGAGCTCCTTCCATCGTACCTGAATTTTCTATATATTTTACGATTCCTGCACATGCGGATTCTGAATAACCAAGTTTCTTCAGGGCTGGCAAAACCGATTGGTTCGCAATCCTGATTTGTCCGCCGCCGGAAAGAATTTTCGTTTTCACAAGGGAATAATCAGGCTCGATCCCGGTGGTATCACAATCCATGATCAATCCAATCGTACCCGTCGGAGCGATGGCTGTCACCTGTGCATTCCTGAATCCGTACTTTTCTCCCAATTCCAGCGCTTCATCCCAGGCTTTTCTCGCGGACTCAAGAAGCGCTGCCGGACAATCCTGCGCTTCAAGACCCTTCGGCCGGATGCTCAGACCGCGGTAACCATCCGGCTCATTGTAAACGGCAGTCCGGTGATTTCGAATGACACGGAGCATGGCCTCCCGGTTTTTTCGGAATTGCCGGAAGGGGCCTTTCTCATGTGACAATTCCGCACTGGTCCGATATGCAACCGCTGTCATCAAAGCAGAAATTCCTCCGGCGAGAGCCTGCGCCTTTTCACTTCCATAGGGCAATGCCGCATGCATCAGCAAACTTCCGAGATTGCAAAAACCGAGGCCAAGCGTGCGGAAGTCAAACGAATTTCTGGCTACCTGACGGGTCGGAAACTGGGCCATGACCACCGAAATTTCCAATACAATCGTCCACAAACGGCAGGAATGTTCAAATGCAACGGTATCGAAAATTCCTTCGTCCTGCATCCAGAATTTCAACAGGTTCAGAGAAGAAAGATTGCATGCTGAGTCGTCGAGGAACATATACTCAGAACATGGATTTGATGCGAGGATCGGCCCGCTTGCAGGACAGGTATGCCATTCATTGATGGTGGTGTGAAATTGTAAACCGGGATCACCGCATCGCCATGCCGATCCTGCGATTGCGTCCCAAATTTCCTGCGCCGGAATATTGGAAATGGTCTCCCCGGAGGTACGGGAAATGAGGGGCCAATCGCCGCCCTGATCCAGGATGCGGAAAAAGGAATCGGGAATCCGCACGGAGTTGTTTGAATTCTGGCCGGAAACGGTTTGATAAGCTTCCCCTTCAAATCCAGATGAATATCCCGCGGCTGCAAGCGCAATGACTTTATCTTCTTCTCCGGATTTCACTGCTCCTGCAGCGCGGTCACCCGCTTTCAGAAAAGACATCAGTCCGGATGAATGGCCGCCGTGCGAAAGCGGTTCCCTGATTCCTCGAATCGCTGAATAATTCGAACCTGAACCCGAACCAAATTTGAAAATCCTGGCTTCACGGTGCCACAGGTCCAGAATTCCGCCGTCGCGAAGCAAATCATCTTTTACCGAAAGGATGAAGCAGGCATGGGGCTGCGGCCTCTCCCATGCGGTAGTTGATTTCTTCAGTCTTCCGGATTTTTCATCCACATACCAATTTCCCTGTGGTCTTCCTTTGATGCCATAAGAATGGTACAATCCCGTGTTGAACCATTGAGGCGAATTCGGAGCGGCAATCTGGGCGAGAATCATGTATGCAACCTCGTCGCGGAATGCATCTGCATCAGCCGGGCTGTCAAAGTACCCGGATTTTTCCCCCCAATACCGCCAGCAATCCGCCATCCTTTTCACCACTTGTTTTGCAGAATTCTCTGCCCCTCCCGGTACCCCGCTGCTCCGAAAATATTTTTGTGCCAATATGTCAGTGGCAACCTGCGACCATCCGGAAGGAACTTCAACTTCAGGCATCTCAAAGACGACACTGGCAGATGGATCCAGAATTCTGGAATTCCGTACTTCATAGGAAAACTGACCGAAGGGATCTTGTCCCTTTCTTGTAAAATGGCGTTTGATTTTCATTCCGGAAACTTCGCCACTGGCAAGTCAGTGAGAGATGATTTTCATCATTTGTGGATATGTTATCAGGGAAGGAGAAAAAAACATGGCAGATCATGCAATTCTCCATGAATCGCGGTGATGTGGAAATCGCAATCTGAACAATGACTTACGTCAAAGGTTGGCTGATGGACTCGTCATACATTGCGTCTGATTCAGTTCAACACCAATGAAATTCAAAACCGTATTTGAACCCTTCCGGATCAAGGTAATAGAACCATTGATCATGACTTCTGAACCGGAAAGGTCTGAATATCTTGAAGCGGCGCATTACAATCCATTTCTTCTTCACTCCGACCAGGTATTGATAGACCTCCTTACAGACAGCGGAACATCTGCGATGAGTACCCGTCAATGGTCGGCGATGATAGTTGGGGATGAATCTTATGCCGGAGCGTCAAGCTGGTTCCGTCTGGAAAATGAAATCCGGGATCTCACCGGTTATCCGCACATTCTTCCGGCCCACCAGGGGCGGGCGGCAGAAAGGATTTTGTACGGCCACCTGGGAAGTCCCGGGAAGGTCTTCATCAGCAACTCCCATTTCGATACAACAAGAGCAAATATCGAATACACCGGAGCGATCGCGATTGATGCAGGCGTCATGGCGGGAACCGGCGCTGCAGAATTCACCTTCGATGGCAATATGGATATCAAGGCATTGCAGGACTACATCAGGCAATATGGCAAGAGAAATGTCGCGGCCGTCATTCTAACGGTAACCAACAATACCGGCGGCGGACAGCCTGTGTCACTGGCAAATGCAATCGCAGTCCGCGAAGTCTGCACCAAAACCCGCGTTCCTTTTTTCCTGGATGCATGCCGGATTGCCGAAAACAGCTATTTCATCAGGCAGCACGAGCCGGGAATGAATCAATTTTCCTATCGGGAGATCGCTCGAAAAATGTTTGATCTGGCGGATGGTTGTATCATGAGTGCGAAAAAAGACGGACTGGTGAATATGGGCGGATTTCTCGCTGTGCGTGATGAGTCTCTCGCATCGGCATGTATGGGGATTCTGATCATCACCGAAGGATTTACGACTTACGGCGGTTTGAGCGGTCGTGATATGGAAGCAATTGCGAGAGGCTTGCAGGAAGTCTTTGACTCATCTTATCTCGAATACCGCATTTGCAGCATTGCCTACCTCGGCAACAAGCTTCATGCCATGGGAATTCCGGTTTTGCAACCTGCCGGGGGACATGCGGTATATATTGATGCCAGGAAAATGTATCCATCCATTCCGGTTGACGAATACCCCGGACAGGCCCTGGTCTGCGAATTGTACCTTGCTGGAGGGATCCGCTGTGTTGAAGTTGGTTCGGTGATGTTTGGAAAATATGACCGCCATGGGCAATTGATTCCCGCTCCCCGGGAATTGGTCAGGCTGGCCATACCAAGACGGGTATATACACAAAGTCACATTGATTATGTTGTAGAAGTATTCGGAGAATTGTATAAACGAAAGTCGGAGGTAACGGGCTATCACATCGAACGGGAACCGAAATTCCTCCGGCATTTTACGGCCCGGTTCGGGAAGAACAACAGTCGCAACGGAACCTGAACAGGAACTTCCAAAAAAACCCGGGAATGTCAGATATTTTTTTTCAAAATAAACAGGATCCGGATTCGGAAATCGCTTCAAAAATATAAATCTATAAATATCATCTTCTTACATATATTCGTTCGGGGCCGCCATCCTCCTCCCCATGAGCAAGATATGGATAGTTTGCAATTCCCGAAACGGAAATATTTGTTCTTCGGGTAACAGCCATTTTTCCAAAAGGCAATTGCCCTTGGTATCCGAATCATCAATAATCCTGTCCATTCTGCGATTTCGCAGTAATTAATATGAAACAAATTGATGCCAGAGTAACCGGAAATCAACCATTCAAATATTCAACATCCCAATCCAAAACCGGACGCAAGGTTGCACCCATTTTGTCATTCCAGATGTTTTTGTCGTTTCCTTCTGCAAGAACGATCCTGAAACTGATAGCATTGGGCACCAGAAATATCGGCTCTGACATGTTTTTTGCAAATGTTACATGAAGGGTGTAAATCCCGCGGTTCAGCCAATTGCCCGGAATCTTACACCTGAGCTTGTATTGGCCTTCCGGCATCGGCTGCGGCTGATATCCGGAATGCAAAGCCTGGCTATCTGCAATGATCTTTGATCCTGACATGTCGGAAATATGAAGTATCAATTGTATGTTGCCATTCGTAGTTTTTTTGTAAAACCGGAACCGGATTCCGATCTCATCTTCCATGGTGATTTCAGAACCCGGAAGCTTTCCCTCAGCATGCACTTCGATACTCTCCAGTCTTACTTCATTGTGGTCCCAGGAAGTTGCGTTGGCATTCATCTCCGGATCATTATCCCCCCCAGGTTGATCGCTGGAAGTAATTTTCCCGGATCCTGCACCTGCACGGTGACGCTCCATTGTTTCTCCAATGTATTTTTCCACGACTTCCGCGGGGCTTCCATGAAATACGATTTGCCCGCGTTCCAAAAGAATACATTTGTTGCACAATCCGAGAATATCCTGAACGCTATGGCTCGCCAGGATGATGGTCGAGCCATTTGCGGCCAGGTTTCTGATCCGTTCAGAACTCTTCATCCTGAATTCGGCATCTCCGACCGACAAAACTTCATCAAGAAGCAGAATGTCAACTTCGCTGTGAAACGCCACCGAAAATGCAAGCCGGAGGTACATTCCTGAAGAATAATGTTTCAGCGGCTGCGAAATGAAGTCGCCGACTCCGCTGAATGCCACAATGGAGTCGTATTTCCTTTCCATCTCCTCCCTGGACTTTCCCAGCAAGCCGCCTTTCAGAAAAATATTTTCCCGCCCGGACAAATCCGGATGAAAACCCGTTCCGATTTCCAGGATAGAAGTGCACTCACCGATCATTTCCACGCGTCCCGCGGAAGGTGAGGTTACTTCACTGAGAATCTTCAGCAAAGTTGACTTTCCGGATCCATTTTGTCCGATGATTCCAAGGATGTCTCCCTGATTCAATTCAAACGAAATGTCATTCAGTGCCAGAAATGATTCTTCATTTTTCTTCCATCGAAATCGAAGCCAGCCGACCAGCTCATCACGAAATGAACCCCCAAAGCTCTTGTTGAGACTGTACTTTTTTGAAATCCCGGTGACAAGGAGAACGATTCCGGAGGATTTGACAGTCTTCGTCATCACGCGATCATATTATTTTTCTTTCGAACCGGTCCTGGTTTCAGAAGCCCGCAAAGGAACGCGGAACTTCCTCACAGCCGAAATCAGCCGCGGCATTTCAAAGATTGCCTGCGATACGACCCGCCACGATCCGCCTTTGTTGCTGCCACCGGTACGTTTCCGGTAAACTGACCGGATTTCCCGGAAACCAATCTGCATCCTGATCAGCTTTGATGTGATTTCTGATTCAATCAGCGAACTGCGCATCCGGGGAGCGGCTGAACGAAGATGATGCAACTTGTAGATCTTGATCCAGTTGACATCCTTCAGCAGATTGCCGCAAAACCACTCAATGAGCTTCTTGTTGTAAAAGGAAAGAAAATTCCGGAATGGAGAATAGTGAAGATTCTCGACGCGGTAGAACGAGATAAATTCATCATCATTCAATTGCGCGAATGGAAGCAATTCCCGGCAATCAAATTGATCGTCAGCCGGTATGGCAACTACGTTTTCTTTGCTCGCTGAAGAATAGCCGGATTGAAGTGCATGACCAATACCAAGATTTTTTTCATGTGTAATGACCTTGCATCCCGGAAGAAGTTTTGACTTTTCAGCTATGATTCCTGCCGAACCATCCCTGCTGCCGTCATCCACGACGATGACTTCAAAATCTCCGCCGGAAAGCGTAGCTCCGATTTCGGTGGCAGCGTTCATCACCTGGGCAACGGTGTCCTTTTCGTCGAAACAAAAAACGATGATGGACCAGGATTGGGGCATGCAGTTTACAAACGGGAAAGAATCAAATCATACGAATCTGGCGGAAATTCCGATGTCGCAAAACAGGTTCCGAGAAGTTGAAAGGCGGCGTTTGCCCTGGTCTCATCTGATGCAATGATTTCAGCAATTTCTTCCCCTTTCAACACCTTATCCCCGGTTTTTTTCACCAGGATGATGCCCGCCCCAAAATCAATCTGATCTCCCTGCACCTGCCGCCCGGCTCCGGCAAGCATGGAAGCCCTGCCAATCTGTTCGCAATCCATACTATGAATATATCCATCAACAGGAGACAATAGTTTCTTCCGGATTCGCGACAAAGGAAGCAGACTTGTATCGTCAGCCACTCGCGGATCGCCGCCCTGGGATTCTACCCACACCCGGAATTTTTCAAGCGCACTTCCGTCTGCAATTTTCTTTTTGAGGATGATTTCTCCTTCCGATTCATTTGCTGCAAGTCCGGCCAGAACAAGCATCATGCTACCCAGCCGCACCGACAATTCCAGAAGGTCGGCAGGTCCGCCGCCGCGAAGTACATCAATCGCTTCTTTGACTTCGACGGAATTGCCGACTGCGAGGCCAAGCGGCTGATCCATATTCGAAATCAAGGCAACTGTTTCCCTGTCCATCCCATTCCCGATTTCCACCATCATGTCAGCCAGTTTCGAAGCGTCCGCCAGAGTCTTCATGAATCCGCCTTTGCCACATTTTACATCCAAAACGATTTTCTTTGCCCCGCCTGCGATCTTCTTACTCATCACGCTTGCGGCGATCAATGAAAAATTCTCGACGGTTGCTGTTACATCCCTCAAGGCATACAATTTCTTATCCGCAGGAACAAGATTGGCAGTTTGTCCGGCGAGGGCAATTCCGTTTTTCCTGACAAGGTTCTTGAACTTGTCAATGGAGAGTGAAGTCTGAAAACCCGGGATGGATTCCAGTTTGTCAAGCGTTCCGCCGGTATGACCGAGGCCGCGGCCCGACAATTTCGCAACCGGAATTCCGGCTGCAGCAACCAATGGTGCAATTGCGATACTCGTTTTATCTCCTACCCCCCCCGTACTGTGTTTGTCAACAATCATACCGGGGATATCAGAATGGTCAAGGACCTCACCGGAATTCACCATTCCTTTGACCAGTTCGAGAGTTTCCCCTGATGACATTC
>Ga0247727_10014923_pt1 | contig 12828 bp, 6 predicted proteins | sample WisWelCaveWW1625_FD_202498 | JGI IMG/M metagenome (GOLD analysis project Ga0247727, IMG submission 202498) | Biofilm microbial communities from Wishing Well Cave, Virginia, United States - WW16-25 | ecosystem: Environmental > Aquatic > Deep subsurface > Groundwater > Cave microbial mat | place...
AGCAATTACGACACAGATCTTTTCACGCCCCTTCTGAAAGAGATTTCCGGTCTTTCTAAGCATGATTATTGGAATGTGAATGACGAAGAGATCAAAGTATCCATGCGTGTGATTTCTGATCACATTCGAGCCACAACGTTCCTTATTAGTGACGGTGTGCGTCCCTCAAATGAAGGTAGGGGCTATGTGCTAAGAAGGATTATGAGACGAGCCATGAGACATGGACGGAAACTGGGCCTGGAAAACTTTTTTCTCCATCGGTTATCCAGTGTGGTCGCAAAGGAAATGGGAAACCATTATGGTGAATTAAAAAAGAATTTCAGTACCATTTCCTTAATCATCAAAGAAGAAGAGGAAAGGTTTATTGAAACAATTGATCGAGGATTAGAGCTTTTGGATCAAGAAATCCTCAAAATAAAAGAGAAAAAACAAAATATTTTTTCCGGAAAGGTCGCTTTTCATCTTTATGATACCTATGGATTTCCCATTGATTTGACAACAGATATTTTGCGAGATCATGGCTTAGCCCTTGATCATCAGGGGTTTGATAGCGCTTTTGTAGATCATCGGGAAAAAGCTCGTGGAAGTTGGAAAGGCTCTCAACTAAAAGCCATGGACGATCTAACCTCCAAGTGGGTTTCACTTGGAATACGTAGCGAATTCCAAGGATATGAAAACCTGATATGTGACGGAAAGATTATCCGGATCGTAAAAAGTGGAAAGGAGATAGAGGTAGCTCGTAGCGGCGATGAGATCGAACTTATAAGCAATAGCACTCCCTTTTATGGTGAGTCAGGTGGGCAGGTTGGAGATATTGGATGGATTTCCGGAGAAAAATTCTCTTTAGAAGTTGTGGATACAAAAAAATTAGCTCCTGAGATTATTTTCCATTATTGCAAAGTCAACCAAGGGGAAGTGAAAACAGGAGACTTTGCAACCTTTAGTGTAGATGAAAGAGCTCGAATTGATACAGCAAAAAACCATACCGCGACCCATCTGCTTCATGCCACATTAAGAGAGGTTTTGGGGGAGCATGTGGTGCAAAAAGGCTCGCTGGTTGCACCAGAACGACTGCGTTTTGATTTTAGTCATCCTTCTCAATTGACTTCCGAAGAACTTTTTACCATCGAGAAAAAGATGAACGAGAGAATATGGCTAGACTCGCCAATTAAGAAAGAAATAATGCCATTTCAAAAGGCTATCAGTTCCGGAGCAATAGCTTTGTTTGATGAGAAGTATGGAACAAATGTAAGAGTTATTTCAGTGTCTGATTATTCAAAAGAACTATGCGGGGGAACGCACTTAAATCGAACTGGAGAAATTGGCATTTTTAAAGTGGTAAAGGAAGGTAGCGTTGCGCAAGGAGTGCGAAGAATCGAAGCTTTCACAGGTTACCGCGCCCTAGTCTATATTGGAGAATTAGAACAAAAAATGAGAGAGGCAGGCATTTTGCTTGGTTCTACGGTAGAAGAAGTGACCGGCCGTATCGAAAAACTGATTCAACAACAAAAAGAGCTAAAAAGAAGAGGATTTCCCAAAAGCATTAAGGAACCGAGTTTGCCAGAGCAGATTTTGGAAGTTAAGGGAATTAAATTTGTGATGCAACAAGTGAATAATCTTGATCATCAAGAGCTTCGTCAGCTTGCAGATCAACAGCTGGAAAGAATTCAAAGTGGAATTGTGGCAATAGGAGCAAAGCAAGAGGACAAAGCGTTCATCGTTGTCAAAGTTTCAAAGGATTTAGCTACACAATACAATGCTTCGCTTCTGATTCAACCTGCAGCTAAACTTTTGGGAGGTTCTGGAGGAGGAAGAGCGGAAATGGCTCAAGCAGGGGGGCCAGAACAAGAGAAGCTTGGAGATGCCCTTCGTGCCATCAGTAGCGCACTATAAATTACATCGTGCCAGCTCGCTTCAATAAAGTTCTTGCTCGCGCATGAAATTCCTTGGCAGACGGGTTATTCAGCAATTCAGAAAGGATTTCTTTCGCTTGTTGGACATTGTCCATTTTAAGGTGAGCATATCCTAACTTATAGGTAGCTTCAGCCTTAAGTTCATGAAAATCCATATTTTCACGCAAGTTTGCTAAACGTTGTATAGCCGCATTGTATTGGCGGTTTTTGAGATAAAAGTTTGCAACATACATTTCCCGCTCACCCAACGCTCGCCTACATTTTAAGAGTAAGGGCCGAGCTTCTTTTGATTCAGAGGAATTGGGCCATCTCAAGGTTAATTCTTCAAAAATTGCGATGGCTTTTTCAGTGTGTGTTTGGTCTCGATCAATTCCTCTTGGAATACGTTTGAAGTGACATATAGCCAGTCTGAGGACAACATATGGGATTTTTATATTCGTTGGATGCAGCGACCTAAAAGTTTGGTAACTGACCTCAGCTTCTGCATATTCCCCCTTTTCAAAGTGTGCATCGGCAATCTTAAGTTCACTATCAAGGAGAAATGGACTTTGAGGGAATCGATTCCGCAAGCTTTCAAAGAAAGTAATCGCTTCTGCATAATCGTGATTTTCAAAGAGTTTTAACGCGTATTGATATAGAGTTTGATCATTAGAAAATTGTTCTGGCTTTTTTGCAGCACAAGATAGAAGGCAAGGAGCCAAAATAGCGAAAATAATTAAAATTCTCACAGGCTCAATGTATTGAAACAGGCTCGTTGTGTCAAAATTAATTCCCTTTTTGACACACTAATGTATATTATGTAATAATAACAGATAGTTTTATTGTTACTTTATAATCCATCCATCTCTTTTATTTCATTTTATGTCCATTACTTTCCCTAGAATTGTACCAAATGAATTTCAGTTTGGTCGGAAAAAGCGCTTACCAGCAAAATTAGGAGCCATGGTGGAGTTTTTAGAAGGAGAAGAAAAAGGAAGGCAAGTTCCTCTAGCCTATGAAAAGACAATTCTAGGCCGTAAATTTGCGGATATCCTAGTGAGAGATATTAAAGTTTCTTCCAGCCATGTCGCTATTGAATACCATAACCGCAAATTTCGCATTGTAGACTTGGGGAGCACGAATGGAACTTTTCTGGGTGATCGAAAGATTCAGGAATCCAGTCTAGACATTGGGCAAAAAGTGAAAATAGGGGAATCGGTATTTAGAATTATCTTAGACCCAGAATCTGCAACAAAGTTGCTTGAAGGGAGGCCTATTGACCTTAAAGCGCATATTGGTGGCCTATCAGCACTTATTGAGCACGAATTTATTCAGGAAGATATAGAGGTAGTAAATACAGCCACTATGAAGATCTCACCCCAGAGACAATCCAATGTTGAGCAAAATATTGAACTCGAAATCATTTCGGGAAACGGAAAAGGCCAAAGGTTTTCCTTCTCCAAACAAAGTATATCGATTGGCCGTGTTCAATCAGATCTTATTCTTCATGATCCGGATGTCTCACGTAAACATGTTTTGCTCGAAAAAGGGGAGGGAGAACAAATTATTCTGCGAGATTTAGCTTCCACCAATGGCACCTTTGTCAACGATAGGCGGGTGACAAATTGTGTTCTTTCTGTGGAAGATCGTATACGTGTTGGACAAACGACAATTGTTTTTAGGGGGGTTAGACGTCAATGAGGCATGATCCTTTTATTCTAAAATTGAAATGCAAAAGTAGAATGTGAAGAGAATTGGTGGCGTTTAGTTAAAACGGCTATAATTTTAAAAGTTTTTAGTGGCAACATCTAAACAGAAAAAGTCTGTTGAGACCTCGATATCAGAGGTAACTCTAAGATTTCTTGAAGGTGAGAACGAGGGCGTCGAAATTCGTGTGAATCCTCCTCGGCAGTTAACTATTGGCAGAGGAGAAGAGTGCGATATTTTTCTAGGCGAAAAAAAAATATCCAGAAAACACTGTTCCATTTTTGTTGAAGCCAATGGAATCAAGGTGGTTGATCTTCAAAGTACAAATGGAACATACGTTAACAAGAAAAAAGTTATAGAAACAAAGTTACAAAATGAAGACAAAATTCAAGTTGGGACAACAGTCGTTCAAGTTTCCATTCACTATGAGAAAGAGGTAAGCCGTCCTGGTGCTAAACCAGCCATAGACCTGGAAGAGAATCCACGCAATCCAACCCAAGCTGCAGTTGGCGGCGTATCGGAAGCCCCAGAAGAAGTTGGAGCTGTGAAAGAATATGATGCGCCATCTGGAGTCATGGATGCCCGATTCGAAGAGGAAGAGTCATTCGATATCGATATCCGGAAAAGGCCATCAAAGGGGCCAGAACGGGAAGTCGAACCATCCGAAACCATTGACGAATCGTTAGAAAAAAAATCCAGGCCTCTGTCGGGAAATCTATCAGCAATGGGGTTGGCGGATTTGTTACAGAACCTTTCTCAGAACCGAAAGAGCGGGATTCTAAAGTTAATTTCAGCCAAAGAAGGCAAAATCTCAGTCGTAGAAGGAAGAGTAATAGGTGCTGAGATTGGAACAATATTGGGCGAAAAGGCTATCTATCGAATGTTGGGATGGAATGATGGAGAGTTCGAACTTTTGCCATTACCTCCTAACTTTGATGCGAAACAGGTAAAAAAGCCGATCACGGAATCGATGGAAAGTCTATTAATGGAAGGTTTTCGTCAATTTGACGAGATTGAAAAAATTAAAAAAGGATTACCTCCTTTAAGTTCCGGGCTTAAACTAAAACCAGATTTCACTGCACCTCTCTCAAAACTTCACCCTCGAGTTTTAGATGTATTGCAGCTCGTGATCAACAAGGGAAAACTTGAGGCAGTTCTCGACCTCAGTCCATTTTCTGATTTAGAAACATCAAAAATTATATTTTATCTATTGAAGAAGGAATACATTATTCAGTTTCATTCTCCCGATAAAGATCAGGGCGGTCGATGACTTTGATGAATAGCGAGCAGGTTCGCAAACTTCCATTTGGCTTCTGATTGCCCACCGCTGTTGCATAGAACCAGTTGCTGTTATTGATAATAGGAATACCAACACCCGTTGAACCGGTTGCGCTAAATGCCGACAGTTGTGGACTGCAGGGATAAGTCCCAGTACTTCCAGGTCTTACAGTGGAAGTATGTGTTTGAAGATTTCCTGTCCCACCCGTATCAGCTCCTCCAGAACTATTGAATCGTCCGGCACGTATTTCATATTGAAAATAGAGTGGGGATCCATTAGGAACCACGCGCCCTAAGGTGCTCCAGCCAGCGATGGTTTCTGAAAAAGGCAGGCGATCACCGCTTGATCCTGGACCCGGAACTTCAGATGGATTAGGTGATGTGGTCACATAACTATCTCCTTCAGAAAAGTAGGTTTCTTCAAACATCGCAATGGCTCCTAGGTTACTGATAGCCTCAGATGTTCGTGATTTTCTGATATAGCGAGTATAAATGGGTACAGCTATACTGGCTAAAATAGAGATAATCGCCACGACAATCATCAACTCGATTAACGAAAAACCTTTTGAAACTGAAAGTATTAGCTTCATTTTTTCTCTCATCATTAAATTTGGCTCGTATTGTAGCATATTAACTCTTTGAAGATGCAGTGAAAATGAATGGAAAACGAAGTGGGGTTTTGCCACCTGTTGGTTTAGGAAAAGTCCATGAGGATACCCTTGAGATAATGCATTGTTCCATCATGGGATCTCGAATTGTGGAGTTTTGGATAGAAATATCGGAAGGCTTTCCATCTTCTTTGATCACCAAGTTTACGACTAGTTTTCCTGAGAGGTTTGAATTTTTTACCAATGCCTTTTCATAACAATCTCGCAATTGACCCGCATTTAAGGAAACCAAACGCTCTACCTCTTTGCGATTCAAGATACCTTCGGATTCCAAGGGTTCATTGGAAAGGCGAGAAAGAAGAGGACTTGAGATTTTCAAATGAGAAGGGTCGATGCTGACTTTAGAAGAGGAAGCTCCTTTGAGAGAACCGATGTTGATTAATGTAGATCTTGTCCCTTCCGCATGATCAGAAGATTCTCTTCCACGGTTTTTCCCAGCTCTTCCAAAAGTTGATTCACTTAAATGTTCGAGACTTTTTCCACTCAGGTAATAGTCTAAGTTTTGAGTTAAGGGATCGTTTGCAAAAAGTCGCGCGAATGGAGAAGTTTGGAAGCGATTGCCAGATCGTTGTTGGGCAGCAGTAATTCCTCCGGGTTTTTGAGCGCTTCCTGCCTTAGAAGAACTGCTACTCGTTTGAGTTTTTTGATCTTTTGAGTCAGTAGCTCTTGGCATTGTGCTCCTTTTCTGACCAAATCTAGTTTCAATGTAAGAAGGATCTGGAAGATCAAGTCTTGCATATCTTCTATTAATATCGACGACCGTAGGTTCTTCTCCTGATGGCAAAAATTTCAACAGTCTATAGATGGCCCAGTGAATTGCTAAAGACATTATAAGAGTTAGGATGAGCGCAGGTTGTATATTTCTTAAAACGTTTGGGGGTGCGTACTGAGTAGTATATTCGAGCTGCTTAGGAGAAGCACTGAACCAAAAATGAAGTTCAGTACTTCCAAGAACGATTGTTCCGCGAGACTTTTCGGAAAGAGCAATAAATTCTCCCTGCGGGTCCGTTAAGATGAGACCCGCATCTCGAAGATCATGGACGGATATTTGCTTGCCTCCAATCAATAAACTAGCGGAGATCCTAGGGGGCAAACGGAAAAGAATCTTACCTCCTTTTTGCAAAAATAGAAGCTCTCTTGGTGGAGCCTTAGGATCTGGAAGCCATATGGAAGCATGGGTTAAAATACCTGCTGTAACCAATTTGGGGTTATCGAAAAACCATTCATGAAGAACAGAATGAAGAGTCTCTGTTCGAACGTGCAAACGTAAAGATTTTTTCATGGCGCTGTCGCAAAATACCCATCTACTTCGTTCTCGCTCGCTCACCATCCTCACGTACCTTTTAAAGTACGCTCCGGTGTCTCGCTTGCTGCGGCCTCGTATCTGGGGCATTTTGTGACAGCGCCAAAAATCGAATTCTGCGACAGTACCATCATGGTTCAAAATCGATTCAGTAAAATCGGATCAGAAATCCTAGGAGAAAAATGCACCTCATTTTCTTTGAAATCAATTTCTAGTTTGGGGCGGTCTAATATATAAATGATCGTCGGTTCATGAATCTTGGCTCTAATTTCGAGCGCTTCAAGCTCAATAAGTTTGCCTGGAGAAAGCCCTATTGTCTCCTTGGCCAGAGCTTCTAATTGTTTTTGCTCAAGATTCACTCCCTGCGCCAAAAGCACTTGAGTTAAGAAAGGAAAAAGAAAAACAAAAACAGCATATTTCTTAATAGTTTTCATTCTCTATTCTTGTCTTTTTGAATGGTTTCCAAGTTCTTTATGATCGTCGGATGGTGCAACCCCCCATTTTCATAAGCTAATTCCCATTCGTTCTTCGCATTTTCATATTCCTTAACTTGAAAAGCGAGTTGCGCCCAATTTGCCAATGCTTCTGGATGGCCACTTTTTTGAGCCTCTCTCAATAAAATAGATCTTAGCAGAAGATCATCTTTACTGCTCAGTGTGAGCGCCAGCTCAGAAGCTATGGAAGGATCCTTTGGAAATAAATCGTATGCCCTTAAAAGGATAAATCTGGATTTGTCTACCTCTCCCAAATAGTAATAACACGCGGCCAAAGCGCGATGGGATAATACGGATTTATTTGCCCAACGAATAAATTTCTTAGCCTCAAAAAGGGCTCGCTTATGTTGGTTAGAAATCAAAAGTGCCAAAATGAAATGAAACATAACATCTTGATTTCTAGGTTCCTTTTCAAGAAGACCTTCGAATTCCTTGACCATGGGTTCTGTTTTTCTCTTTAAGATAGAGGCCATGAACCTAAGGTCTTTAGTCATGTTTTGAGGAAGCTCGCGTTCAAGTAGGCTTAAAGATCTATCAAAATCATCCCATTTGTCTTCCCAAATGTTAAGTATAGCCAGGTTATATACAGCTGGTGCAAAGTTAGGAGTATTCAAAAGAGCCTTGGAAAAGTCTTCCCGAGCTTGCCTTCTTTGCTCTTTCGGCCAGAATGCTTTTGCTTTTTGAATCCCTTGCTCCACATAATAACTAGCACTTCCTACTGCAGGGTCACTTTCTCCACTTTTGAGAAAGGTTGGAGCTAAGGGGAGCATCATTTTAGCGAAGGAAGGAGAGTCCTTTTTTGCGTCATCTTTATTCACTGAATCAACATCGATCAATTTTGCCAATTGGGGCAAATAGGGCTCTGACAATCTTTCTTCAATCAGAAGTTTGAAGGCTCTAGAAGAGGCCTGTTTTTTCTTACCCTCAAATCCTTGTTTCAGAGTAAAAATTGCATTTTCGATCTTGGGTTCATCCCTCTTCGCATGTCCCTTTTGTTTGACGCTCAACTTTTCTAAGCTCTTTATGAAAGCATTGTAAGCTAATCCCAACTGGTATAACGAAAACGCATTTGCACGTAATGAATGAAATTTAAGTACTGAAAGCACGGATTTTTCCAATCTATTAAGTAGAGAAAGTCTCTTTTTCAAACTTCTTGAGAAAACTTCGAAAGACGTCGACTCAAGTTCATACGATTCCAAGGTTTTTCGTTCATATTCTATGCGAGCGCTTTGGGCCAAAGATAATGCGAGTTGAGCATCTATCTTTTCTTTTGAAACAACTTTTTTTGTTACCTCGGCAGCCAATTTTTCTAATTTTGTTGCTCGGCCAACCTCGTTTGTTTCCCATAAAATCCTAGCGGCATGAGCCGCAGCAATGGCGCGATCAGGAGCAGTGGTTGGAGGATCATTTGCTAGCTCTTCCCAAAGTTTTAGGGCATCTGAAAGATCGTTTTCATGTTCGCTCTGGTTAGCAAAAATAGTTTTTAGTTGAGATCGAATTCTTGTTGGAGCCTTTTCGAGCAAAGGCAGAATTTTTTCGGACTTAGATTTCTCTCTTCCACAAGGCGCTGAAACAAGTTGTGCCAAGTTGATGAAGGCCATGTTTCTCATGATTTCTGGAAGCGAGTTCGAATGTATAACTTTTTCATACGCAGAGATTGCATCATCAATTTCATACAAACTATCTAGGATCAAAGCACTCTCAAATTGAACAGTAGAGGCTTCTTTGGTTTTTGGATATCGAGTTGTAAGAAGGCTTATTATGTCAAAACATTTTTCAAAATTCATTTCTCTCTTTGAAATGGTAAATGCATTAAATAGCGCGATAGAGGCAAGACGCGAGGATGGAAAAGATTTCTGAAAATTTAGAAATGTATCCACAGAAAGATCATACTTCCCTTGACGTTCATAGCTTTCCGCAAGTTTAAAGGAAGCTCCTTCCTTGAGTTCGGCTAATCGATTCTTTGTTTCTTGAGAAAAGCTTTGTTTCCCTTTTAGAATGCTTTCGATCAATTGAGACGCTTCCTGCCATTTTTCTTCTGTTACTAGAGAATCAACAGTGGCCAGAAGGGCAGATTGAGTCCAAGAACTGTCAGGAAACTGTTCTGTAAGCGCTACGTACCTCTTACGACCTTCCTCAAAATTGCCTAACTGGGTTGCAATTGTCGCTCCACGGAAAAGTACTTCAGGAACTCTAGGGTCTCTCGGCGCTTGCCTGGAAAAGTTTGTGGCTGCCCGCAATAAATCTTCCAGGCCTTGAATAGGTTTTTCCTGAGCCTTAGTTGTGCTGATTCGCTCTACATCTAAAAGAATCTTCTCATGACAAACGACAATTCCATAAAGGGCATTGTTGAAATGATGGTTAAATCGGTTGTTTCGAACCACGGTATCGTAGTTTGAAATAGCATCGTTAAACTCATTGAATAGAAAAGCTATTTCTGCAAGTCTGTGGTGAGCATTGTAAGCTTGGATAGAATTTGGGTAAAGTTGGATAACTTCTTGATATAAAGTTTTCGCCTTTTGTCGAAAAGGCTTTGAGGAGTTTTCGTTTGCTAAAACATCATATTGTGTTGCTAAACTAAAATAGACTTGTTCTAAAAGACGATCCGCTTGTTGCAAGGCTTTTGAGTTTTTATTGTTTTCTCTTCTCCAGGTACTTTCACGAGATAACAAAGCCAGTGCCCGTTCTTTTTCTTCAAGGGCTTCTTGATCCTTTCTAAGTTGTTCAAGTAGCTTGATTTTATTTTCTAGTGTTACAGACAAATCACTGTTTAAGGGGTAGTGGAGAAGAGCCAAATCATTCATTTTAATTGCCTCTTCAAACTGACTACGGTCCACATAAATTTGAGCCACCCTTTTTAGAATTTCTACTCCAAAAGGTTTCCATCCAATTTTTCCAAATATTTTCTGTGTTGAAGTTATTCCTCCCGACCTGAATAAGCTAAATGCAACATACTCGATGGCTTCTTCAGAAAATTGAATGTAGCGATCTCTTAATTCTTGGGGTAATTCCTCGGAGTAATCTAAAAGGATCAAAAAATATGCTATTGCGGAATCGTATCTACCCAAAAGATAATTTGACCAAGCAAGCTTATATAAAGCTTTATCGTAAAAATAATTAAATCCAGCTTTTAAAATTGCATGGTAATGCGCAATGGCCTTATCAAAGGCCTTTTCTTGAAAATAATATTCTCCAACTCGCAGTTCCACTTCAGGAAGAAGGCGGCTTTTAGGGTAATCCGAGATCAATTGTTCGAATGTTTGGACTGCCTTTTCTTTTTTCTTTGCGTCCAAGAGGCTATATCCAAGCAAATATAGTGCACTATCCCGATGGGGGAAACTCTGAAACTCGTGTTGAATACGTTCAAGTGGGGCGATCATTGGCTCGTAACTGCTTTCACCATCTTTTGGAAACGATCCTTTTTGGACTTGTTTTTGATTCAAATGGTCCACACGTTCATAGTGGAGCTGAGCTAAACGATAAAGTGCATATGGCGTACGAGCTTCGTTCCCATGAGTCAATGTGAAGCGTCCATAAGCAGAAATGGCCTCTTGCCTTCGTAAGTCAATTTCTTCTGTGATTCTTTGCTCTCTTAAAAGTGCGTATTTTTCGTAACGTAGTCGATCCTCTTTGATATATTCTTGAACCTGAATGTTGATGTCCTCACTGAACTCCTTTGCTCGTTCTTGAAAGTGCAGAATATCTTCAATACGGTCGGAAACTTCGGTTCGGCCGGCTTTTAATTTCTTTGGAATTTGTGGTTGAGAATATGGCAACCCGAAAAATTTGTAACGTTGCTCCAAGGCTGCTAATTCCTTCGAATATTTTGTTTGAGCAGACGTAAGTTTTTTTTCCGTATTCTTTAATAGTTTGTAATAGGCTTCTGCAATACTCCAATGATAAGAGCTCAAGGTTTGAGCCAGTTGAGTTTGCACACTTTTAAGAACTTTTTTTAACGCTCCTCGAGCTTCTATGAGAGCCTTCTTTTTTGTTTCTTGAATTTTTTCAATTGTCCCCTTTAGGTTATGGGTCAATTGAGGAAGCGATTCAATCAGTCTTTGATTGTGTTTTGGCTCGTGCCTAATGATTTTCTCTCGTAATTCGTCAAGCTGAAGTAGTGTTTTGATTTGTTCTGGCTTTTTCACCCTCAAAGCTTTCAGTCGTAGAGCCTCTTTCAAAGCCTCTTTCCTTTTGATTCGTAATGACAAGGCTTGAGTTTGGAGAGAAAGTTGGGCTAATATTTTTTCTTGCTGAAAACGCTCAGTGATTGCATTCCTGACTTTTTGTTTAATTTGAAGAGCTGATTGTTCTCGTTCCCCACCTAGCAAGACCCAATTAAGCCAAATATGGCGTTCAATTTCTTTCAGGGTTGCAAGATCAGTTTGAAGATTTTTTAAATATTCTTGAAGCTCATGAGAAATTCTTTGAAGGCGAGAAAGCTCAGGAGACATTTCCTTTGTCGAAACCCCCAAGATTCGCTGTTCGATGTCATTGGCCCATTCAAGTAAGCTTACACTTTCAATTGTGGTTCCATTTGATTGCTTTAAGGCCAGACGACTTGCTTCCACAACAAGAAGGCCCCTTTCGAACATTTTTTGGTTGTCTTTTAGCTCAGAAAGTTCGGCAATATAGCTTTGCGTAACAGGATGCTTTTCGAGGAGTTTGTGAGCAATTGGAGGAAGTATAGCCCTTGGCGGGGTTTGTATGATTGTCGGATCAAACTCGGCTATTAATTCTTCTTCATGATTTTTGTATGAAACCAATGCTTCGTATGAAGCTTTTTCCTCGAAGTAGAATCTTAAGCTCAGTTTTTCTAACTGGCGCGCACCTTCACGCAAATTTTTATGATCTTCATAGATCTTGCCTAGGAGACGGGCTGCCAAGGGAAGGCGATCGCTTTCAGGATGCAGCGTAAAAAGGAGATGGACATCTGTGGCGGCCAAATCAGGGCGTTTTAATTTTACGTTTGTCCAGGCCAGTTCATCCAAGAAGTCTTCGGTGGCGAATTTTTTTAAAGGAACGCTCATGTAAAGTTCCTTTGCTTGCTTAAATTGCCCAGCATCATAAGCTACTCGAGCTTGAGCAATGATGGCCATGTTTTTGACTGGATCTTTTGTATCCGCGATAAATGCGGCGCTTGCAAATGCAGCCATGGCTTTGAGTCGATCTTGTGCTTTTAGGGCTAGTAAGCCTTCTAAATAAGCGCCACGTGAATGCCAGGAAGTCCCTGGAAACCGGGTCTCTAATATTTGAATCCATTCATGAGATTTTTGATCAAACCCTAAAATATAGGCGTGCCTTGCCATACGAAAGAGGGCCTCGGCAGAGCCTTTTTCAAAATATTTTTGTGAGAGTCCTTCCCATTGATTTTGGCTGATCCAAGGTTTTCGCAAAATGTGGAGATCATCTTTTTCAGAAAAAGCATCTTGATAGGTATGAAAGGTTTCTTCGTTTCCAAATTTTGTAACAGCTTCTTCAAGGGCCTT
>Ga0247727_10014924_pt1 | contig 12828 bp, 10 predicted proteins | sample WisWelCaveWW1625_FD_202498 | JGI IMG/M metagenome (GOLD analysis project Ga0247727, IMG submission 202498) | Biofilm microbial communities from Wishing Well Cave, Virginia, United States - WW16-25 | ecosystem: Environmental > Aquatic > Deep subsurface > Groundwater > Cave microbial mat | place...
TTCCCATCCCAGTGAGATACATGTGATGCGCCCAGACAATAAATGAAAGAAAGCCAATGGAAAGCACAGAAAATACGAGGGATTTATATCCCGTAATCGGCTTGCGAGTATTATTCGCAATGATTTCGGTCACGATGCCCATCGCAGGAAGAATCAACACGTAAACTTCAGGATGTCCCAAGAACCAGAAAAGATGCTGCCAAAGAATGGGGCTTCCCCCTCCGCTAACATGTTCAAGAACTTTGCCGCCAACCACTAAACCGGAAGGCAAGAAGAAACTGGTGTGAGCCAACCGATCCATCAATTGCATCACAGCGGCTGCTTCAAGTGGGGGGAATGCAAGCAGGAGAAGAAATGCGGTAACAAATTGAGCCCATACGAAAAATGGCAAACGAAACCAAGTCATTCCTTTGGCTCGAAGCTGTATCACTGTTGTAATGAAATTTATAGCTCCCAGCAGTGATGACGTGATTAAGAATACCATTCCAATAAGCCAGTATGTTTGGCCTGTGGTGGCTATGTCTGCGAGGGGAGAATAAGACGTCCAGCCTGAATTGGCGGCTCCGCCGGGAACAAAAAAACTAACCAGCATAATGATTCCGCCCACGAAATAAGCCCAATAGCTTATGGCATTAAGTTTAGGAAATGCCATATCTGGAGCCCCAATTTGAAGCGGAACAACATAATTACCAAAAGCTCCAAAAACCATCGGCACAATACCCAAAAACACCATAATCGTTCCATGCATAGCGCCCAAAGAATTATAAAACTCAGGGAGCATAATTCCACCCGGCATATTTGATTCACCCAAAAGGCCGCCAACTAAAGGAAGCGGCTGACCCGGATAAGCCAATTGCCAACGCATAAGTGACATCAAAAGAAATCCAAAGAAAAGAAAAAATGTGGCTGTAATTCCGTATTGAAGTCCAATTATTTTGTGATCCGTCGAAAAAATGTATTTGCGCCAGAACGGCAAATCGTAATGACCTTGGTGGGAATTTTTGCTTGCCGACATACTCTAATTTCGCCTCCGTGTGAACGCGGGTTAATCCGTGAATTAAAGCCGCCATGTTATCAGCAAAAAAGTATAAGTGTCAATAGAAGACACATGTTAAAATTTCGCGCATGGATGTTCTCATGCTTTCCCGTATTCAGTTTGCGTTTACCATTGCCTTTCATTACATCTACCCGCCGCTCAGTATTGGTCTCGGCGTGGTTCTTGTGATTATGGAAGCAATGTATCTAAAAACCCGTAATCCTCTTTATCGCCAGATGTCCAAGTTTTGGACCCGAATATTCGCGTTAACATTTGCCATCGGTGTTGCAACAGGCATTGTCATGGAATTTGAATTCGGGACGAATTGGGCAACATATTCCCGGTACGTAGGAGACGTGTTCGGAAGTGCGCTTGCGGCGGAAGGAATTTTTGCTTTCTTCCTTGAGTCAGGTTTCCTGGCAATCTTGGTATTCGGATGGGACAAAGTGGGTCCCAAGTTGCATTTTTTTTCAACTCTGATGGTGGCTCTCGGAGCCCATTTTAGTGCGGTCTGGATAGTTGTGGCTAATTCATGGCAGCAAACGCCGGCAGGTTACCATGTCGTGGGAGAGGGTATTAATGCGAGAGCAGAGATCGTAGATTTTTGGGCTATGGTTTTTAATCCTTCGTCGATGGATCGGTTGAGTCATACGCTCATGGGCGCCTGGCAAGCTGGGGCATTTCTGGTTCTCAGTGTGAGCGCCTACTACTTACTCAAGAAAAAACATCAAGAGTTTGCCCAGGCATCAATGAAAATCGGTTTGGTCGTAGCTATTATCGCATCAATTCTTCAGCTCGTTACAGGGCATCTGAGTGGGATTGGGGTGAGCAAGCATCAACCTGCCAAATTGGCTGCATTCGAGGGGCATTTTGATGCTAAAGCGGCCGACTTTCATATTTTGGGATGGGTTGATGAAAAAGAAGAGACAATAAAGTGGGGATTGAAAGTTCCCGGGCTTTTAAGTTTTCTAATTCATGGGGATCCGGAAAAACCGGTAATTGGATTGAATACTTTTAAGAAAGAGGATCGTCCCCCCATCAATTTTGTATTTCAAACTTTTCACGCCATGGTTTTGATCGGATTTGGATTGATTGGATTGAGTTTGTTGGGCCTATTTCTTTGGTGGAGAAATGCTCTTTTTGAGAATAGGTGGATTCTCAAAATTTTTGTCGTATCTGTCCTTGGCCCTCAGTTGGCGAATCAATTAGGTTGGTTTTCGGCTGAAGTGGGAAGACAGCCGTGGATTGTTTATGGATTGCTTCGTACTTCAGAGGGGCTTTCAAAAATGGTGACCGAGAATCAGGTTTTAGGATCTTTGATTCTATTCGCTGTCATTTATCTGCTCCTTTTCGCTGTTTTTATTTTTCTCCTGGATCAAAAAATTAAGCATGGCCCACTTGAGGAAGAGCGGGAACATAGCCGTCATTACGCATAATGATGAACTTTACATTTGATCTCAACGTGATTTGGTTCATTTTGGTTGGCGTGTTATTCACTGGATACGCCATTCTCGATGGATTTGATTTGGGAGTGGGCGCTCTTCATCTTTTAACTAAGACGGATGAGGAACGTCGCTTGATGTTGAATTCTATCGGCCCTGTCTGGGATGGCAATGAGGTTTGGCTTGTAACGGGTGGCGGAGCACTTTTTGCCGCTTTTCCGATGGTATATGCCACGGTTTTTTCCGGATTCTATACGGCGTTCTATCTTCTTTTAGCAGCGTTGATTTTTCGAGCTGTTGCGATCGAATTCCGTAGCAAACAGCCCATGAAATGGTGGCGGACTATGTGGGATGTGAGTTTTTCGATGGGGAGCATATTCTCAAGTTTCCTTATTGGGATTGTTTTGGGAAATATTGCCTGGGGAGTTCCGTTGACTCCCGAGCATGAATACGCTGGGAATTTTTTCTCGCTGATGCATCCCTATGCGCTGTTGGTAGGATTAACCACCATGGCCCTTTTTATGATGCATGGTGCGATTTATGTGGTGCTGAAGACAGAAGGAGCGCTTCACGATAAAGTTTCAAGATGGGTTAACAACGCAATCATATTTTTTATTATTTGCTATGCCACGACAACTATGGCGACGCTTCTTTATATTCCTCACATGACAGCCTATTTTAAACAACATCCAATTCTTTTCGGGCTGGCTTTCGTTAATATTTTGGCCATTGCTAATATTCCTCGAGAAATTCATAGAGGGAAAGATTTTTTGGCGTTTTTGTCATCGTGCACTGCTATGGCAACATTAATGGCGATCTTTGGGCTGGGGGTTTTTCCTAATATGGTGATTTCGAATCCAAATCCGGAATACAGTCTGAATATTTACAATTCAGCCTCATCTCAAAAGACGCTGTCGATAATGTTAATGATCGCTGCCTTGGGTGTACCGCTTGTCCTTGCCTATACTTTCAGTATCTACTGGATTTTCCGCGGCAAAGTTCGTCTTGATAAAATGAGTTATTAATCCCAAAAACAAATAATTGACACTTAAGATTATTGTGGTAAGATTCTATCCAATTCAGACATTGTCTGAATTAAGAATGTATCCGAATCAGAGGAGGTCCGAATGTCAGCCACGAAAGAAGCGGCAAAAAATTTTATCTCTCTATTGGAGCAGAAGGGGCTGAAATACACTTTTGAGCGTCAGCGCATTTATGAAGAGGTCGCGAAACTGAATGAACATTTCGATACCGACAGCCTCTATGAGCGCTTTAAAAAGAGCGGTATACGAATTTCCAGAGATACAGTTTATCGAACGATCCCACTTCTTCTCGAAAGTAATGTGATTCAAAAGTCAGTAGGCGAGGGGAAGCGGGAGTTTTTTGAACGGACTAGCCGAAAGGGACATCACGATCATATTCTCTGTGTTCTCTGCGGCAAGATTATTGAGTTCAAGTGCGAAGAAATTGAAAAACTCCAGGATGAGATTTGTGAGAAACACGGCTTTAAGCTGACGTTTCACGATCATCGGCTTTTTGGCTACTGCAAGGACTGTCAATAACATGTTAGACGCTTTTATTATTGTAAATTAACAATTATGAAATCAGAAAATTCTTCAGAAACTGAAAATCCAAATCTTAAGTCCAAATCACGGGTGCTTAGCTCTCAAGAGTTGTTTAAGGGCACCCGAGAAGTGCTGATCGAACACGAGCATGAGCAATACCGTCTGATTATTACCAAGGCAGGGAAGTTAGTATTAAACAAGTAACACTATAAATAAACCGACAGCTAGGGATGGGCTTCCTATGAAGTCAATTTCGTACCCAGCAAAGCAAACCGAAAGGAGCAAGTTGTATGAACTCGAAGAGTTCTTTGCTGGGAAAGATGTTTTTGTTCGCATTATTCCTCATTTTGATATCCCTTTTTGACAATTCTGTCTATTCTCAAACTCAACAATCTATAGACAATCAGGAAAAACAAAAAACCACAGCTTCAGCTGATAGAAAAACCGACAGCGCCACCAAAACAATAAAAGAAGTGACGGTCAAGGCTGTAAAAACGGGAGAAGTCGGACCTTTCATGCCTGACGTTCAGGGGACGAAAATTTACTCTGGTAAGAAAACTTCGGTGATTGACCTAAAAAAGTATCCAGATATTCAAAATAATAATTATCGTGAAATTTTGATTCAGCAGCCTGGTTTGACCCTCAGTGAGGAGCAAACCCCTTTGGTTAGCATTGGCTACCGCGGATTGAATCCAGATCGTGCGCAATTTATGATGCTGTTGAAGGATGGCATCCCGATCTCAGCAGACATGTTTGGTTATCCAGAGAATTATTACACGCCCATTATTCAATCTGTTGATGACATTCAATTTATTCGCGGTGGTTCGGCTTTGCTCTATGGTCCCCAGCCGGGTGGAGCGCTGAATTACATCACTAAGAAGCCTCTCACAAACACGCCGTTTCTTGCGTACTCTGAAAATTCTTTTGGAAGTTATGACTATTTTTCAACTTATAATGCAGTGACAGGCACTGTCGGAAAATTGGGTTATTACGGCTACTTTCATGAACGGCAATCCGAGGGATTTCGCACTACGAACAGTGATTATGAAGTCATTGCGGGAAGTATGAAGGTTGTGATTAATCAGCAGGGAAAGACCCGGCTAACATTGGCTTATGATGAGTATCATGAACATCATGGGGAACCAGGAGGATTGACCTTATCGCCAACCTTTTCTCCTAACTATAATCAAAATAGACGGCTCGCCACCCGTGAATTTGATCGTTTTGAGCTGGAGCGCTATTATGGTTATGGAATTTTGGAAAAAGATTTTTCGGAGAAAACCAAATTTGAGCTCAGAGTTTATGGTGGAAAGTACCGCAGATGGAGCAAACGTCAACGGGGGGGAGGATTCGGAACATACCCAACTTTGAACTCCAATGATATCCAGGATCAATATTTTTATAACCTAGGATTTGAGCCACGGTTTAAACATCAATATGAACTTCTGGGAGGAACTCATACTTTTACCCTTGGTACGCATACGTTTTTTTCTGACTCTCCGCGTAAGGAATTTCGTGGAAACTCGCCTCAAACGGAAGAGGGTCAGCTTAGGAAAAATGCTGCTCGACACTCTTATTATTTCTCGGTGTTCCTCGAAAATTTGTTTAAATGGGGTCCGCTTTCCATAGTACCTGGAATGCGTTTCGAAAATTTCTGGCAAAGCATCGATGAAAAAGTCAATCTGGACAAGACAACTGTGCCTCTCCTTAACAAGACCGAGTATGAATTTGCACCACTTTTTGGGCTTGGTCTGATGTATGAAGTTGTTAAGGGTGTGGAAGCTTATGTCAATATTTCTCAATCTTATAGACCGATGACCTTTACTGAAACCGTGCCGACCGGTACCAATCAGGTTGTAAAAGGAGATTTAAATGAAGGAAAAGGGGTTCAATACGATTTCGGATTAAGAGGGAAGCCCGTTCCTTTTCTAAATTGGGATGTTGACTACTTTATCCTAACATTCAAGGATCAGATCGGTACTGTGGGTAACTCAATTCAGGATGTGGGAGATTTGCTCAATCAAGGGATGGAACTTTCAACAGAGGTGGATTTGGTGGGAGCAGTCGATTATTTCAAAAAATCAGATTACACCAGCTTAGTTGGCTCAATTTCTCCCTTTGTTGCTTACACGCTTCTTGATGCAAAGTTTGACAAAGGATTCAATGAAGGACGAGTTCCTGCATTTGCACCCCGATTTACCGTGAAGACGGGATTCAATTATCGTTGGCGCGATCGTGTTAAAATTAGTCTTTTTGCCACATTCGTAGATGATCAATTTGCGGATGATGCTCAAACACCCAACAGAATAGTTCCTTCTTATAAAGTTTGGGATTTACTTGCCGAGATGAATCTGTTCAGAAACGTTTTTAATAGCTTTGACATGAGTCTATTTGGCGGCATTAATAATATTTGGGACGAAAAATATTATTCGCGAATTACCAGTACGGGTATAGATCCAGCTTATCCACGGAATTTGTATGGAGGCGTCAAAATAAGCTGGGGATTTAATGAGCCATCAAGCTCAAAGCCTGTCGGCGTAGAGCCGATGGCCGGAGCGCGGTACTAGTTTCAACATCTATTACTTAGGAAAAAAGGAGATAAATTAAATGAACGAAGCATCAGTTTTCAGTACTTTTTTGATCGTGTTCCGAGAAGCTTTGGAAGCAAGCTTGGTTGTCGGAATTATTTTGACAGTTCTTGCCCGTCTCAGAGAAACCCGATATTTTCCCCATGTGTTAACCTCCAGCGGCGTCGCCGTACTCGTGAGTATTTTTATCGGAGTTGCTTTGATGATGCTTACAAAGCATGCAAGGCACGAAGTGCAGGAAGCTATGGAGGGATTTATTTCAATCATTGCCTGTGGCGTGCTCACGTATATGGTTTTCTGGATGGACACTCAATCCAAAAGGATTAAGCCGGAAATTGAATCCAAAATGGAACAGGCGCTTGACCGTAAGGAAATCGCCGTGATCATGGCTCTTCCGTTTCTGGCTGTGCTTCGTGAGGGAGCAGAGACAGTCCTTTTTCTTATGGCTACAGCAAGTGACAGCTCTCTTTTACTTTCTTTTGTGGGCGGATTTTCCGGATTGGCTCTGGCAGTGATGATCACGGTCGCTATCTTTTTGGGAGGACGACGTATTCCACTCAAACCCCTCTTTCGCGCAAGTGGATTTTTGCTACTCTTAATGGCTGCAGGTCTTCTTACGACAGGAATTCATGAATTTCAAGAACTGGGTTGGTTGATTGAAATTAAAAAGAACGTTTGGAATTTTAATCCCATCTTAAATGAAAAAACCGGTTTGGGATCATTTTTAAAAGCACTGTTTGGCTATAATGGCAATCCGTCATTGCTCGAAGTAATTGCTTACGGCCTGTATTTTCTCGGAGTATTCACGCTTTTGATACGAAGAAAACCCTCAGAGATATCCGAAGGTTCAAGGCTGGTTTCTAAATAGGTGAATTATGAATGATTTTGTTTTTCAGAATCGAAGACTGCTGTACGAAATTGAGTGTCCTGTACTTGAGGCAATTTTATCGACAGCATTCGATTGGAAGGAATTGGCTAATCGTTTGATCTCTGTCGGACGTGAAATTCCGAAAGACGATGTGGGCGTTCTTCAGCTTCCGCAGGTTATCCAAAGAATGACTCATTCCGCTTGCAAGATTGAGGGGGAGCTGTCCTCAGGGATCACAAACACATTGAATTGTCTTCATCGAAGCATCATGGATCAAGTAAGTGCTATGGAGATAAGCGAGATTTGCGTTTTGGTTCACGAGGTATCGATTCGGGATCGAGCCAAGGTTTCGGGATTACTATGGGCAATAGCCACTGATCCGAGGGAAGGCTCCCAAAGATTAGCAGGCATTTTTGTCCGAAGAATTATTTCAGAGTTGTTTACTTCCGCATTTAGTTTATCTTCCAAATAGCTATTAATTCATTACTGACAACATTCTTCGCGTGTTATACAATCCCACCATGCGTAAATTACTTTTTGTTCTCATTGCATTGATTCTTTTAGCCAGCTTCACCAGTGTGCTTATTCACCATCATGATGACGGTGAGGAGCATTCTGATTGCGCTGTCTGCCATCTGGCCAAAATCGTCACCGGGATTTTGATTCTTGCGTCAATTTTTGTTGGTGCGATTTTTTCTTCAAAAAGATTTAACGTTTTAAAATCGCAATTCTTCAATTCTCTCCAGCTTGTTTCTCAGCTCCAGAGCCGGGCTCCTCCGGTTCTTCTTTCCTAAATTTCTCTCTTCAGCTTAGTTACTGATTCATTCCTTACAGGAAAGGAGTGTGCTTTATGCGCACAATGAGTTTGCTTTTCTGTGCTCTCATGCTTTGTCAAATTCCGTCAGCATGGGCACAAGAAATGGCGCCAAAATCGTTTCAAGATCAATTATCGAGAATGGAAGCAGCTATTTCAAAATTGCAGTCAACCGTTAATAATCAAAATGAGGTGATTCAGTCTCAGCAGATAGAAATCAAGGACTTAAGTAGAAAACTACTCAAACAATCAGCTGAAATCAAAACAGATTTGCCGAATGTTTCTGATTTGGCAAAGGAACCTGAAGGACTGAGGTTGCCGGGAACTGCCAACTGGAATCCGGAAGTCGGGGTGGTTGGAGATATAGTTGCGCAGCTGACCGAAGATCACGCTGATGAAGAGGGCAAGGACAGTATTGTTGTCCGAGAACTGGAGCTTGTTTACGGGCAATATGTGGATCCATACAGTCGCTTTGATGCCGCAATTGTGTTTAATGATGGCATTGAAGAACAAAACGCTTTCATTGAGCAGGCTTATTTAACTCGGTATGAGCTGCCGTTTAATTTTAAGGCACAAATAGGAAAATTCCGTCCCAAAATTGGAATCGTCAACCTACTTGACCGGCACGCCCTGGAAACGGTGACTGAACCCTTGGTGATTTCCAATTTTTTCGGCGAGGAAGGCTGGAGCACTTCGGGAGTCCGTCTTCAGAATTATATTCCCAATCCCTGGGATCTCCCGCTTGAGATTACGGGTGAAGTTCTGAACGGCCGGGAAGCTCCGAGTTTTGCCGACCGTGCGCGCCGTCCTGCGTTCAACGTGCATTTGAAAGCATCTTTTGATCTTTCAGAAAGCGATACGCTCGATATCGGTGGAACCACGCTTTTCGGAACGGATAATCTTGATGGACCGCTCCGGGACAAGGGAAATGACCGCTATTCCGTGCATGTTTTCGGAATGGATGGCGTTTACATGCATCATTTTCAGGATGGAAGCCGCTTTAAACTGCAATCAGAGGCGTACATTCAGGACCGTAATTTCCGTACACCGTTTTTTATTGATTCCGATGCGGATGGGTTGTTTGAAGTTGTCGAAACCGGATTTGACAATAATCCTTACGGTTTTTACACCCTTGTGGATTACAAGATGAATAAAAACTGGAGTTTCGGTTTGCGGTTTGACTGGCTGAAACCTCTCGATTCCCTTGAATTTGATGAAAGCGGTGTCGCAACCGGATTTACACGGTTTGGAACAGATAAGACATGGGAGATTTCACCTTATATTACGTTACATCAAAGCGAATTCTGTCTTTTCCGTATTCAGTATTCACATACGGAAAATGCTCAGGGAATTACTGATGACGCTGTCTTTTTCCAGGCTCGCTTTCAAATCGGTGTGGATCGTCATGGCCTTCAGTAAATAAAATTAAAAGGAGATGATACGATGTTATTGCTCAAAAAATTAATTTTCGCATTGTTTTTATTTCTAGCAGTTTATCCGAGGGCTTTTGCTGCGGATGAAATCAGGGTGGTAACTACAACGAAAACTTTCGCCGATATCGTCAAGCAAGTGGGAAGTGAGCGGGTGAAAGTAGATTATGTGGCGCCTCCAGGTCAAAACATTCATTTCATTCAGCCTCGTCCCTCAACTATCGTGAAATTAATCAAGGCAGATCTATTTATCCATGCGGGTCTGGATCTGGAAGCTTGGCGCGGGCCTTTTGTCGAAGCCGCGGGCAAATCGAAATTCCTTCCCGGAGGAGATGCTGAGCTTGATCTTTCGAACGGAATCCGGCTGTTAGAAATTCCTCAAGGTCAGGTAACGCGTGCGGAGGGTGATATGCATCTTTTCGGAAATCCGCATTATTGGACGGATCCCCGGAATGGGAAAATCATGGCTCGGACGGTTTATCAAAAATTGTCCGAAATGTATCCGGAGTATGAGAATGAGTTCAGGAAAAATCTGGAACAGTTCCTTAGTAAACTGGATAAAAAAATCATTGAATGGCAAAATTGCCTGAAACCTTTGCATGGCGGCAGAATCGTGACCTACCACAACAGTTGGCCCTATTTCGCTGATTTTGCGGGTGTTGAAATTGCTGATCATATCGAAACCAGACCGGGAATTCCTCCAACAATCAGACATATTGCCAAGCTCATAAAGCTTATGCGTGATGAGAAGGTGAAAGTTATCGTTCACGAATCCTATTTTGAAAAAACAACTCCGAAAAAACTTGCCAAACAAACAGGAGCCCGTGTCATTGAGCTGGCGAGTTCAGTTGGTGAAAACAAAGACGCGAAGGATTATTTCGCGATGTTCAATTATAATGTGAATACATTGAGTGAGGCTTTGAAGGCAGGCAATAATGTATGATTTTTTTGTCTTAATGTGGAAGCCGTTTCTCGCCTGCCTTGTTTTGGTGGGGATTCATGCTTATCTGGGCATTCATGTGATTGAACGGAAAGTGATTTTTGTGGATCTGGCTCTGACGCAGATCGCCGCTTTGGGGGCGGTATGTGCACTTCTTTTTGGTCATGATTTCTCAAGTGTTCAGACATACGGGTTTTCATTGTCGGCCACGGTTTTGGGAGCCGTCATTTTTTCATTAACCCGCGTGCGTTATGAGAAAATTCCCCAAGAGGCGGTTATTGGAATTATCTATGTTGTTTCTGCGGCTTTGTCCGTTCTCTTGCTAAGCCGTTATGCGGAAGGGGATGAGCATATCCGCCATATGCTTGTCGGAAATATTCTCCTCGTTGGCGGGGATGAAATTATAAAAATTTTCTTGCTTTACTCCCTGCTGGGTGGCATTCATTGGTTTTTCAGAAAACAGATGATTCTGATATCAACGAATCCTCAAACGGCTTATCAAAAGGGCATGAATATCAAATTTTGGGATCTGGTTTTTTATCTCACGTTTGGATTTGTAGTTACCAGTTCCGTTCAGATAGCAGGAGTGCTGTTGGTATTTACCTTTCTGATTATTCCTGCTGTAGGAGCGATGTTATTGACAGAGAATATATCCGCACGCCTTGGGATGGGGTGGCTGATCGGAGCAGTCGCTAGTTTCTTCGGAATATTTTTATCTTAGTTTTTCGACTTACCCACCGGAGCGTCTATTGTATGCACTTTTGCCGTTGTTTTGGCATTCCTCGCTGTTTTTCGTTTTGGAAAGTAGTTTTATTGGTACTTTCTGACATAAATTGCATGTGAATAGATAAATCCTGCAATTTTCAGATGAACGCATCCATTTCTCCAATCTTGACGCAGTTTCCTTCATTTGATAAAATTCACGTTCTTTAATAAGTCATTTGAGGGGATATATTTCCGCATAACTTCTTGTTGGTTTTGGACTTATCCCTGTAGTACCTCCCGGGAGCATCCATAAGTTGAAGGAAGAAAATCCAAACGAGTGGCTTTATTATCTCGCATTAGTCTCACAGTTGGGATTAGTGGTTGTGTTGACTATCCTGGCGGGATTTGTGATCGGACTGTTTATCGATAAGTATTTTCACACGTCGCCTGTGTTTACCGGAATTTTTACTTTCCTGGGAATCGTTGCGGGACTAATGAATGCGTATCAGCTCATCATGAGGAAAATGAAATGAGTTTGGAACCTATCGAAATCTCCTCCTATCGCCGCCGTATTATTGGAAAAAGTTGGTTTGTCGCTGGAATTCTTGGCGCCATTTTGGCACTCTGTGGGTTGTGGAATTGGACTCTCGGCGTCATCGTGGGACTTTCACTTGGAATGATCAATTTCATTCTTCTCTGCCGACAAACCGTTCGCCTTCAAAATGCTGCACTTGAGAAGGGGAAGAGCTTTATGATTCTCGGTCATTGGATGCGTTATCTTCTGATGGGCCTAGTGGTTTTTTTGGTTTACCGAAAAGGTTCGGTTTCATTTCCCGCGTTCTTAATTGGCCTTGCTCTCGTATACGTTGTGATTTTTTTCGATGCTTGGTGGCGGGGTTTTAAAACTTCTAAAGCGGTTAAGTCATGAAAAAATTAATTATATGGGTTTTCGTTCTCGCATTTTTCGGTTGGCAATTTTATCTAGCGATGCACATTACTCCAGATCTTTCTGAAGTTGGAAAGCCTCCTCACAAGATTCATGAAATTTTCGGAATCCATGTTCCGATGGGTGGAATCAATGAAGCCACAATTGTAAACACCTGGATTGTGATGGGTTTTCTCGTTTTATTGGGTTTGTTCCTTTTAGACAAACCGCAAATTATTCCTTCCCGTTCTCAAGCTCTTCTTGAAATTCTGCTCGGGGGTTTTTTGAAGCTCTGTGAAGACACACTGGGTTCTCAAATGGGCCGAAAATATTTTCCGTATGTCATGACTGTATTTTTGTTCATTCTGTGCTCAAATTATATGGCATTGCTTCCCATTCATTTGTTTGAGGAGAAGCCAACGCGTGATTTAAACACAACTTTAGGAATGGGCTTGCTGGCTTTTTTTGTGGCACATTTTTCCGGGATTAAAGTCAAAGGATTTCTGGGTTATCTA
>Ga0247727_10014925_pt1 | contig 12827 bp, 10 predicted proteins | sample WisWelCaveWW1625_FD_202498 | JGI IMG/M metagenome (GOLD analysis project Ga0247727, IMG submission 202498) | Biofilm microbial communities from Wishing Well Cave, Virginia, United States - WW16-25 | ecosystem: Environmental > Aquatic > Deep subsurface > Groundwater > Cave microbial mat | place...
CCACTCGGTGTACCGTTCCGCAGCAAACCCATGACTTGACGAGCCGTATGCGTTAACGACGCACGTACGGATCTGTGGGAGGCCCGGGTGAGCAATCACCCGGGCCGACCCGGCCAATTATCTGGGGGTCAGAGGGGGTCAGGTCTTGACTTTGAACTTTCAGTGACTCCTTTTCTGCCATGTTCTCCTGACGAACTCCTATGCGGCTGGCCGCCGCACACGGCTAGACAATACCATACCGGGTGCCACTGGCACGGCCAGTGCGTTTCCCCCAGCCGCCACCGCCGGTTTCATCACCTACGCCTACGACAACCTCGATCGCATGACCCGCATCCAGGACGGCACGTTTGTAGTCCCGCCTTCAGGTGGTAGCCCGACCGACACCATCTCCAAGCAGGTCGATTTCACCTACAACAAACGCGATCAGTTCGCCACGATCCAGCGCTACCAGAATACCGGCACGGCCACGGCCCCGATCATGACGGCGATTGCAAAGTCCAGTTTCCACTACGATGCTGCCGGGCGGCTTATTGACCTGAACCACACCGAAGGATCGAGCTGGCCCACACTCGACAGATTCCAACTCAGCTAAGATACCGGCGGTCGCATCACCTCGGTGATCACCTCGCCTACCGGGCTCACGGCACCCGGCAGCAATCCATTTCCCTCCTTCACCACGAGCTTCAACTACGACAAAACCGATCAACTCACCGGCACGACCAGCACGCTCACCAACAACGACAAAACCTATAACTACGACCCGACCGGCATTCGCACGACGAGCAACGTGCGGAGCACATCCCAGAGTTACACGACCGCGACCGGCAACCGCCTCACTCGCGACGGCCAGTTCGAGTACAGCTACGATGTCGAAGGTGACCTTCCCTACGTTTAGTGCGCGATTGACGAGTCTGCTTCGCCGAGCAAGTGCCTGCTACTCGTCATCGAGCTTCCGAATAAGATGCTTCGGCGCGGTGTTTCGCCACGCAGAGATTAACGCGAGCTGGACGATGGGCTTGGTGGCCTTGCGCAGGTTGACGTAAGTGCAGCCTTGTCTTCCCCAGGCACCCTGACATGGTTGAAAGATTTCCGGCTCCGATAGCACCAGCGTTGACTGTTCCTCGCGCGAAAGCTTCACCATGCCGCGATCGTCGTTCGGGCTGGGGATGGTTGCGAAGATCTTGCCGCCGACTCGGAAATCAGGATGGCCCATGTGCGAGTTTTCCGATGCCTCGGGGAGACTCAGGGCCAGCTTGCGAAACTGGTTCGTAGTCACGTCACTCTTCCTCATTGGCTGAAGGAACACTGATTTGCACTAATCTACAGTAACTGGTGATAAGAAGAAAATTATCAGAGTCGATGTGTGCTGCTTTCTCGGTCGATCTGTAAGTATCCGAATCGATGACTCTTTGGGGTTGGACGGCCACGGGCTTTCCGCTAGCATTTTGCCAACGACCCAAATTCAATGATGGAGGTTACTGCGTTGGAGTTTTTTTCTGGGGTAATGTCATCGGCGTCGAGTGTGCTTGTGATGGCGATCGGGCTGGGCTTGGTGATCTTTGTTCACGAGCTGGGCCATTTTGCGGTCGCCAAGTGGGCGGGCGTGCTGGTGGAGCGTTTTAGTATCGGGTTTGGCCCGGTACTTTGGAGCATCCGCCGCGGCGAGACGGAGTATGCCTTTTCGGCGATCCCGTTCGGCGGCTATGTGAAAATGCTTGGCCAGGACGATGCCAACCCGTCTGAAATGGTTCGCGAAGACCTGAAGCTCGACCCGAAATCGTATCCGGCCCAAAATGTTCCGAAACGCATGGCGATCATTTCGGCCGGCGTGATCATGAACATGATTCTCGGCTTCCTGCTCTTTCTGTTCGTCTTCAACGTCGGTGTGCCCTACACCCCGGCCTTGATTTCGTCGATTGCACCGGGCGGGCCGGCATGGCAAGCGGGGATCGAACGCGGCGATCGGATCACTGGGGTGAACGGCGAGGAGATTCTGGAGTTTGAACAACTCCAGGAGCTAGTCATTTTGTACGGCATGAATGGACTGGACCTCGAAGTTTCCCGTGGCGACCGGACGTTTACTACTCACATCATGGCCAGAAAGGACGATAGTTTTCCGGCACCTCAAATCGGCGTACAGCCGGCGGCGGATCTCGAGTTGGACGCGAAGCGACCTGTGGCGCCAGGCACGGCGGCATCGAAGCCGCTCGGTGCACAGTTTCAGCCGCGCGATCGCATCACACACGTGAATAGTACGCCCGTCGATTCGTATCCGACCTTCGTCAACTTTCTGGCCGCCCACGCGGATGAGGAAATACGGGTTACAGTTCGCCGGGCCGTACAAAAAGGCGAATCGCAGCCCGCGGTGGCCGAAATCCAAGTGCCCAAGCAGTTCCTGAGAAACCCCGGCGTGCAAGTTCGCATGGGCAAGGTCACTGCCATACAATCCGATTCGCCCGCCGAGTCGGCCGGCATTCGCGTGGGCGATGTCATTCAGGCCATCGACCAGCAGTCGTTCGACCCGATGCGGTTACCGAATTTGATCCAACGATTGGCCGGGCAAGAGATCGAACTGACTATCAAGCGCGAGGCACAAGAACAAGAAATTTTCACCACAAAGATTCGACCGGTAGATAAACCGGCCTGGCTCACACCACCGAGCATCATCGGTGATCCGCTGACCGTCCCCGGGTTGGGAATCGCCTATCAGTTAATCCCGATCATTGCCGAACAGCCTGAAGCGGAATCGCCCGCGGCCAAGGCGGGGCTCGAGAAGAACGACCTCATCACAGCCGCCAAAGTGATTCTGTCCACTGATGAACTTGAAAAACAGCCCGAGCCCAAAGAGATCCCCATCAACGAAAAGAACGAATTTTTGCCGTGGCTGTTATGGACCATGCAGGTGCATCCGCACGCGAAACTCGCGCTGAAGGTGAAGCGCCACGAAAAGGAAACCTGGACGGAGGCGTTCGAGCCTGCAATGGATGAAACGTGGACCTCGCCGATTCGGGGAATTCGTCTGCCGAAACAATACTCCCAGGAAATGCCCCCTCAGGGTTTCAATCGGGCGATTGGTCTGGGTTACAAAACAACGGTGCGAACGATGCGGAGCATTTTCCGGATGCTGCAGCGGCTTATAAGCGGCGAAGTTTCGCCCAAGCTACTGGCCGGCCCGCTAGGAATCGCCGAGGTGGGTTACCGCACGGCGTCGGTCGACCTGCGGTTGTTCATCAAGTTTCTGGCCATGCTGAGCGTGAATCTGGCGATCGTGAACTTCTTGCCGATCCCCATTTTGGACGGCGGCCACATGCTCCTGCTGGCGTGGGAGGGCATTCGAGGCAAACCGGCCAGCGAACGAGTCATCATTGCCGCTAATTACTGTGGATTGGCCTTCATCTTGGGGCTGGCGCTGTTCGTAACCTGGAACGACATCAGTCGAATGCTGCTGTGACCAGTCCTCAGAACAGTTGTCGCCGTTGCATTCTGAAACGCCGCGAGTTGAGTCTCGTGCATCCCCTTGCATTGCCCGCCGAACCCACTTAGATTATTCCCTTTTGAGCGGAATCGAAGGCGGTCGCCAAACTGCGGTGAACGGAAGTCCGTGATTCATCGTACAGAGCGACAAGCGGTTTGAACGGCTGTGTGGAAACGGTCCGTATGAGGGGTCCATTGCCGGTGAGCGGTTGCTTGGGATCGGTGCCGAGACGGCTGATGCTCTTATCCATCCCTACGCCTCGGTCACAACCTGCCAACCCTTGGGCGAACTCTCAGAAAGTCCTCATTCCAACACCGACCGACGAACGACTTTGTCCCTAGCTTCATCGTGAAAGGAACGCGCATGGCCGGCGATGTGATCATCGAAACGCGAAGCCTGTCAAAGGTGTATCGAGATTTTTGGGGGCGACAGAAAGTCCGAGCCCTCAAGGCCCTCGATCTCAAAATCCATCAGGGCGAAATCTTCGGCCTGCTTGGACCAAACGGGTCGGGAAAAACCACCACAATCAAACTGCTCCTCGGGCTGCTCTTCCCCACCGAAGGCGAAGCGTTGGTCTTCGGCAAAGCGGCGACCGATGTGACCAAGAACGAAAAGATCGGCTACCTGCCCGAGGAATCGTATCTCTATCGATTCTTGAATGCCGAGGAGACACTGGATTTCTACGGCCGCCTGTTCAACATGGACAAGAGCACTCGTCGCCAGCGAACTCAGGATTTGATCGACATGGTCGGGCTCACGCGGGCGAAAAAACGCCAGCTCAAAGAGTATTCCAAAGGCATGACGCGCCGCATCGGGCTGGCCCAGGCCCTGATCAACGATCCGCAGCTCGTCATTCTCGACGAGCCAACCTCCGGGCTCGACCCGATCGGCACCCGCGAGATGAAGGACCTCATCATCGACCTTCGGAAGAAGGGCAAGACCGTGCTGATGTGCAGCCACCGGCTCGACGACGTTCAGGACGTGTGCGATCGCATCGCGATTTTGCACCAAGGCGAACTGAAGAAGCTCGGGGCCGTAGGAGACTTGTTAATGGTTCGCGACATCACCCAGCTCCAGACTCGGGGATTGAATGGCGAGGCACAGCGCGAAATCGAAGAGATCATTCGCCGGCACGGCGGAGAATTGGTCAGCGTTCAAAACCCGACGACGACGCTTGAAGATTTGTTCCTGAAGGTGGTGCAGGAGAGCGAAGCGCACCCGGGCCGCCGATTTGTCCCGGAGACCACGGGGCCAAGTTCGCCCGCATCGAATTAGCCGCAATTCCAACCATTGCCCTGGACGAGCGTGATGAATACTCCGATTACCGAACCCACTTGGGTGAGCGCCGTAGTGACGTGGATATCCGTGCTTCTCGCCGTCAGTGCGGGGGGCTATGTTTTGGCCGGTCTGTTGGCGGCCCGAACACGCGGCAGCCTGATCGATGGATTTGTGGGGGCCGCAAAGGGTGCCCTGGATCTGCCACGCGATCTCATGGCACTTTCATTTCGACGGCTTTGGGCCATTGCCTACCACAGCATTTTGGAATCGATACGTCGCCGGCTGCTGTTGGCGGTTTTCGGCGTGCTCATTGTGATCTTTATGTTCGGCGGTTGGTTCTTGCCGAGCCGGCCCACGGAGCAGGTCAAGGTTTACGTCAGCTTCGTGTTGCTGGCTTCGACGCTCATCGTGCTGCCGGCCGGCGGCCTCTTGGCCTGCCTCAGCCTGCCCAGCGACATCCAAGACAAAACGATCCACACCGTGGTTACCAAGCCCGTGCGACGTTTGGAAATCATCATTGGTCGAATTCTCGGACTCACTGTCGTGGCGACTGCGATTCTGACCGTGATGGGAGCGATGAGCTACATCTATATGCGACGCAGCGTCGATGGTTCGCTCGCGGAGTTGCGACAAAAAATGGGTGAGGCGAAACAACAAGGAGACGTCAAGCACGAAACCGAGCTGAAGGACAGCCTCGACCAAATTGAAAACAAGCTGATTGCCCGAGTGCCCGTTTACGGATATGACCTCACCGGCCCCGTGATCAACGTCGGCTACGAAACAACCTACAGATACTACATCGCGGGCAATAGCACGGATGCGGCCGTTTGGAAGTTTCGCGACGTACCCACCAGCCGCCTGCTTGCTCTCAAGTCGATCCCTTTGGAAATGACGTTTTCGGTTTTCAGAACCACGAAGGGCCAGGTGGGCCGTGGAGTGCTGGCCCAGATAACTTACGCAAACCCGAAAACCGAACGGATGATTACAGACTATCCGTTTGAAGTGCGCGAGTATTACGTCGATAAGCAATCGCTCGATAACCGGCCGGACGCCGGACGTACATACGCCGAAGGCGAGAAAATCTTGCCGGAACCACCGGCCGACCCGTTGAGTTGGCTGTTGGATAAAAGCGATGGCGAAATGACGATCATTGTCCGGTGCCTGAGCAGCTCCCAATATTTGGGAATGGCTCGCCCCGATCTTTACATCCTGATAGACACGGCGAATTTTGGTCTAAACTTCGCCAAGGGTGTGGTCGGTGTCTGGCTGCGAGTTTTTCTGATCGTGAGCGTGGCGGTGATGTTTAGCACGTTCTTAAGTGGTTACGTGGCCATGCTGGCAACGGCCGCCGTTTTTGCCGGCGGATTGTGCATGAACTACCTCCGTGGACTCGCGGCCGGGAAGAGCGAGGGCGGTGGACCATTCGAGGCCCTCCAGCGACTGATCAAACACGAGAATCTTCAGCGCCCGCTAGATCCCGGTATTTGGACGGACCTCACGAAGGGTGTTGACGGGGCTTTGCAATTCATTCTGCAAGGTCTCACCTACGTTCTGCCGGACCTCGGCGTCTTTAACACGGGGCCACTGGTCGCGAATGGTTTCGATATCGGCATAGGTGTTCTGCTGGTCAATCTCGTGACGGCCCTTGGATACGTGATCCCGTTCACGATTGCCGGCTACTTCTTCCTTCAATCTCGGGAGATTGCTCGATGAGGTCTACATTCTCGCGCAAGCTGTTCTACATGGGCATCGCGCTGGGCATTTTTGTCATCGTTTACTTCTTGCGAATTCAAATTGATTCCGTTCGCAATTCGCGCGGTTCCATCACCACCATCCGACTCCCCGCCGAAGCCAACATAAGTACGTCGGGTCAGCTCAATCAGGAACTAGGCATCCAACTGACCGGTAACCGCGTTGTATCGGTGCGTCGAGATTCACCGGCATTCAATGCCAAAATACGAACGGGCGACTTGATGACGGCGATCAATGGCGAAGGCGTACATCCTCAACGCGGGCCGGGCTCACTGGCCAACCTCAAGGGAAATCAGGTGCGGGCGGAATTCTTTCGCTACGATCCACGCCGGTTGCTGTCGGAGGCGACGCTCGGCGACGTGGACCCGACCAGCTCCACGATGGTCCTGGTGCTCGGCGGGTTGCGAGGTGTCGCCTCAAATCTACTCTGGTCCCAAGCATTGGAAATGCACAAGCAACACGATTGGACAAACCTGGAAGTGGTCGTGAAATCCATCGTCAAACTTGAACCGCATTTTATTTCGATCTGGACGTTTCAAGGCTGGAACCTCGCCTACAACGTCTCCGTCGAATGGGACCAGGTCGAGGACAAGTATTATTGGATCAAGCAGGGGATCAAATTCTTGCGGCAAGGCTCGGAAGTGAACGAGCACAGCCCCGAATTGCGGTGGGACGTCGGCTGGACGTACTTCCACAAGGTCGGAAAGGCCGACGAGGGTGCGTTGTTGAGAGACATTTATCTCAAAGACGACAAACCGGAAATCGATGCTCAGGGTCGCGAGCAACCGCCGTTCAATCCGGATGAAATCCTCACTCGCGACGGACTCACTCAAGGATCATCGGCGATGGACAATTATGAGTCCGGCCTCGGTTGGTTCCAGAAAGCTGTCAATAAGCTGGACCAGCTCAACGTCCAGCCGAAGCGCATGGGTGAAGTCGCATTCCGATCCTATCCGGCCCACTCTCAAACAAATTCCGTTCAGACAAAGGAGGAGGGTGGGCTGTTCACCGATCAAATCAGGGTCGGCTGGCTCGACGCTTTGAGGCTCTGGACAGAATTCGCAGATCACTCGTACCCGTACGCGGACGGCAAGGAAACAAAACTAGACTACTCTCAGGAAATTTTCGGCGATCTCTATCGTGCGGTCACGCTCATGACCCGGGTTCAGGCATTGAGAGCAAACTTGACAAACGACTGGGACAAATTGGACAAGTACGAACTGGTCGAGTATCTGCGACTCGTTTGGCCGGATCATACACTTAACGATCTCGAGCAGATGAACACTGAGGATCGAGCAAAACGGAAGGTAGAATGGGCCACAAACGTGTGGGGTATGATCGCGAGAGACACGTCAAGCTTCCTGGCCGACTTTGGCCAACCGACGATCGACATTCTGCCGTCCGGTGCGGCCGGGGCACTCCTTGAAACGAAGGCGACTTTTGACAAGATGAAGAGTTTTGATGCTTCCCTGCTCGCCAACGCCGGATCCGAGGGCGACCAGGCTCGCAAACAGGTTTCCGAATTCGTCACACCCGCCGAAAAACTCGGTGCCTTTGCTCACGAGGAACTCTATTGGTGCGACCGTTACTCCACCATGATCAACTTCAAGTATTGGAAAGATCGGGCCGCCGCTGAGTCTGAAACGGAAACGATTACCGCCCGGAGAAATTTCTTCACCGGCATGGAGCAGTTTCGTAACGGTGATCCAAAAAACGCAATGACCTCATTTGAGCAGGGACTCGAGTTGTGGCAGAAAGTGCTAGACAAGTTTGAGCGCGTGAAGGACGATGACATCACGCGGGAAGATACCAACAAGATCGTAAGAGCATATTTGGAAGTGCGCGACCAGTTAGACCTGCCCGCGCTTGCACAAGACAAGATTCCGTTCTTTAACTACACGCAACAGCTCAACGCTCCTGCAATGCCGATTCAGCCGGAACTCATGATGGAAATGCAGAAGATGCAACGCGAATTTAGCGAAGAAGCCAAGGGCCTGTCTCCCGAAATGCAGCAAAAGAAAAAACAAGAGCTGATGGAAAAGTTTGAAGCACTGAAGAAGCAGGCCGAACAATCCAAGCCCGAGCCCAAGTAGTCCAAGCCAAATTCAACCACGGCGGAAGCTGCACGTTTCTGCAAATCGCTCGTCGAGATTCCAGGGAATCGTCGCGCGTGCAGTTTTCTTGAGACACCCAGTTAATCGTAGGTTGGCTTTCCAAGCCGACCGCGACTGAACCGTCATATGGCCGGCTCGGAGAGCCAGCCTACAGCGCGAAGCCTTCGCTTGACGCCTCACCCATATCCCGCCATCATGAGACCAGCTAGGGAGACTTCCAGGATTTCTTGCGAGTTCGGTTGGGGATCGCCGTCGGTTTTTTGCGAACCAGGGGAAACTACGCCAGACATGCCTATTGGCTCAAGACTACCGGCTGCGCAGGAACGCGCCTGCATCTGTGCGAATGTCTCGGCCGAAAACCGAGGACGTGAAGTTCTCGTCATCGACCTGCGCAAACTGACCTCGATCGTTGATTTTTTTGTCATTGCCAGCGGCACCAGTCGCCGCCAAATGCACGGCATGGCCGACGAAATTGACGGTGCCATGGGCCTGCTCGGCGACCAGAAGATCGGAATCGAAGGCTACGACGAATCTCACTGGGTCTTGCTCGACTACGGCGACATCGTGGTTCACCTCTTCGATGACCAGACACGCCGCTACTACGACTTGGAAAACCTCTGGGGCGACGCACCCCGCATTGATTGGAACTCGAAAAGTTGATTACGGCCCGATGGAATTTCACCGGTTTCGTGACGCGAACGCCCGATCGAAACCTTTCCGCACGATGAATCGATTTCGCTCAGAATGAACCTCCTCCAGAATCTCAAATCCGCTTTTGTCAAAGCCGTGGGCCCACTGACACCGGACAGTTCGGCCTACGGTCAATTGGTGAAGCCGGCCCAAGACGCAAAATTCGGCGACTACCAGGCTAATTGTGCCATGCCCTTGGGAAAATTATTGCACCGCAGTCCACGCGACATTGCCCGCGAAATCGTGGACCGCCTCGATCTGGGCCCCATGACCAACCCGCCGGAAATTGCCGGGCAGGGGTTCATCAATTTGCGATTGACCAATGACTGGCTCGCCGCCGCCGTGCAAGAACTCGCCAGCGATGATCGGCTCGGTGTCGAACCGGCCGCTCATCCAAAATCCTTCGTGATTGATTTCTCATCGCCCAACGTGGCCAAACCGATGCACATCGGTCACATTCGCAGCACGATCATCGGCGACTCATTGACCCGCTTGTCGCGATTTCTTGGCCATCGCGTAGTTACCGACAATCACATCGGAGACTGGGGCACACAGTTTGGCATGCTGATCTTTGGCTACAAGCATTTGCTCGATGAAGTTGGATTCGCCGCCCGGCCCGTCGGTGAACTCGCGAGACTATATCGACTGGTCAATTCCCTCAGCGACGGAGCCGAACTGAACGCGAAGTCAGAGAGACTGGCGCCTGGTACGCCGGAACATGAAGAGGCTACGGCTCGATGGACCGCTTTCGAGTCCCAATTGAAAACGCTGGTGGATCAGGATCCCAAGGTGGCAAGTTTAGCCGCTCGGTTCAGTGACCCCGTAGTTTTGTCCAACTTCGTGGCCCAAGAGGCTCGCCAAGAGACTGCACGCCTTCACGCCGGCGACCCCGAGAATCGATCGCTTTGGCAAACATTCATGCCGCATTGCCTCGCCGACTTGGATCGCGTCTACGACCGGCTGGGTATTCATTTCGATCACCACTTTGGCGAGAGTTTTTACGATGCGATGTTGCCCGGCGTCGTAGAGGATTTGCTTGCCCGCCGGATCGCCGAGGAAAGCGACGGGGCCGTGTGCGTATTCCTCGACTCGGATCGCAAGCAACCGCCCTGCCTGATCCAAAAGAGCGACGGTGCCTACCTCTACGCAACCAGCGACCTTGCTACGGTGAAACATCGCGTCGAGCAATTTCACCCGAATGTCGTGCTTTATGTCGTGGACCAGCGGCAGAGCCTGCACTTTCAGCAATTTTTCGAGGTTGCCCGCCGTTGGGGCTACAAAGACGTTGAGTTCGTCCACGTCAGCTTTGGCACAATCCTCGGCAGCGACGGCCGGCCATTCAAAACTCGTGAGGGCGGAACCGTCGGCCTGGAACCCCTGCTCGACGACGCCGTTGAGCGAGCTGCACAGGTTTACGAACAGTCACGCAACGAGCGCCGCGAACGCGGTGAGCAGGTGCCGGAACTCAGTCACGAGCAGCGCCGTGCGATCGCCGAGGCGGTCGGCTTGGGGGCCATCAAGTACGCGGATCTTTCGGTCAACCGTACGAGCGACTACACGTTCAGTTGGGGCAAGATGATCTCATTCCAGGGCAACACCGCCACGTACTTGCAATACGCTTACGCTCGAATTCAAAGCATCTTTCGACGGGGCGCGGTCGATGCCAACTCCTTGCGCCGCAATGCATCGCCGGTCGTGCTAATCGTCCCCGCCGAACGCAGTTTGGCGCTCAGCCTGCTGCGATTTTCGGAGACCCTTGAAGAGGCCGCTGCCGAATACAAGCCAAACGTCATCGCTGGTTATCTCTACAATCTCGCCGAAACTTTTAGCTCGTTTTACAACGACTGTCCTGTGCTCAAGGCCGATTCCCAGTCCCTCGTCGCCAGCCGACTGCTGCTCTGCGATTTGACCGGCCGAACCCTGCGAAAGGGTCTCGAACTACTTGGCATCCAGACAGTAGATCAGATGTGACGCCACTTTTGCGGAGAAGGTGCATGCGGGTGACTTTGGAGTTTGGTGCCGAGCCGGTCACGCTGGACCTGGAAGCCGAGCAACTGGTCGAGTTGCTCGGTGGCGATGACTGCCCTTCGATCGCCGATGTAGCCGGGGCGGTGACCCAAGCGATCGAGCAACCGTTGGCCTTCCCGTCGCCGCGACGGGCCGTTGTGCCCGGTGACCATGTGGCGTTTGTGCTCGATTACGGCATCCCGCAACCCGCCGAACTGCTTGCTCCGCTGGTCGAACATCTCGTGGGAGCCGCGGTGCAACCTGTCGATATCGTGATCGTCGAAGTGCCGCACAGCAAATCTGCAAGCAATGGGCTTACAGCCGACGCGATCCCGCCCGGCATCCGGCTTGTGCGACATGATTCGCTCGACCGAGACCGGCTCAGCTACCTGGCGAGTACGAAATCCGGTGAACGAATTTACCTGAATCGCGATGTTGTCGATGCCGACCTGGTGGTCTTGGTCGGCCGTGTCGATTACCATTCGATATTGAATTATCGCGGAACCGGCAGCGGCCTCTTTCCTGGGCTAGCCGACGATGCGACGCAGAAGCAGTTCCGGCGGCAGATTACCGCGGCGATCACAAAAACTTCACAACGCGCAGCCCGCCACGAAGTCGATGAAGTCGCATGGCTGCTCGGAATTCAGTTCGCCGTGCAAGTGGTGCTGGGCCGGGGAAGCGAAATTGTAAGCGTCCTGGCCGGACGATGTGGGGAAGTCCAACAGGAATCCGAACGGCGACTCGACAGATTCTGGAATCGAACGGCTTCACGACGTGCCGAACTCGTTGTGGCAGCGATTAGCGATAAGCCGAAGAACCAGGGCTTCGAGCAACTCGGTCTCGTGCTCGAAACCGCTCTAGGACTCGTTCAAGACGGCGGTAGGATCGTGGTCTTCTCTTCGCTCGACGCAGTTCCGGGCGTCAATCTCAGCTCAGCCCAGAAGATCCAAGACCCTGCCAAAATCATGGACCACGTGCGAAGCCATCCGGAAGCGGACGCGATCAGCACCTGGCAAATTGCGAGCGCTTGTCGGCGGTGCCGCGTGTACCTGCACAGCCGATTGCCGAACGAATTCATCGAAGACCTTGCGATGACGCCGATAGACTCGGCCGCAGAAGTCCAGCAACTCGTCAAGCAAGTATCCTCATGCATGATCCTGAACGATGCCCAACTCGCTCGTGTCACGGTGGAGAGTAAAGATGACAAGTCCACTGGGTGAAGTGCTTGTAGCCTCAGGGGGCCAGTACGTCGGCGAACCCGCAACAGCCAGTCCGGCCCACTTCGGCAACCCCTTTGCCGAGTACGACGCAGCGCACAAATTCGCTGCGATCATGGACCGATCTTCGCTGAGCAAGCTTGAGCTGCGCGGTCCGGATCGCGTGAAGTTCTTGCACAACCTTTGCACCAACGACATCAAGTCGCTCGCCGCCTGCCACGGTTGCGAGGCATACTTCACCAACGCACACGGCAAAATACTGGCCCAGGTTCGATTGTTCGCCGAGGCGAACTC
>Ga0247727_10014926_pt1 | contig 12827 bp, 11 predicted proteins | sample WisWelCaveWW1625_FD_202498 | JGI IMG/M metagenome (GOLD analysis project Ga0247727, IMG submission 202498) | Biofilm microbial communities from Wishing Well Cave, Virginia, United States - WW16-25 | ecosystem: Environmental > Aquatic > Deep subsurface > Groundwater > Cave microbial mat | place...
GCGTGGAGGGGCTCGTCGTCGTCTCCAAGACCGACCTCGCCCCGGCCCGGGAGGTGGCGGCGCTGGAATCGATCTACGCCAGGGCCGGCGTCGCCGTCGTGAAGGTCTGCGCGCCGCGGGGCGAGGGGCTCGAGGCGCTGGCCGCGCGGTTCCGCGGGAGGACCAGCGTGCTCGTGGGGCCGAGCGGCGCGGGGAAGAGCACGCTGCTGCAGGCGCTGCTCGGCCCCGGATCGCCGGAGCTCGCCACCGGCAGGGTGAACGCGAAGACGGGGAAGGGCCGCCACACGACGACCGCCGTGCGCCTCCTGCACTTCCCCGGCGGCGGCTGGGTCGTGGACACCCCGGGGGTGCGGACCCTCGCGGTGCCGGACCTCAGGCCCGCGGACCTCCCGATGTTCTTCCCCGACCTCGCGCCCTTCACCGGGGAGTGCCGCTTCCAGGACTGCACCCACCGCGTGGAGCCCGGCTGCGCCGCCGCCGCGGCCGCCGCCCGCGGGGACATCGACCCGCGGCGGCTCGACTCCTACCGCGCGATGCTGGCGACCATGATCGAGGAGGCGGAGCGGCGGCGGGGGTGGTGATTGCCCGAGGCCTCGTGACAGCGCCACCCGTCAGCAGTGGTCAAACGACCGGGGTTCTGGTTCCGTTGGGGCCCTCTCATCGATGACGGGCTCCGTTCGAGGGACCCGAGGCACGGCGTTTCGTCGTGTATCATGACCGGCTGCGGGTCAGGCGGGGGACCCGGGGGATTGCCATGAGAACGAGCGGCGCGCAGGTGGCGGTGTTCTTCCTCGCCGCCATCTGCGGGGGGGGCTGCGGGACGGTCTGCAGCCTGACGGGATCGGAGTATTGGAAGGACCAGGATGTTCCCCCGCACCCGCGGGTCTACGGCGGGGTTCGCAACGCCCTCGCCTTCCCGCGCCACCATGGCGGGGACTCAGGGGCTTCAGTCTTCGTGGTATTCGTAGACCTCCCCACGAGCGCCGTGCTGGACACGGCGCTCCTCCCGATTACCGTCACTTGGGAGATTTTCGACCCGTCGGCGGCCCCGCCGCCTCCCTGGCCTGATCACTAACTGCCCGCCCCCTAGTCAGAATCGGAAGACCAGGTGACCCGCACCGCCCCCGCGAGGTACATCGAGCCCGCGACGAGGACGGCGTCCTCGGGTCGGGCGGCGGCGAGGGCGGACTCGAGCGCGGTCCGTGGGCTCGAAGCGGGGGTCGCGGTGAGCCCCTCGGCCCGTGCGAGGCGCACGAGGTCCGCGGCCCGGGCCCGGCGGGGGTTCGCGACCTCGGTGGCGTAGACCCGGGCCCGGCCGCGGAAGGCGCGCAGCATCCCGCGGAGGTCCTTGTCCCGGTTCGCTGCGAACACGACGAGGAGCCTCCCGCGCGGGTCGGTCACCGCCCGGACCGCGGCGACCGCCGCCCGCATGGAGGCCCCGTTGTGGGCCCCGTCGAGGACCAGCAGCGGGCGGCGGCCGAGGACCTCGAGGCGCGCCGGAACGCGGAGGGAGCCCAGGCCGTGCCGGACCGCCCCCTCGTCCACCACCAGGAGCCCGCCCCGCGCGAGGTCCAGCAGCGCCGCCGCGGCGAGCGCCGCGTTCTGCGCCTGGTGGACGCCGAGCATGGGAAGTTCCAGGCTTTGCAGGGAACCTCTGCCGCGAAGCGCGAGGTCGAACCGGGTCCACGGCCCGGATCCGTCGAGACCCGTCCGCGCCCGGGAGACCCTCCAGTCCCGCCCCGCGACCGAGAGCGGCGCGCGCGCCTTGCGGCAGATCCTCGCGACCACCCTTCCCGCCGGGGTGGATGCCGTGACCGCGCTGTAGAAGGGAACGGCGCAGGTGGCCGTCGCCGCCTTCTCCGCGGCGATGAGGGCCGTCGTCCTCCCGAGTTGCGCCGTGTGATCGAGCGAGACGCTCGTGAGGAGCACCCCGGACCGGCGCGCCGCGGTCGTCGCGTCCAGCCGCCCGCCCATCCCCGCCTCCAGCACCACCGCGTCCGCCCCCTCCTCCTCGAAGAGCAGCAGCGCCACCGCGGTCATCAGTTCGAAGAAGGTGGGCCGCTCCCCCTCGGACCGCCGGAGCGCCCTCGGGAGGACCCGGTCCACGGCCCGGGCGAAGACGCGCCCCCGGAGCGGGCGGCCGGCGAGCAGGATCCGCTCCGAGGGGTGCGCGAGGTGCGGCGAGAAGTAGGAGCCGACCCGGAGCCCCGCCGCCTGGAGGATCGCCGCCGCGGCCGCGGTGGTGGTCCCCTTCCCCTTGCTCCCCACCACCTGGAGGACGGGCAGGCGCTCCGCGGGCCGCCCGAGGTCGTCCAGCAGAGCCCGCGCCCGGGAGAGCCCGTAGGTCCTCTCGTGGTAGGGCACCGTCGCCATGGTCTCGTAGTCGGTCAGCGCCGCGAGGCGGCGGAAGGCGCGGTCGTAGTCGGTCGGGGCCACGGTCCCACGCTACCCGTGGCGGCGAAGGCCGCCGTGCTAGGATCCGGGCGTTCCCGCGGGCGCCGGCGGCACCGTCCCCGGGAGTCCCCCATGTTCCCCTTCCCCGACCCTCCCTCCGGCCCGGGCGCGCGCCCCGGCGTCGAACCGCGCGAGCGGGGCCGCCTCGTCCTCCTCGGCGTCGCCCTGCTGCTGGTCGTCGGCATGATCGCGGGCGCCTTCGTCCTCGCGCGGACGGGGGGGGAGGCGAAGCCCGCGGGGCCCGCCCGGGACCCCCTGGCGGTCGGGACGACCGGCCCCGGCCCCATCGTGGAGTTCAAGCCGGAGCCGCTGTTCCCGGAGGAGGAGGGCCAGGAGGTGGAGGCGCGCCTCCGGGAGAGGCTCGCCGCATTCAAGGACATCGTGGACGGGGTCCCGGCCGTGGACCCCGCACCCTTCGCGCTCCTCCTGGACGAGGTCACCTCCAACGCCCGGGTGATGAACCTCCTCAAGGAGGGCTTCGACCGGAAGGCCGACCTCGCGGCGCTGGTGAAGGACCCGGCCGCGAACCGCGGCAGGCTCGTCTCCGTGTCCGGGGCGCTCCTCTCGCTCTCCCGAGAGCCCTTCGCCTCGCCATCGGGGCTCGTGAAGGAGGTCCGCCGCGGGTTGATCCACGACGGGGCGGGGCGCCTGGTCTCCTTCTCCTGGCCCGTGGGGAACCCGCTCGAGCCCGACCCGGTGGCCCCGGGCGACGGCTGGGCGCAGGTGCAGGGGATCTTCTACAAGTCATGGCCCGTGAAGGACCCGGCGGGGGGGGCGGAGGTCATGACGCCCCACCTGGTCCTCCAGCGCAGGCCCTCCCGCGACTTCCCGCCCGTCCAGGTCCGCGACGTCGACGCGGCCTGGCTGGGCCAGATCCGCGACGCCACGCCCGCCGAGATGTCCGTCTTCGACGAGGACCCCCTCTACCTCCTCGTGAACCTGTCGCGCACGCTCGGCCCGGAGGGGTTCGAGGCCTGGGCGAAGGGGAAGCAGGCGTCCTCCCCGGGGCTCAGGATCTGGCCGCCGGAGGACCTGACGGGGCGCTACCGGGAGCTGCTCGAGCACCCCGACCTCTACCGGCTCCGGCCCGTCTCCTACAGCGGCTTCCTCGTCAAGCCCTCCGAGGTCACTCGGGGCACGATCCGCCCCAACCCGGGGAACGTCGAGCGCCTGTGGGTCGGCTACCTCGTGGACCAGGACTTCGCCCCGGCCGTCTGGGTGTACACGCCCTGGTCGCTCGTGGAGAGGGGCATCAAGAACCTGGATCGCGTGAAGGTCGAGGGGTTCTTCGTGAAGCGCGTGGCCTACGAGCCGGCCGGGGGCGGCAGGATGATGCGGGCGGCGGTGATCGTGGCGACGAGGGTGACGCCGGCCCCGCTCGGGACACAGCCCTGGGGGAAGGGGGTCCTCTTCACGGTCCTGGGGCTCATGGTGCTCCTGGCGGGCGGGCTGGCCTGGGCCATCGTCCAGGGCCGCCGCGACGACGAGGCCTCCCGGAGGCGCCGGCAGGAGAAGCTCTCGAGGAAGCGGGCAGCGGGACCGGGGCCCTTCGCGGCCGGTCCGGACGCCCGGGCGTGAGGCGGCGGCTCCGCGCGGGGTCGGCGGGGGAGGGGACGCTCCTCTACGGCGCGGGGATCCTGGGCTCGCTCGGCGCCGAGGCGGCCCGGGTGGTGCGGCGCGGGCCCTGCCTGCTCGTGACGGACCGGACGGTGGACCGCCTGTACGGGGGACGCGTCCGCGCCTCCCTCCGGAAGGCCGAGTTCGCCCCGGCGACGCTCATCCTCCCGCCGGGGGAGCGGACGAAGACGCTCGAGGGGGCGGGACGGGTGCTGCGTGCCCTGTCCCGGCTCCGGGCGGATCGAGGCACCCCGGTCTTCGCGCTGGGCGGAGGGGTCGTCGGGGACCTCGCGGGGTTCGCGGCGGCCGTCTACGCGAGGGGCCTTCCCTGGGTCGCGGTCCCGACGACGCTGCTGGCCATGGCGGACGCTGCGGTGGGGGGGAAGACCGGGGTGGACCTCCCCGAGGGGAAGAACCTGGTGGGAGCGTTCCATCTGCCCCGGATCGTCCTGGCGGATTCGGAGGTCCTCCGGACGCTCCCGCGGCGGCACATCCGGAACGGTCTCTCGGAGATCGCGAAGATGGAACTCCTCGGAGGGTTCCGCCGGGGGCTTCCGCGGGTGCGGCGCCTCGCCGCGGCCATGGACGACCCCGCGGCCCTGGGCCGCGCCGCGGCGCGAGCGGCGGCCGCCAAGGCCGCGATCGTGGAGTCCGACCCGCTCGAGACCCGGGGCTGCCGGGTCCTCCTCAACCTCGGCCACACCGTCGGCCACGCGCTGGAGGCGGCGACGGGCTACTCGGCGCGGCTCCTCCACGGGGAGGCGGTGGCCATCGGCATTGTCGTGGCGGCGCGGGTCGCAGAGCGGCGGGGGCTCCTGCGTCCCGGGGAGTCCGCCGAGGTCGCCGCCGCGCTCGCCGCCCTCGGCCTCCCCGTCTCCGTCCCCGGCGGCGTCTCCCGCCAGGAGGTCCTGGACCGCGTGGGCAGGGACAAGAAACGGTCGGGGGGCGCAATCCGGATGGTGCTGCCCCGGGGCGAGGGGAGGGCGGTCGTCGTGGCGGTGGGAAGGGCGGAGGTGAGGCGGACCCTGGACCGTCGCTCCCCGTGAGGTCAGGGCCTTTCCCGGAGGTGCTCGTCGAGGACGTCGCCGCGGCGGGAGACGGGCATTCCGGGTCGGGTCCGGTACGGCCCTACACCATGTCCCCGCCCTTGGCCAGGATGTCGCGGAACTGCTTGAGGTCCTGGACGAAGCCCGTCAGCGCCGCGCGGTCCTCCTCCTTCATGTCCAGGTAGTCCACGGAGAGGGTCGTCTCCTCGGACCCCTCGGAGCCCGGGTTCACGCGGGTGACGAGGCCGCCCAGCTCGAAGTAGTGGGACTTCATGGCGAAGGGCTGGCGGAACTTCACCTTCATCCGGGTGCCCGGGTGGATGGCCGCGTCGAAATTCTCCGTGGAGATGGGGACGAGGTGCCTCGGCCCCGGCGGCGGGACCTGCCAGCCGATCTCCAGGCTCTTCCCGGTCAGGTTGGTGATGCGCCCCACCTGCCAGTTCTGCCCGAAGAGGTCCTTCCCCTCCTCGTCCACGACCTTGAACATGGCGGCGTTGGAGCCCGTGAGCTTGTCGTCGGTCTCCGCGTCCGCCTTGGTGAGCTTCGCCTTCTTCGCGCCCCCCGGCTTCTCGAAGCAGAGCACGCCGTCCTCGTCGGTGTCGTAGATGTTGAAGACCTCCTGCAGCCCGAGCGTCAGCAGGGTCTTCTTGATGAACTTCGAGGGGGCCACAAGCACGAGGTCGCCGCCCAGCTCCTGGCAGCGCTTCTTCACCTTGAGCAGGTACCCCAGCGCGCTCGAGTTGATGAAGGTCAGCAGCCGCAGGTTGAAGACCACCTGGGTCTCGCCGGCCTCGATGATCGCGTCGATCTTCTGGCTGTAGGTCGGGAGGTTGAAGGCGTCGAACTCCCCGATGAACCCGAGGATCGTCACGTTCTGCCAGCGCTTGCGTTCGACCTTCATGTCTGTCCTGCCTCCCTGTTCCGGCCCGCGGCCCGACGGCCCCCCCCGGGGGCGGGGGCCGGGCGTCCTTTCTACCGTGGCCCCCGGTTCCCCCTCCAGCGGAAAAGAGCGGGGGGGAGTACTCGGCCCGGCGTCCCCTTCCCGTGGACGAGGCACGGCTCCGACCGCTCCTGCGCCTCCTGCTGGCGCCCGGGATGCACTCCGCGGCGGCGGCGAGGCTGCTCGCGCGGTTCGGGGACGACCCGGAGCGCGTGCTGGCGGCGGAGGCGGGGGACCTGGCCCGGGTGGACGGGGTCGGCCCCGCGCTCGCCGCCGCCGTCGCCCACGCCGCGGCCACGACGGACGAGGCCGACCGGGAGGCGGCGCGCTGCCGGGACCTCGGCCTCTCGCTCCTCGGCCCCGGGGACGAGGGGTACCCGCTCCCCCTCCTGCACACCTACGATCCCCCGCCGCTCCTCTACGTGCGGGGGGAGTGGCGGGAGGAGGACGCGGTGGCCGTCTCCGTCGTGGGGGCCCGGCGGGCCTCGCCCTACGGCGTGGTGCAGGCGGGTCGGTTCGCGAAAGGCCTCGCCGGGCTCGGGGTGACCGTGGCGAGCGGCATGGCGCGGGGCGTGGACACGGCGGCCCACCGGGGGGCGCTGGAGGCCGGCGGGGGGCGCACGGTCGCGGTCCTCGGGAGCGGCCACGCCCGGCCCTACCCGGCGGAGAACCGGGGGCTCATGGAGCAGGCGGCGGCCCGCGGGGCGGTGCTCTCGGAGTTCCCCCTCGACGCGCCGCCGCTCCCGCACCACTTCCCCATGCGCAACCGGGTCATCGCGGCGCTCGGTCTGGGCACGATCGTCGTCGAGGCCTCGGAGAAGTCGGGCTCCCTCATCACGGCGCGACTCGCGGCGGACGCGGGCCGGCAGGTGATGGCGGTCCCGGGGCGCGTGGACTGGCCGCTCTGCCGCGGGACCCACCGCCTGCTGAAGGAGGGGGCGGCGCTCGTGGAGGGCCCGGAGGACGTGCTGGAGGCGCTGGGCATCGAGATCCCGGGCCCGACGGACCCGTCCGCGGGGGCGGCGTCCTTCCGGGTGGGCGGCGATTCCCCGGGAGCCCCTCCGCCGGAGGGGGTCGCGGCCCGGATCCTCGCGGCCCTTCGCGGCGGCGATCCCCTGGACGCCGACGCGCTCGCCGCCGCGGCGGGGGTCCCCGCCGGGGAGGCCCGGGCGGCTCTCGTGGACCTGGAACTCGAGGGGCGTGTCCGGGTCTTCCCCGGGGGGAGGTACGCCCGGGCGTGAGGGTGGACAGCCGCGCATCCCGGGGTATCCTGACGGAGGTGGCTCCGCGGGGGGAGCCGGAGGGAGTCCTCTCATGCGCGGTTCCGCCCGGTGGGTAGCCCTCGTCGGCCTCGCCGCGCTGGCGGGGTTCGCCCTGCGGAGCCCCGCCTCGGGCGACGGGTGCCCCGACGCCCGGACGCGCCTCGACGCCCTCCGGGCCACACTCGAGGCGGCCACCCAGGCGGAGACGGACCCCCGGGCCGCGCGGGCACTGCAATCGGCCCGCGCGGCCGTGCTCTCCCCGGGGACGGGCCTCGAGCCCGCGGCGACCGCCCTCGCCGACGCCCTGCGGGTGCTCGAGAAGAGGGCTCCCGGCCGCGCCGGGGTGGACGCCGCCGCCCGGGAGGCGCTGGACGGCCTCCTGGAGGACGCGGCCTGGGAGCTGGCCTCGCTGGAGGGCGCCCTCGCGGGGCTCCCCGCGGCGAAGGAGCAGAAGGCCCGGGCGAGGATCCAGAAGGGGCTCGACCAGGCCGGGGGTCTTGCCGCCCAGAGCGTGGCGAAGGCCGCCAGGGCGCTGGTTCCCGCCGCCCGGCTCCTGCGGGACCTGCGGATCGCCCCCTCGCCCTCCTACGGGGGCCCTCTCCGGGTGGTCTCCATGAGCCCGCTGCCCTACGACCTCGTGGGGCTGAACCGCCCGGTCGAGATCCGCTTCAGCGGGAAAGTGGTCCGCTCGACCGTCCGCCCGGACACCATCTTCGTGCGCGCCGGCCCGACATTCACCTCCCAGGTCTTCGGGGACTTCGAGGTGGCCGACACCACGGTGATCTTCCACCCGCGCCTGCCCTCGCTCCCCGACCTCTCCGACCTCGGCTATCCCATGGGGAGGCTACTCCGCGTCACGGTCGTGGGGTTCCCCGCCTCCCAGACGGTGCAGGCGCCGGGGGGGAGGGCGCTCTCCGCGACCCAGACGCTGGAGTTCACGACCGCGGCCCCCGGCGGGCTGCTCTACGACTACAGCCAGTACCGGGACCCGCCCCCGCCGCACGTGCGGTGCACGGATCCGGCCGACGTCCTGGCGTCCGCGCCCTGGCTCTCCCCGGCCGGGGCGACGGAGGTGTCCGCCTCGGTGGTGCCGGTCCTCCGCATGAACCGGGTCCCGCTGGATCCGGCCGCGCTCGCGACGCGGGTCACGCTCCGGGCGGTGGACCTCCGCGGGATCCCGGCCTCCGCACCCGTGCCGGGGACTCCCTCCCTCGAGCAGGACAACGAGGAGGTCCGGATCACCTTCCGCCCGTCCGTGACCCTGGCGGACCGGTCGCGGTACGCCCTGCGGATCGAGCCCGGGGCGACGGACCTCACGGGGCAGTTCGAGATCGCCCTACACGAGGGCCGCTCCGCCCTCTCGGCCGCGGCGGCGCAGGAGGCGAACGCGGGCGGCGGGCCGGTGGCCGACCTCGCCGGCCTCCACCCGGAGGTCGCGGACCCGCGGACCTTCCTCGTGTTCACGACGCGGGACGAGCCCGTCGAGGACCGCGCCTTCGCGCTCCATTTCGACGCGACCGATCGCCCGGCCGACGGAGGCGATGGGTCGGACCCCGCCGCCACGACGGCCGCCTACAACGACGCGGTCCCCGGGGCCGTGGCGGCGACCGTCACGGCGGCGGGCGGCGACGGGAGCCTGGGGGACCTCGCGCCCTCGTCCAGCGCGGTCCTGGACACGGGCTCGGCGCAGGCCCCGGGCGGCGTCTTCCAGTTCCGCCGGATCGACATCCCGGCCGGAGTCACGGTGACGCTGACGGGCCCTCTTCCCGCGGTCCTCCGGTCCACGGCGGGCGTCACCGTCCGAGGAGCGATCGTCGCGGCGGGCGCCGCGGGCGAGACCTCGGAGCCCTCCTGGAGCAGCGCCGCCCTCCCCCAGCGCTACGGGGGCGCCGCAGGGCCCGGCGGCGGCGCGGGCGGGTCCTCCTCGACCGGAACCGCCCTGGGGCTCCCGGGGAACGCGGGCGGCGATGCCCCGGGCGGTGGCGGCGGCAGGGGGGGCGGAGGCTACGAGGGCGCCAGCGCCTCCACGACCACGGGCTTCGCCGGAGGGGGCGGCGGCGGCAGCCACAATCTCGGGGGGACGGCGGGGGCCGGAGGCTTCTACCCGGGCGCTCCCAACGCCTTCGCGGACCTCGGGGCGGGAGGGGCCGGTGCGCTCCCCCGGGGTCCCGCGCCCACCTCGGCGGTGACTTCCGACGGACGGCAGTTCACCGGCGTGGGCGGGGGCGGGGGCGGGGCGGGGGGGAACGGCCACTACAACCCCAGCGGCTGGCGGACCAGCGGGGCAGGAGGCGGGGGAGGCGGCGGTGCCCTCCTCATCTCCACCAACCGGTCCATCGCGGTCGCAGGGAGGCTGGACGCCCGCGGGGGCGCCGGCGGGGCCAACGCCACCGGCTCGCCGGACTACGGGGGGGCGGCCGGGGGCGGCGGGAGCGGAGGCGCCATCGCGCTCTACGCCTCGGGCGGCGTGGACGTGACGGGGGCCACGCTCGACACCTCGGGCGGCGCGGGGGGCGCCACGGCCGGGAACGGGTGGACTGGAAGGGGCGGCGGCGGCGGCGGCGGCCATGTGCGCCTGGAGTCGGCGAGCGGGACGGTCGCGGGGACCTCGGCCGCGTCCCTGCTCCCGGACTACTCGACGGGCGCCTTCGATCCCGCCTCCGCGTCGGGCGACCTCCCGTCGGTGTTTACGGGGGCGTGGTTCGACCTCGGGGCCATGGGGCCGGAGATCCTCCCCTTCCTGCCCCAGCACTTCACCGAGCAGGAGGTCCCGGGTTGCGACATCCGGTACGAGATCCAGATGGCGGGCGCCTCGGCGCTCGACCCCGCCCGGCCCGACACGGGGGCGCTCGACTCCGTCACCGGGGACGGGACCGACCCGGACCGGGCGAGCCCCTGGGTGCTCCTCAAGGACACCGCGGGCGGCATCCGCGACCCGCGGACGACGCTCAACGGCCACGGGTACCGCTTCTTCCGGCTCCGGATCGCTTTCACCCTCTCCGCGGGGCTGCGCCGATCCGACGGCCTGCCCTTCGTGGACGAGGTGCGGATCCCCTTCCGGATCCAAGGGTAGGCGTCAGTCCTGCACGGCCCACAGCAGGCACTGGAGCGCCAGGCACCCAAGCACGAGCGTGATCACGATCCGCACCGTGTTCCGCACCGCGGCGTGCTGGATGGCGTCGAGTCGCTCGTGGCGGAGCGCGGCGAGCGAAGCCCCGAGGACGAGGGCCAGCGGGAGGAACTCGAGGAAGCGGTGGAGGATCATGCTTCCTCTTCGTCCTTCCGCTCGATCGCCGAGGACGGCTCCGGGGCCGCGGGCACCGGGACGCCCCCCGGGTTCGCCCCCGCCGCGCGCGCCGCGGCGTCCATGGCGGCGACGAGGTTGAGCAGCGCCGGGACGAGCGTGTAGAGCATCCCGAGGTCCCGCCGCGCCACCGCGATGTCGGAGGGCTCGTCCGTCCCCGCCGCCCAGGCGAGGCCGGCCGGGGCGCCCGCACCGCACTGGAGGGCGAAGTACTCCGGGTGGGCCGCGGAGACGGTCCCCCGCCCGCCGAGGAGGACGCCGGCGGCGAAGCAGCCGACGAGGGCGCCGCAGAGCACGCCCCCCCGCGCCCTCTGGCCGAGGTAGAAGTGCCCCGCGCCGGGCAGGATCCAGCCCAGCGTCCAGGCGACGAGCGGGTGGCGGCCGTTCAAGGGACCGCATTCTGGGTCCCGCCCGGCGGGCGTCCAATAGGATCCGGTGCGATGACCGTCCACCGCCACCGGTTCCGCGTCCGCTACGGCGAGACCGACCAGATGGGCTACGTGCACCACTCGGTCTACCTGCTCTACTTCGAGGAGGGGCGCACGGGCCTCATGCGCGACCTCGGGCGGCCCTACGCGGCGCTGGAGAGGGAGGGGACGATCCTCCCGGTGGCGGAGGCGTCGCTGCGCTTCCGGACCCCGGCCCGCTACGACGAGGAGCTGATCGTGGAGGCCCGCGTGGCGGAGGTGACGGGCGTCCGGGTGCGGTTCGACTACCGCGTCCTCCACGCGGAGGACGGCTCGCTCGCCGCCGAGGGGCACACGACGCTCGCCTCCTGCGACGGGGAGGGGAGGCCCCGCCGGATGCCGGCGGACCTCGCGGATCTCCTCCGGTCCGCCGTCGAGGAGGGGGCCGCCCCGGCCGTCGTCCAAGGGGGGCGGTCCCCGCACCGGAGGTCCCGACCATGACGACCCCATCGGCAGCCCTGCTCGCGGTCGCCCTCCTCGCCGCCGCCTGCGCCTCGACGGAGGACGGTGCCGCCCCGCCGTCCACCGCGGGTGGCGCCGGGTCCGGCGCGAAGTCCGGCACGGGCGAGGCGGGGGGGAAGGACGATCCCCTCCTGACCGGGCAGGGGAAGTCCGGCCTCTACCAGCGCATCGACTCCCTGTCCGGGTCCTGGCAGAGGGCGAACGCGGAGCCCGGGGAGAAGGCGGCGCTGGACGCCCGCGCGCTCGAGACGGCCATCGCCCGGGAGGTCTGGGGGGCGCTGGAGTCCGTGCTGGCGGACCTCCGCGCGTCCGCGAACCCCCGCTGGCGCTCCACGGCGGCCCGGGGCCTGGGATTCGTGCGGGACGAGCGCATCCGGCCGGCGCTCGAGGGCGTCCTCGGCGAGACGGACCCCCGCCTCCTCTCCTCGGCGCTGGTCTCGCTCGCCCGCGGGGCCGACGCCGCGACCGATGACCGGGCCGTCGTCACTCTCCTGCGCCACCCCGACGCCGTCGTGCGCGGGAACGCCGCCCTCTGCCTCGCCCGGGCCTTCCAGGCGCGCCGCCAGCAGGGGATGGAGGCGCTCGCGGCGGAGCGCGCCGCCGACGCGGAGGCCGACCTCTCGATCCTGCTGTTCGAGCGGGACGACCCCATCGTGCGCGGGAACGCGGCCCAGGCGCTGGGGGCGCTGGGATCCCCCGGGGCCGAGGACGCGCTCCTCAACCTCCTGCGGGACGACGCGGCCTTCGTGCGGCTGAAGGCCGCGCAGGCGCTGGCGCTGTGCGGGACGCCGAAGGCGCTGCCGCCGCTGCTGGACGCGCTGGGCCGGGAGGGGGAGGGGAACGTGAGGACGGTGCTGGCGCTCGGGCTCGGGGCCGTGGCGGAGCGCCGGGGGCAGGCCCCCTCCTACGCCGACCTCGGCACCGACGCCGGGAAGTGGCGGCGCTTCCTCCAGCGATGAGGAAGGCGCCGAAGAAGGCGGCGACGAAGGCGAGCAAGGGCCGCCACCCGCGGAACACCCTCAACGATCTCGACGGCGAGCACTGGCTCTACTTCACGCGCTCGGTGCTGCGCACCTCCTACCCGAAGGAGTTCGGCCACAATCTGCGCCGTGTTCACGGAGCCAACAAACCTCCCCGGCTGATGCAGGCACTGGTGGAGTTCTTCACGAAGGGCGGCGGGAAGGTCCTCGATCCCTTCGCCGGCGTCGGGGGGACCCTGCTCGGCTGCTCGCTCGCGGCCCCCCCGCGCTCCTGCACCGGGATCGAGATCAGCCC
>Ga0247727_10014927_pt1 | contig 12827 bp, 9 predicted proteins | sample WisWelCaveWW1625_FD_202498 | JGI IMG/M metagenome (GOLD analysis project Ga0247727, IMG submission 202498) | Biofilm microbial communities from Wishing Well Cave, Virginia, United States - WW16-25 | ecosystem: Environmental > Aquatic > Deep subsurface > Groundwater > Cave microbial mat | place...
TGATGTAGAACCCTGTGCCCCATTCGAAGCCCGCCACTTGGGTCAGCTTCGGAATGATTTCGATGTGCCAGTGGTAGAAATCCCCGGTCTTTTCGTGGAGGGGAGAACTATGGAGGATAAAGTTGTAAGACGGTTTCGCGAGGACCTTGTCCATCCGTCGGAGCGCTTCCGAAAGAATCGGCGCGAGGAACTCGAATTGTGTCTTTTGGCTCTCTTCGAAGTAGCCGGCGTGGCATTTAGGGAGAATCCACATTTCGAAGGGAAAGCGTGGGGCAAACGGGCAGACGCAGAGGAACTCGGGATTCTCCGCTACGATGCGATCACCGTCAGAGAGGTCCTGCCGGAGAATATCGCAATAGATGCAGCGTTCTTTCTGAAAATAATGAGCCCGACAGCCATCGATCTCCTCCAGGGCGCTGGTGGGGATGATCGGCAGGGCAATGAGTTGTGAGTGGCTATGCTCCAATGTAGCGCCGGCTGACGCTCCGTGGTTCTTGAAAATAAGGATGTATCGAAACCGCACGTCTTTCTTCAGGTCGATCATGCGATCGCGATAGGCCCACAGTACGTCCTCGATTTGCTTTATCGGCATGTCGGCCAGGCTCTCTTGGTGGTTCGGGGTCTCGATGATGACTTCATGTGCCCCGATCCCATTCATTCGATCGTAGAGGCCGAGGCCTTGGCGGTCGAGGTCGCCTTCGACCTGGAGCGCCGGGAACTTGTTCGGCACGACACGCACGGTCCAGTTCGGGCCGTTGGACTCCACCGGCTGCAGCCGGTAGGCCATGATTTCTTTCGGGGTCAATCGCTCTTGCCCCGGGCAAAAGGGGCAGAGGGTTGCGGCCAAAGGCCGGGCGGCTTGCACGGGAATAAAGTCGTGAGGCCGACCGCCACGTTCCGTCGTAATAATCACCCACCGACCGACAATCGGATCACGTCTTAAATCAGGCATGGTATCTCCTGAACAATGTTGAATGTTCAATGTTGAATGTTGAATCGAACAGGAAAATCGCTAGGTGCATGCAGGAACTCCACTCCTGTTATTCATCATTGAACATTCAAAATCGATCATTCAGCGCTTTGCGCTGCTCACACTCGCCATAACCCGACCTCGAATTGAGGTCCCGGTACCGTTAATATGGCCGGACGCTGGTGCGGGTACCGTGCGATTTCCAAGCGATGTTCCAGCACCAGAATGGTCATGTGGAGTTCCTGCCCAGGTGTGAGCTGTAAGTCCTTGAACGGCACAGCCAGTTCGACAATAGTCCCATGACAGATCGATTGGTAGGGGCCGATCTCCTGCCAGGTTCCGCTTGCGAGTTTCTGCGAGAGCAGAAACTCGCCTGGCCCTGACGGCGCAAGGGAAAATGACAGGTGATAGAGCTGTTCGGGCGTCTGCAGCTGCAGCTCGACCGTTAGCCCTGCCTCCCGCGTCTGCGATTGCTTGTCCGGATCGAGCCGGAGATACAACTGGTCAAGACTCCAGCCAAACTGGATATCGGTCAGCACCCCTACGGCTTTCCACATCGCGCCAAGCGGCGGCTGAGTCTTGATCCTTCCTGCTCCGCGCCACTCAAAAAAGTCGGTCACGAGTCCATCGATGGAGGGGCTCAGCAAGGCGAGAGGCGCAATCACGAGGTCTGCCTCCGGCATGCCGCGGGGACTACAGATCGGCTGATTAAACAGGTCCGGTGGAGTCAATCCCGCGATCGTCCAGACATTCCGAAGGTGGGTTCGAAAGAGACGATCGAACTCGTCGTTGTAGCCGCTATCAAAGTCGTCCCCATACCACCAGAACCAATCGCTGCCTTCAGCGGCATAGAGTTCGTCCCAGGCGGCTTGCGCGCGATCCGACGGGAGGGTAGCAGCAATTTCGGCGAGACAGGATCGCGTGTGACTCACCAGGTCCCATCCCCGATTGTCTTCCTGGTGACCGATCCAGATCTTATAGTCCTGATTGATCCAGGAGCCCGAGTGGAGGTGGCTGACTCGATGCGTGGCTGGCGCGGCTTCGAGCGCTTCGGAGATCGTCGCGGTGGTGGTGCGAACCCCGTCGTCATCGAGCGTGCCGGTCGAGCAGGCCTTGTAGAGGAGCGAGAGAAACTGTTCGCCACTTTCGTGGTAGTGTTCCCATGGATTCTCCCCGTCAAGGACAATCGCGACGGTGACCTGGTCCTGCGGCGCTTCGTGAATGATGTGGCGCAGCCGCCGAAGGACATCCTCGGCGGCCATTTCAGGAGTGGTTTTGTGGTAGATGAATCCAAAGGCATCGGAGATTTCCCGATCGCGAAACAACATCGTGACGTCTTGACCCTCCGACCCGACCCGGTAGGGCTGATACAAATCCCTGTGGCGTTGCCACGGTTGCTGGGCCGCGTCGAGCGAGCGAGCGAGTATGCCTTCGTCGGTCGCCAGCCAGCGCAGTCCAACTTTCGGCAACATCGGAATCAATTCAGGACAGACGGAGCCCTCCGACGGCCAGAGACCCACGGGAGCCCGGCCGAATGTGGCGGTATGAAACTCAACGGCTCGTTGCAGCTGTGCTTCCGCATCTTCCGGCGCATGGAATCGCGAAGGGAGGGGTAGATCCGGTCTGGCCCGTCGAGTGAAATCTGTATCGATGACGAGCGGCAGGATTGGGTGAAAGAAGGGGGTCGTCGTGAGCTCGATTTGTCCCCACTCCATCAGTCGTCGATAGAGCGGAACGATGTCCTGCACGGCGAAGAGTTGGAGGGCCAACACGTCCTGTTTTTCTTCTTCCGTGAAGCCCCGGTTTTTCGCGCGCAGCGCAGCCAGGCGCGGATAGCGACTGACCGTGCCGTAGCCGAACCAGGCGAGGTTATGCCATGTCTGCAAGTCCAGCAGATCCTGCGTGGAAAACTGCTGCGCAACCCGCTCCAAGTCGCGACCATAGACGTCGGTCCCGCGCTTCACGAGCAATTCATGATAACGAGGGTAGGGGCGCACCATCGTGGCCCAATTGGCGGAGAAGAAATGTCGGACGAGAAAGGCTTTCTCTTCCGGACGAAGGTCCGCCGCCGGACGCTGCGCATGTTCCAGAAAAAGGTCGCGCACTGTCCCTGATCCGATTTCTTCCAGCTGCCGCAGTAGCGAAGGTGTAAAGTTGAACGTGGCTTTGATAGCGGGAAACTTCTCCAGCCCATACGCCATGTCGTAGTAGGCCTTGGTGGCATGGAGACGCACCCAGGGCATACTGGCAGACCCCGCGACCGGGTCCGTGTAATACGGTTGATGCATGTGCCAGAGAAAACAGATGTGGGCAGTCTTCATAGTCGAATGTTATTGAGGACTTAGGGCCAGTATGTCATAGGGGTAGGGGGCATGCAATAAACCGATGGATAACAGAACAGTGAGTCACGCAGCTCGGCAAGGTGTGATGGTTCAGGTATTCTGGTACTGGGTGCCGGCGGTGCTGTATGCCGGTACGATTTTTTACTTGTCGTCCCAGTTGCACCCGGAAGAACAACTACCATCGTTTTTGCTCGAAGACGTCAGCGACAAAGTCTTACACGCGGTGGAGTATGCCGGTCTTGGCGGACTCTGCTACCGGGCCTTCCGTTGGGGTGTGAGCGGGCAGGTGGCGTCGCACGCGCTCCTCTTTGCCGTCGTCACGGCGTCGCTGTACGGGATGACAGACGAAGTGCATCAACTCTTTGTCCCATTCCGCGAGTCGGGCTGGCAGGATTGGCTGGCCGATACGATTGGCGTAGTCATTGGGGCAATGAGTTGGCGGTCCCTCGTGTCGGAGTAATGTACCGCGGAACGGGCGTGATGGGCCAGAAAGGTGGGACGGGTGATCGGCCAGGCCTCACGACATGGGCAGGCCCTTGAAGGCACACAAATTGTGCACCTTTGCCGATGGAGCGTGAGGCGATCAGCCAATTGCATACTGCCAAACCACGCCCAAAGACTTTGAAGGATGCCGATATGAAGTACCTGAGGGATCTGCTCGACAAGGCAGCATGATTTAGTTTCGAGCGACAAATCGTGCGCGAAATGTGGACAGAGGTGAGCGGTAAGGCGTGGCATGAGACTGAGGTATCGCAACCTCCCAAGAATGATATATCATCCTAAAAAGATTGGCCGGGCGAGGAAGTTGCAAAGCACACCACGCACTAACAAGAAAGCTGAGTCAATGGGCTGGTAGAGGAGAGAATTCGGGACTCGCTCAAGAAATATCAAGAATGAAGGAGGGGAAACCAGTGAGAAATAGGATGGCGGTATTCGGAGTCGGGCTATTTCTTGTTCTGCTGGTACCAGTCAACCTGACCATGGCAGCGGAGGTTAAATTACATATTCCTCCGGTGTTTCAAGAACGCCCTAGTTGGTGTTGGGCAGCCGTTGGAGAGATGGTCTTCAAATACTATTACGTACCCGCTGCTCATCGGACAGACTATCAGTGTGGGATTGTGCAGAGTAGGAAGCTTTGCACGGGGATACCGAATTGCGTTGAATGCGATTTTCCGGCTGGCGATGAAGCGACCATGGTGAACATACTTGAGCAGTATCCTTTAATGGCTACACAGGGCAAGACGGCTGGAGATATTTTGCTTACAGTTCAATCGAAGAGTGGAAGCCTTTCTGAGGCAGAAGTGAAAAAAGAGCTGGATCAGGGACGTCCTATTATTGTTGGAATTTCACCGCCTGGGTTCAAGGTCGACGGAGTACCTCAACATATGGCCCTCATCGTTGGCTATGATGATAGCTCCGGCGACCTGATGCTAACCGTGAATGATCCTTTCCCCTACGAAGACATGCGCTTTCTCTGGATAGGGAACGCATATCTAAGCGCGAGAGCATCAGGAGGAAGTGATGGTGAATATGTGATCGGTTATGAAGTATTCGGGTTAAGGCTAAAGTGGACCCAGACGATCTACCGGATTACTTGCACAGGCCATGATTGTCCGTCCGACAACCACCAAGTTGCAGATGGCTCTGCTGGGAAAGCCGACCGTGAAGTGACTCAAGCCGTTCTAACGGCATCCTCTGGAGACTTTAAAACCTTAAGAACAGGACATAAAGCTGTCGATGCTGATACCGGTACAACTTGGCAGTCAAAAGTTACCTTTTCCGGTGCCAAGCAGTGCCTGGTGATGGACAAAGACGATCATAGTGGAGCTAGGTGGAGTTGCATGTTCAGATTTTCAGACAGGTCAGAATCCGACAAATCGGCAAAGGATATAGTTAATCGATTGCGCAACAGCTTGCCTCATGGTTGGATCGGAACGGATCTTGACGAGGACACTGACACAGAGTCTTACACCAAGACAGACAAGTTTTCCGCATATAAACCTGGAAATAACTCGGCTATCAGAGTTTACTTAATTGACACCAAGAAGGATGGACGGGTCAAAATTTATCTTTCTGTGGATAATAAGTAACGTTTTGGCTGACCCGCGTTATTCACGAAGGCGTCTACTGCAAGCGCCAATGTTTGGGCTAGAGGCGCAGGGCCAGAGGCTAGGGGCGACCAGAAGGAACGTCTTTCCTCTCGTCTCGTGCCACTAGCCCCTCGCCCGGCTTCCACGCGGTTTCGTCACGAACCCTTGTGAATAATGTGGGCTATGGCGATGACAGGATCGGCCCTTCCGTCTCTTCACCTGCATACAGCGAGGTGGCTGGTGTGGTCTCCGCTGCGCGCATCGAGCGACCATCATCCATCTAAATGATTCCTCCAAGCTTGCTTGCTTTTCTTTTCCAGGAAGGGTACCCATGTTGGTCTACGTGCGGCCGTCGAACGAGGCCCTTCTGAGGGCGCGCGTTCCGGGAGCACAGGACCAATGTGGGTGCCCTTCCTTCCCCATCCTCTGAGTGACAAGGTTTCCCTGCATCAGTATAATGCGCACCCTATGTCTACTGTGAATCCTGCTGCGCCGAAACAGCCACTGGCCTTGCCGGATCGTATCCTCGTGGCTGCCACGGTCGAGGCCCGGCTTCCCTTTCAGGGACAGTTCAAGGCACTCACGCCCTTAGCAGGCGATGCTTCCAACCGCCGGTATTTTCGCATCGAGTTAACCGGGTGCGCTGCTCGCTCGGTGATTCTCATGCAGTTGGCCGAGCCGGAGGCCTTCAAGCAATCGGAAGAAGCCGTCAGCGGGGCGGCTCATCAGGTCACCGAATTACCGTTTCTAAACATCCTCTCACATTTATCCAAAGCCGGGGTCTCCGTTCCCGGCCTCTATCACTATGATCAGCCGGCGGGGTTGCTCTATCTTGAAGATTTTGGGGACCTCACTCTGTCGGAAGCCTGTCGTGAGGCGAGTGCGACGGACCTGGAGGCGCGCTATACGCAGGCCGTCGATGCCCTCGTGCATATGCAATCGACGGCCACCTCACCAGCCGATCAGCATTGTCTTGCGTTCCACCGAAGTTTCGATATCCCGCTCCTCATGTGGGAGTTCGACCATTTTCTGGAGTATGGGATCGTAGCGAGGCAGGGGAAACCGATGTGCGCCGACGATCACCTGCACATTCGGAGCGAATTTGAGAAAATCGCCGAGGTGCTCGCCGTCCAACCGCGCGTCTTTGTCCACCGGGACTATCACTCGCGCAATTTGATGGTCGATGGTGAACGGCTGGGGGTCATCGACTTTCAAGATGCCTTGATGGGGCCGGCGACGTACGACCTCGCCTCGCTGCTGCGCGACGCCTATATCGAACTCGATGAGGCGCTGATCGACCGCTTAATCAACCGCTATCTCGATCGGTTGGCGACGCATCGGCAGGTGTGGACCAACCGAGAGGCCTTTCGCCGCCTGTTCGACTTCACGAGCATCCAGCGCAACCTCAAAGCGGCGGGTCGATTCGTCTACATCGATCGCGTCAAAGGCAATCCCAATTTCCTCGCGGACATTCCGCGTACGCTAGGCTATGTCCGGCGAAATCTCCAGAAGTATCCCGAGTTGGCAACGCTCCGGAAGCATCTCACCCCCTACGTGCCGGAACTGCAATGAATGCCGTGAGAGGTGAGGCGTTAGGCGTCAGGCGATGGGGAATTGAACCCCCTCACCCCTTACCCCTTACGCCTCACGAGGCTCCATGAAAGCCATGATCCTCGCAGCGGGCTTGGGGACTCGCCTGAGGCCGCTCACGAACACAATTCCGAAGCCGCTCCTCCCCATCGCAGGCACGCCGCTGATCGTGTGGAACCTCTTGCTCCTGAAACGGCATGGGTTCAACGATGTCGTCATCAATCTGCATCACCTCGGACCGATGATCGAGCAGGCGCTCGGCAACGGCTCGAGATACGGGTTGCGGATTATCTATTCGCGCGAGCCAGTGATCTTGGGCACGGGGGGCGGCCTCAAGCAGGCGGAGCCGCATTTTTCCGGTGAGTCGGTGTTGGTACTCAACGGCGATACGCTCGTAGATTTTGATCTCGGTGCGTTGTGTGCGTTTCATCAGCAACGCGACGCCATGGCGACGTTGGTTCTGCGCAAGGATCTTGAGGCGGCACAGTGGGGCCTCGTGGAAATGGATTCGGACAACCGCATCGTGCGGATCGCCGGGCGTGGACGCACAGATCAGGTGCCGACCCAGCCCCGCATGTTTGCCGGAATTCACGTGCTCCGTCTGCGGCTCCTGCGAGATGTGCCGAAGGGCGTGGCCTCGACCATCATCGACCCCTATGTGGCGGCGATTCAGCGGGGAGAGACGGTGCTCGGGTACGACTGTGAAGGGTACTGGTCGGACATCGGAACGCCGGAGCGCTATGCGCAAGCCGAACAGGATGCATCAGCCGGTCGCATCACCCTGGCGGCAAGACAGCGACCTGCTTAGCAGGATGCTGAAAAAGCCCGCCAGCTTCGTTCTCGCATCGTTCAGATCCTCAACGTACCTCAGAGGGTACGCCTCGGGTCTTCACTCGCTGCGGCCTTGCTGGACGAACTTTTTGAGCATCCTGCTGGAGAGTTCTCTTGTTGTGCCTCACGTGCGGACCATCGAAGTTCTAGCCTGCCGCAATAGTTTTCCCGCAGCCTGTTAGCGCTAATCCAGTTCCTCTTTCACCCTCTGTTGCTTAATCAAGCGGGCTAAGTACGTGCGTTGGAGCTTGAGGCGGTCTGCTGCTTTTGTCTGATTGCCCTCCGCTTCTTCGATGGCTTGCTCGATGATGTAGCGGCTATGTTCTTCCATCGACTCATGGTACGGGAGCGAGAGATGGGGGAGGCGTTCGCCCGGCGAAGTGCGGCCCATGGCATCCAACGACAGCATGTCCGGTTCGATAGTGTCCGACTGGTTCAAGACGACGGCCCGTGCGACGACGTTTTCCAGTTCGCGAATGTTTCCCGGCCAACGGTACCGGCTCATGGCCTCCATTGCCGCTGGGCTGAACATCATACCGGGACGCTTCGCTTCCCTGGCATGTCGGTTCAGGAAAAACTTGGCCAGTGCAGGGAGGTCATCGGGCCGTTCGCGGAGTGGGGGCAGGGTCAGGCTGATGACGTTTAAACGGAAAAAGAGATCCTCGCGAAACTCACCGGTCTTCACGGCCTGTCGGAGATCCTTGTTCGTGGCGGCGATGACCCGAATATTGATCGACACAAGGCGTGTGCCGCCAACTCGATGAAATTCCCTGTCCTGGAGCACGCGCAACAGTTTGGCTTGCAGTGGGAGCGACATGTCTCCGATCTCGTCCAGGAAGATCGTGCCTCCATCCGCCATCTCCAGTTTGCCCTTTTGCAGGCGATCCGCGCCGGTGAAGGCGCCGCGTTCATGCCCGAAGAGTTCGTTCTCGAGCAGCGTTTCCGTGAGGGCGACACAGTTGATGACCACCAGCGGCATGGCCTGACGCGGACTCCACTGGTGAATGGAACGGGCGAAGAGTTCCTTGCCCGTGCCGCTTTCCCCAAGCAGCAACACGCCGGCATCGGACTTCGCGGCACGTTGGGCTGACTCCATCACCGCACGGATCTTCGCGCTCATGCCCACAATCGAGGCGTAGCGGCTGTCGACTTCGGACTTGAGGCAGGCCACCTGCCGTTTGAGGTTGTCTCGCTCCAAGGCTTTGCTGATCACGATGAGGAGGTGGTCTTTGTCCAGCGGCTTGGTAAGAAAATCGTAGGCGCCGGTTTTCATGGCTTCGACGGCGGCATTGATCGAGGCATGGGCGGTCATGACGATCACCGGGAGATCCTCGGCTGGTCTGACTTTCGGGAGTCGCTTGAGGACCTCAAGGCCGGTCAGGCGTGGCATATCCAGATCGAGCAGCATGAGGTGCGGAGCTTCCTGCTCGACCAACTCGAGCGCCTGCACCCCATCCTGCGCGATCACGGTTCCATAGTCGGAGGCCTGCAGACGATCCTCCAGCATCGTGGCAATATCAGGATCGTCGTCGACGATGAGAATTTTGGCCTTCATCTTGTCCTTCCATTCGTGGGGCGGGTGAGGATGATTCCTACTGCGCGCGTCGAGCGACCACCGTTTTGTCGTGGGGGCTCCGCGAGCAAGGGAATTGTCCTCACTCTCCCACTTCTACTCCATTACATTCATCACGAGCCCAGTCAGCGGTTTTGGGAAGAAGTACGTCGACTTGTGGGGCATGCGTTCGCCGGCCGTCGCGACGGCTTGCACTTCGCTGACCTTGGTTGCGTTGAGCAGCAAGGCTCCGGTTCCCGTTCCCTTGGCCACCCAATCCAAGGCTTCATGATCATCCTTCGTATAGAGGATGGCCTCCTGTTCCTCTTGGGTAGGACAGAGTGTCGTGACGACGAATTGTTGGAGCAGCGACACATCGAGCTTGGCGCGAGGAGAGGCTTGCACGGGCGGACGATGGGCTGGTTTCAAGCTCAGTGCGACATAGCGGCTGTCTCCTTTTAACGCCAGGCCGAACACCGGCACGGTTCGTCCATTCGTCCGCATCGCCTCGATGAATTTTGCGCGTATGGCCGCCTGTGTGGCCGCGGTGAACGGAAATTCCTGCAGGTCGAACGTGGCGCTCAACAACGATTGCACACGGTCATAAGAAGGCAGGGCTGTGGTCGTGACCCGATGCGTCGCGAGTACAGTTAAGCCTGGGTCTTCGAGGGCGGTCAACAGCATCAGCACCGCGTCGTACGAGTGCTGGCCGGCCTGCGACCCGGCCTGCTGCCGACGGAGTTTCTGATAGTTCAACGCGGTCTCGTAGCGGTGATGGCCGTCTGCGATGAACAACGGTTTGCTGCGCAAGGCGTCGACCGCGTGCTTCAGTACGGCTGGATCCGTCACAGTCCAGAGTTGTTGACGGAACCCCACATCATCGCAAAAGTCGATCGAGGCCGGTTCCCCCTTGATTGCCCCTTCAAGCAGGTCCATCACCGCTCCTTGAGGGTCGGAGTAGAGCGACCAAATGGGGCTGAAGTTCGTCTTGCAGGTTTCGAGCAGATTCAGCCGATCTGTCTTGGCTGCCGAGCGAGTATTCTCGTGCGGGTAGATATGCCCAGAATCGAGCGCTTCCAGTTTGACGGTGGCGAGAAAGCCCTTGAGGGTTTTCGTCGGCGACCCGGAGGGAGCATAGGGCGGTGTGTATTCAATCGTATGGTAGTAGAGGGTCGGCTGCGCGTCGCGTTTCAGCGCCCCGCTCGTGAGCCAGTCGCGAAGGGTCGATGCGGCGCGGGTGTATCGATTATGAGTTGGACCGTCGCCGGGTTGATCGAGCCCCAATTCGAGTCGAACGATGTTCTGTGGATGGCGATCGTGCAAGGACCTCTGCCCGGCCGCATCGATGATGTCGTAGGGCGGTGCCACGAACCGCTTAATATCTCCGACAACCGTCGTATCGTACCGCGTGCCATGAAACGGAATAATCGTCGACATAGCGAAATCCTCTACTCCATAAGTGGTTTGAGGCCGTTGCGGCGCAACGATCCGAGGGGTGGAACCTTTCCCGCTGCGCGGTGCCTTCCGACGCCCCGGGGGCGTGGAACACGCAGAAGAAAGGCTATCGATCGCGGCTGACCATATAGTCGGCGGTTACCGAGAGGGCTCGTTTGGCCATACTGTCTTCGAACTGGTTGAGATCTCGTTGGGCTGCGGCGACGTAGGATCGTGCGCGGTCCATGGCATAGGTGATCGACCCCAATTCTTCCATCAAGCGAATGAACCGACCGAGGTCTTCCTCTGTCAGGGTCCTGCTTTCCATGCGGTCGACGATCACCTGCCTGTCTTGTTCCGAACAATGATGCAGCAGATGTAACAGCGGCAGCGTGGCCTTGCCTTGGCGGAGGTCCTGTCCCAGCGTTTTGCCCAAGTGTTCGCCATTGGCGGTGTAGTCGAGGGTATCGTCGGCCACTTGGAAGGCGATCCCAAGATGTTGGCCGAACCGGAAGAGCGCATCCTGCTGGGCCTCTGAGGCGTCCGCGAGAATGGCGCCCATGCGACAAGCGGCGGCAATCAGGCCGGCCGTTTTGTGATCTACAATCTTAAGATACTCCGCCTCCGACATGGATAGGTTGCCGTTGTAATAGAGCTGAAGCACTTCGCCCTCCGCCATCTTCTTGCAGGCCTCGCCGAGCACTTCGTTAATACCATGGTTCCGGAAGTCGATGACCTGGCAGAAAGCTTTGGAGTAGAGGTAGTCTCCGACGAGGATACTGATTTGGTTGCCCCAGACTTTTCGGGCGGTTCGCCGGCCTCGGCGGATATCGGCATCGTCGACCACATCGTCGTGGAGCAGGGACGCGGTATGAATGAACTCCACCAGACTGGCGAGTTGGTAATGATCGCGACCGGTATAGCCGCAGAGACGGGCAGAGAGCAGCAGCAAAAAAGGTCGAATTCGTTTTCCGCCGCTGTTCAGGATGTGGGCGGCGACGGTATTGACGAGTGCCACACTGGAATCGAGGTTCGTCCGGGCCTGGCGTTCCATCCCCTCCAACTCATCACGGTACGCTTCCCAGACGTCCGCCATGTTGCTGATAGTGGGGGTGATTGGGCTTTGAGGCATGCGGCGGATGGTAGGGCAGAGGAGGAAACAAAGTCAAGCTGATGACCCCTTTATAGGGCATGCCGGCAGGGACCGGCTCCTAGATAATCTTGACAGAAGAATCGTGCTTCTATTAAGGTGAGCCGAGCGGATACGAACGGAATTCGCCTTGTGAGTGACGGGGTTAGCCATCCCGATTGCCTCTCTGGTGTAGCCTCCGTCTAGTAGCATACACGCCTACAGTTTTAACGAGATACGAACGATGAGCATCCCTGGGCTTCCACCGAAGCAAGGCCTCTACGACCCTGAACAGGAGAAAGACTCCTGTGGGATCGGTTTTGTTGTCAACATCAAGGGCCAGAAATCCCATACCATTGTTCAGCAGGGGTTTCAGATTCTTGAGAGCCTTAGTCACCGAGGAGCGCAGGGCTGTGACCCTTGCACGGGGGACGGCGCAGGAATTCTGCTTCAAGTACCGCACGAGTTCTTCAAGCGTGCGGCCGGCGATGCGGGAGTCTCCCTGCCCAATGCCGGGGAGTATGGCGTCGGGATGATGTTTCTCCCGCCCCAGGCCGATGCGCGACAACAGTGCGAGGCGCTCTTTACCAGAATTATCGGCGAGGAGGGCGCTCGGCTCTTTGGTTGGCGCGATGTACCGGTCAAGAGCGATGTGATTGGCTTCGTAGCGCGCAGCACCGAGCCGTTTATCCGGCAGGTGTTTATCGCCCGTGACGTGCTCAATGAAGGGCAGTTTGAACGCAAGCTCTATGTCATTCGCAAGCGGGTGGAGAAGGCCATCCGCGAATCGGCCATTCAGGGGCGTGACTACTTCTACATCTCGAGCTTGTCGGCGAACACCATCGTCTACAAGGGGTTGTTGCTTCCGCATCAGATGTCTGCGTACTAC
>Ga0247727_10014928_pt1 | contig 12827 bp, 14 predicted proteins | sample WisWelCaveWW1625_FD_202498 | JGI IMG/M metagenome (GOLD analysis project Ga0247727, IMG submission 202498) | Biofilm microbial communities from Wishing Well Cave, Virginia, United States - WW16-25 | ecosystem: Environmental > Aquatic > Deep subsurface > Groundwater > Cave microbial mat | place...
ACACCGGACCGTGGCGTTCCCCGCGGGCACATTTGCAGTTCGGGTTGCCGCAAGTCAGGAAGCGTTCCAGTAAGGAGCCACGCAGGGTTTCGGTGAGTGGGGGCAGCATCTTTACCAGGCCCTGCCGGCGTTGTTGCAGAGCGAGGGTAGAGATTTTGGCGAGCTCTTCTCTTTCCTTCATCTACAGGTAAGATATTACACCACACCGCCACAATTTGCAAGTGCGAATTTTACCGCTGCGAATTTCCCTCTATCTTGTTGATCCGCCGGTCAATAAACTTACTGTGCGAAGTTCCTGGGGCGGTCCCGCGCGGTCCCGCTGGTTTTTCGCAACTTGGCACTCCTCGCCCTCGAACCGGCTTTTGGGGGGCTCTCTGCGAACTCCGCGTCTCGGCGGTTAATTGGAACCGCGCGGGAACGCAGAGGCCGCGGAGAACTGGCGCACCAGCAAGCGGGAGTCCCGGACCGCCAGCCTCCGAGTGTATTGACGGAATATTTATGCTGTCGATATACTAAGGCTGTGCGGACCAGCGGTACCAATTGGTGTACCTGAAGCAAAGGGGGGAACTGAGATGACCAACCGTAGAATCGTTCCCAGATTCAAAACCGAGAAGGAAGAGGCGGACTGGTGGTATCAAAACCGGGGCAAGATTGCCAAGGATTTCGAGGAGGCGGCGCGGAAAGGGCAACTGAAGTCTCTGGACAAGGCTACGCTGCGCGCCCGTCTCGCCTCGCGGGTCATCACGATCCGCCTTCCTGAAGAAGACATCGAACTGGCCCGCCAGCAGGCGTCGATGATGGGATTGCCGTACCAGACTTACATCAAGTCGCTGTTACACCAGGCCTTGAGGCATACGAGGTAAGTCCACCACCCCGGAATACCACCACGGTCATAAGTCACTTCCCGAGCCGCAACCAGGGCTCCTGCGGATGGGGATCGCGAGGAGCGCGCCCCATACTGGCTGCAGGAGTGTATCGTCATGAGACCCACAAACCAGTTGCTGGCCCTGTTGCTGCTCGCGCCCGGCCTGTACGCCAACGAGCGGGCCGCGGTCGGCTCCCACGCGCCGTGCCCGCTGTCGGTGGCGCGTCGCAGCCTGATTCCCCAGATCGCCGACGGCGCGGGATGGAAAACCTCCCTGATCGTGACCAGCCTGGAACAGCGCCCGGTCGGCTATCAGTTGACCTTCTATTCGAGCGACGGGCGGCTGATGCCGGTGTCGTTCGTCAACCATGAGGCGGCCAGCCAGCTCTGCGGCGTGCTGCCTCCCAACGGGTCGGCCACCATCGAGACGCTAGGGACTGCCGAGACCCTGGCCCAGGGTTGGGTGGAAGTCTACATCGACGGGGAGGCCCTCGCGCAGGCCATCTTCCGCCAGCGGGTGAGCGGGCGCCCGGACTTCGAGGCGGCCAGCCCGGCCAGTCCCTCCGGACGCCAGCGCTTCGTGATCGCCTTCGACAACACCGCCGGACTGCTGACCGCGGTCGCCTTGCTGAACGGCCACGCCAACGAGACGGCGCGCGCCACCTTCACCTTCCGGGAGGAAAACGGCGGGATCGCCGGCATCGAGACCGTGGCGCTCGGCCCGTTCGCCCACGCTGCTTTCGCCCTGACCGACAGGTTCGCCTACCTGAGCGGACGCCGGGGAAGCGCGGAAATCGTCACCAACACCGGCCAGGTGTCCGGTCTCGGCCTGCGCTTCAATCCCACCGGGCCCTTCACCACCCTGACCGCGTCGTTTCCGTGATGGAGGAGCTGAAGCAGCTAAGGCACGCGCCACATACAACATTCCGGCGGGCAGGCCTCCGCTTCCTCACCGGCGTTGATCCGCTCCAGGATCAACTCCCGAATCATCTCGACGAACCGCGGATGGTCTCCTACCGTCGCGGCCCGCGCCAGGTTTAGCCCCAGACTCCCGGCCAGGGCGCGCGCTTCCCTGTCCAGGTCATACAGCACCTCCAGGTGGTCCGACACGAAGCCGATGGGCACGACGACCACGTCCCGCCGCTCGCCGCCGGCCAGGCGGGTGAGATAGTCGCAGACATCCGGCTCTAGCCACGGCTGGTCCGGCGGCCCGCTTCGGCTCTGGTAGACCACCTGGAAGTCCTGTCGCCCCAGGCCCGCCGCGACCAGCCGGGCCGCCTCCCGGAGCTGGGCTTGGTAGCGGCAGGCCTGGGCCATGGCCACGGGAATGCTGTGGGCCGTGAAGATCAGCTCGGCGCCGACCCGGCGGTCCGGGGGCATCGTCTCCAGCGCGGCGCGCGTCCGTTCGATCATCGACTCGACGAAGCCGGGATGATTGTAGAAAACCCGCAGCTTGTCGACCACCGGCGCCGACGGTCCCGCCTCCGCCCGCGCCCGGGCAATGTCCTCCAGGTATTGCCGGCAGCTCGAATAGGAGCTGTAAGCCGAGGTGACGAAGGCCAGCGCCCGGCGGACGCCGCCGGCCGCCATCCGGCGCATCGCGTCGGTGAGCAGTGGAGGCCAGTTGCGGTTTCCCCAATACACCGGCAGCCGGGGGCCGTCCCGCTCCAGCCGCGCCTCCAGGGCGCGGATCAAGGCCCGGTTCTGCTCGTTGATCGGGCTCCTGCCGCCGAGATGGTAGTAGTGCTCGGCGACCTCCAGCAGGCGGCCGCGCGGCACATTCCTGCCCCGGACGACGTTTTCCAGAAACGGAATCACGTCCTCGTGTTTTTCCGGTCCGCCGAAGGAGACGAGCAGGACCGCGTCGTAGGAAAGGGGAGCGGACATAGGGCTCCGGGCTTGCCGGCCGTGTAGATCTCGGTCCGCGGGAAGAACGAGAACCAGCCGAAGCAGTGCTCCTCAGGAGGCGGACGACAGCAGATGACCGGCTTCCGCCAAGCGGCTGGTCCCGTTGTCGTTGACCACGTAGCGCGGCGGCTGCCGGCGGCCCTCGCGGTCCACGCGGCTCCACAGCGACGCCCCGCCGTGCTCGCCGTCCTTGCGCAGGGCGTAGAAGTAGATGTTGAACCTGGCCAGCTTGGCGGAATCGTTGTTGAAGTTGCGCGCCACGCGGCGGAGCGCGTCCAGGCACGCTTCGTGGGGGCTCATGCCGCGCCCCATGTTCTCGACCACCGTGTGGGCCCCGGCGATGCGGATATTCTCCTCGCCGCGACCGGTCGAGCCGGCGGCGCCGATCTCCTGGTCGACATAGAGGCCGGCGCCGATGATCGGCGAGTCGCCGACGCGGCCGGCGATCTTCCAGGCCAGGCCGCTGGTGGTGGTCACGCCGGACATCTCACCCTTGGTGTTCAGAGCCAGGCAGGAAATCGTGCCCGCGGGCGGATTCTCGGCCACTTCCCGGGCCCAGGCCAGCCATTCGGGCCGCGCGGCGGGGAATCGCCTGAGCAACTCCGACTTCTTCTTTGCCGCGTCGTCGGGCGCCGAAAGGCCCGGTCCCCAGTTACCGCGACCCTGGCGGTCGCGCTCCTTCCACACCAGCCAGGCCAGGCGCGACTTTTCGGTGAGCAGGTTCTCTTCCTGGAACCCGTGCTTCTTCGCGAACTCGAGCGCGCCGGCTCCGACCAGAAAGATATGGTCGGTCCGCTCCATCACCAGCCGGGCGATTTTGGAGGGGGTCTTGATACCCCGCAGCGCCCCCACGGCGCCGGCCCGGCGGGTGGGACCGTGCATGATGCTGGCGTCCAGCTCGACGATCCCGTCCTCGTTGGGCAGCCCGCCGTAGCCCACGCTGCTGTCCTCCGGATCCTCTTCGTTGATGTTCACTCCGGCGATGACCGCGTCCAGCGTGTCGCCGCCGCTGCGCAGGATTTCGTGGGCCCGGGCGCAGCAACGCTGGCCGTTGCCGCTGGAGACCACGATGTTGGAGGGCGTTGCCGCGCCCAGGCGCCCCGCCGCCACCCCGGAGACTTGCAGCCACTGCCGTCGAGTCATAGGCTTCCTCCCGGCCCAACCAAGAATGGTAGCTGAAACGGAAGCGCGATGCATCCGGCCCTAAGCCGTCCAGAACCGCTAGGCAACCCTAGGCCGCGCTGTTAGACTGGCGCCGTGAGCGCCCGCCCACTCGCTACCGCCTGGCTGACGGCCGCGCTCCTGACCGGGCCCCTCCAGCCGCAGAGAAAGCAGCGCCCGCCCGACTTGGAGATCGTACGCATCGCCTCGGTCCGGCAGGAGGGCCGCATCAGCTACGCCGGCGCCTGGAAGCTGACCGCAGAAAAGCCGGTGACGGGACTGGTGCTCCGGCTGCACTTCTTCGAGTCGCGCGGCGCGCTGCTATCCATGCAGAAGATCCAGTTGGAGGAAGCGACACTGGCGCCGGGCGAGGAAAAGGCGTTCGAGGTGCAGGGGTCGGACGTTCCGCGGGCGGTCAACTTCCGCGTCTCAGCCACCGACGCCGGGGGACGCGACCTGACCGTCAGCCGAGCTGGTCCCTACCCGCTGGACTGACCGTCCTCAAGCCACGGCCGAGACCGCCATGGCCGCCAGATTGGTCGTAGGCGGCGCGTGCCGGTAGGGCTGAAACCGGTACCCCACCCCAAAAATCGTCTCGATGTAACGCACGGAGAACGGCGCCAGCTTCTTCCTCAGCCGCCGGATATGCACGTCGAGCGTGCGGGTTCGGATCTCGTCGCCGTAGCCCCAAACCTGCTTCAACAGGATCTCGCGGGGGACAATCTCCCCGGCGTTGCGGCAAAGCAGCGCCAGGAGCTGATACTCCTTTCGGGTCAACGCCACCGGGTCGCCGTCCAGGTCCACCCTGTGCCTCTCGAAGCTGATGCTCAGGTGGCCATCCTGGTAGGCGGCCAGGATTGAAACGCTGCGTCCATCTGGGATCGGAAACATACCAGTGTCCTTATCTACTTCAATTCCGATAGTAGGGTTTCGGGCCCTGGGGTGTCGTTTCCGGGATGTAAAAGTTTCGTAAAAGATCGGGTCAGTAGAGGATCTTGTCTGCGCGCCGTTGCCACTCGCGAAAAGCTTGCCAGGCCTCTTTTCGCATGAGCGGCGCCATGGGAATCTTGCGCCGGGAGGCTGGAAGCTGGAGCTGACGGTAGATGAAGAGATCATCGAACCCGATGGCGGCCGCGTCCCGGCGCCGGTTGCCGAAGTAGACGCGGTCGGGCCGGGCCCAATAGATCGCCCCCAGGCACATGGGGCACGGCTCGCAGGTGGTGTAGACCTCGCAGCCGGGCAATTGGAAGTGTCCCAGCCGGCGGCAGGCCTCGCGGATGGCGACGATCTCGGCGTGCGCGGTCGGGTCGTTGCCCGCCGCCACCTGATTGGTTCCTTGCCCAATGATAACGCCCTGCTTGACGACGATCGCGGCAAAGGGCCCGCCACGCCCGGCCCGCACGTTGTCGAGCGACAGGGCGATGGCTTTGGCCATGAACGGGTTTTTCACTATTCCCGTAACCTCCCACCTACTTAGTGCGGACTATCTCCGCTTCCGCGGCGATGAAGCCGCCAATGGGAAACGGCGATGGTCGAATCGTCTTTTTCCTAGGTTTTGTCTTTGTCGTGCATCCGTGGCAGGGCTGACGCCGTCACCTCCCGGGACCGGCGGTCAGCCTGGCCTTCTGCTTCTCCAGCGCAGCGATCTGGGCCTTCAGCCGCCTCAGGTCGCGGTCGATGCGCGCCAGCTCCGTCTTGACCTTCTGATCCTTCAGGTAGTTGCTCCCGCGCTTCTTTTTGACCAGAGCTTCCACTTCTCGCCGGAGAAGCCGCAGGAAGGGGTTCCCGTACATGGAGCCCACCCGGTAGTCGAGCTGGCCGCCCCGGATCGCCTGGACGATCTCCTCCTGCGTCAGCCCGAACTCGGTGCGCGCCGTCTTGTCGCTGAGGGTCGCCCCCTTGGCCTGCCATTCGGCATTCCGGTCGTTCATAAGTTCTCCTGGTCGTATGCCCACTTGGAGTGCGGCCGGCTCTCGGGGACGTCGGGAAGACCGGCAAGATAGATGGCCTCGGTGCGGTGGTTCACGTAGCCCTCAAACACGAAACCGTTCCAGTACGCGCGCGTCGGCCCGTACTTCATGTGACGCTCGTAGGCGTCCAGGCGCGCCTGCGGGGAGCCCTCGGGCAAGGTGCGGTGGAAGTAGGCCTGCCACTCGGGCAGCGGTGGCTCCAGCAGGATGTACGGCGTCGTGAAGACGACGTGCTCCGAGCCGTCGGGGAATGGCGGTGGGAGCAACCGGGCGTACCAAAGCTCGCCCCTCTGGCCGCGGTAGCCACTGGGGACGATGGCGCGGCGCACCACCCCGGTCGCAAGTTCCCGGAGAACAGTCAAGCTGCCGTCCGTGCCATCGTGGACGTAGAGGCCCATCCTCGACTCCTGCATCAACCGCATGACGCGCAACAACTCCGTGTCCATGCCGAAGACAGCGCCTACCTGCAAGATAATGGCGCCTATGGTCTGGGCGCCCGGCTCGACGCAAGCGTCGAAGAAGGCCCAGGAGGTGTAGTAGGATGGCGTAAGGGGGCTGATCGGCGGCCCGCTCGGCATGTATAGGTCCTCGGCCTGGGAGACAATGTCCAATGGCGCCATCACGTCCAGGGCGGTGAGCTGCTCCGACATCACCGACACCTGGTTTTGGGCGTAGACGTAGGCGGCGTGCGCCGGATGGAAGTCGGCCAGCGCCTCCTTGGTCACGACCGTCTTCTGAAGCTCGTCTGCGATGGCTCGACCGGCGATGAAGTTCTTGATGTTGACAACCCTGCGGCCGGCCTCACGCTTCAGCATAGCCACCAGCTTGTCGGCGATGCGGTCAGTGGACCTCAAGCCGTCGCCGTGCTTCCTCTTCCTGCCCAAATCCTTTACTCCTTTTCGAGCGTCTAGCGGCCGCGGACCAGCTCCGCTTCCGCGGCGATGAAGCCGAAGGCAGACCACGCTTTGCCGCTCACGATGCGCCGGAACATCTCCCGCGCGGCGGGCTGGTCCCCGTTGTAAAGGCGCCAGTTGGCCACCCCATAACCGGTTGTGCCCATCTCCAGGTCCGTCATCTTGTCCGGGCGGAAAATCTCCTCCTCCTTCTTCAGGCCCTTGTAGAAGAGCAGGAGGTCGAAGTAGGAGCGGTTCTCCTCGACCTTCATGGACGGGGTGATGCGCTCGAGCACGGCCGCCGCCTCGGCGGGGCGGTTCTGGCGGCGGTAGCTCATGTATAGCCAATGGGAAACGGCGATGGTCGAATCGTCTTTTTCGGCCACGGCGCGGCACTTCTCGTAGGCCGCGGCCGCCCCGGCGAAGCGGCCCTGCAGATAATAGGCCAGGCCCAGGTGGTACCAGATGTCGAACTTCTTGTCGTCCAGCTTGGCTGCTTTCTCCAGATCGGCGACTGCTTGCCGGAGCCGGCGGATCGAGATGTAGCGATGGCCGCGGTGCCGGTACAGCATGGCGTTAGAAGGATCCAGCTTGATGCCGCGCGAGTAGGTTTCGATGGTCTCCCGGAAGCGCCAGACTGAGCCCTGGGCGCGCCCCAGGGCCAGGATCACGTCGATGTTGTTTGGCTCGGCGGCGAGCTTTTTTCTGGCCTCCTCGACTACACCCTTCTCGTCGGGCTGGGCGTACAACTTCGTTCCCAGCGGGGAAACCAGCTCCGGAGAGGTCCGCGGGGTGTCCGCGGCCGGAAGGGAGAGAAGCCCGGAAAATGCCGTCGCCACCAGCCAACGCTTGCTCATCGGGGGCGCCTCCCCAGCGCCCCCGAATTCTATCACGATCCCGGAACCTCTCCATCCTGGCTCAAGGCCCAGCGATCTGATTTCCGGCTTTGCGCGCAGCGCTCAGCCGTCAGCCGACAGTTGGCCAGCCGCCTCCGAGGGCGGATTTCGGCGGGTACGCCGGAACTTTTGCATGGTGTCCCGGCGGACCCGCCGGCGTGGCATCCGGCGGGCCGCCACACAGAACCACGAATCGAAGGCTGACGGCTGAGTGCTGACCGCTTGCGGCGAAGCCGCACTGTGGGCATTGTATGGCCGACGGCGGAAACAGAGCGCATGCCCGCAGCGCCGAGAGCGGGCCGGAACCATCAGCTTTCGGCAAGTCAGGAGAAGCGCCGCCGTCCAAGCCCGTTCAGCGGAAAGCCACGCCGAAGACCCGACGGGCCTGCGGCGGCGACGGTGCGTTGTTCCCGACTTGGCCCGCACCGTCCGGGATTTCCTGGAGGGCCTGGCCCGCGACTACGCCGGCGAGCTAGCGTCCCGACTTGCCAGAGGTCACACTCCCGAGCAAGATGCGCGAACAAGGAACGCCCTGGGCCGTGATCTATCCCATCTGCATCCCGGAACGGGTGGAGGGGGTGGTGCGGGCGCGCCGGTTCCGGTGGTGTTGAGCCGCGAGGAGGTGGAGGCGGTTCTGCCCCAGCTCGACGGAGAGCCCTACCTGATCGGTATGCTGCTCTACGGATCGGGGCTCCGAGTGCTGGAGGGGCTGCGATTGCGGGTGAAAGACCTCGACTTTGCGCGCGGCGAGACCATCGTCCGGGACGGCAAGGGCCGCAAGGACCGGGTCACGATGCTGCCGGGGACACTGTGCGAGCCGCTCCAGGACCACCTGCGGCGGGTCCGGGTGCGCGTGGCCGAGGTACATTGGTTTGAGGCACATGGGATAGGCAGACAGAAGATGAGAATCAAGCGTCTCCTGGATTGAAGAGTATGGCAAAGTCTAAGAAAGCAACAGCACAATTTGCTATCTGCATCAACACCGATGATCCAGACTTATTGACCCCGCGCAGGATCTATCAGGTTCTGCCTGATGAGAGCGCCGATCGGTTCTTCGTTGACTTTCCACTCGCGGCCGAGCGAGCCTTATTGCAGGGTTCCTTGTGATCCGTCGCCTAACGAAGCGTTGCACCGGACGCGCCAAAAGACGGCGCGCCGGTGAACGCCCGGTCGTTAGGCGCCTAAGCGGTAGGACAACCGCAGTACAATGAGGATTGGTCGATTGGCATCGATTCACACCGTCGAATTTCGAGTACGATTTCGAACGCGACAAGCTTTCCGTCCATCGGGTCAGCTTCAACGAGGCTGTCGAGTGCTTCTTTCCAGACTTCGAGATTCGGCGCAACAAGAGATTTCGTGACCGCTACCAGTTGATCGGCACAACGCTTGGCGGACGGACACTCATGATCGTTTTTCAACTCAAGCCGGACAGCGTGGTTCGCATCATCACAGGTTGGCCCTTATGAGCACACAGAAGAAAAGGAAGACGAGAACACTCGATCAAGAAGCGATCGACCGACTCGTGATTGCGCAGTCGGATGACGAGTCGGCCTGGGACGGACCCATCCGGGTCAAGAAGTCCAAGCCGGCATCGCTGTCGATTCCCGGCGAGCTAGCGGCGCGTGCGGCTTTCTTGGCCAGGTTGCACCGCGAGGGTCGGGTAGACAGGTGGGTCGAACGGGTCATCCGTGAGAGAGTCGAGTTGGAGGAACTGGCTTTCGCCGAGGCTAAAAAACAGCTTGCATCCTGAACATGCCCACCATGGCACGCACCCGACCGCCCAAAAACCGGGCGGCGGGTTTTTGGCTCGGCGGCGAGCTTTTTTCTGGCCTCCTCGACGACACCACCCTTCTCGTCGGGTTGGGCGTACAACTTGGTTCCCAGCGGGGAAACCAGCTCCGGGGAGTCACCACCAGCCAACGCTTGCTCATCGGAGGCGCCTCCCCAGCCGCCCCCGGATTCTAGCACGATCCCGGAATCCATCCATCCTGATCCTGGACGTACCAGAACAATTCCCGGCCTGTGTTAAGATTCCTTGATGAACGACGGACAACTCCGTTGGGGGCATGGCTCATGAAGATAGGCCGCCTATGGTGGGTTCTTTGGCCGGGACTGGCCTTGCGCCTGGCCGCTCAGGTTACGGTGCTCGAAAACGTGAACCTGATCGACGGCACGGGCCGGGCGCCGATGGAGCGCGTCTCGGTCGTGATCTCGGGGGCGAAGATCTCGCAGATCGGTCCGGCGGGGAAGCTGAAGGCGCCGGCCGGCGCCAACGTGGTGAGCCTGGCGGGCAAGACGGTGATGCCCGGGATCATCAACCTGCACGGCCACGTGGGGATGGTCAAGGGGCTCTCCACGGCGAAGGAGAATTACACGCGCGACAACATCGAGGCGCACCTGCGCAACTATGCCAGCTACGGCGTGACCGGCGTGGTCAGCTTGGGCTCGGACGTGGATCCGGATCTGATCGTGCGAATTCGCGAGGAGCAGCGGGACGGGCGGGTGGGGGGCGCTCGGGTCTACACCGCCGGCCGCGGCTTTACCGGCCAAGGCGGCTATCCGGCAGTGCTGCCCGGAAATCAGGGGGTGCCGTTCGAGATCTCGACCTCCGCGCAGGCCCGCGCCTACGTCGACGAGCTGGCCAAGAAGCGCGTCGACCTGGTCAAGATGTGGGTGGACGATCATCTGGGGCGTTACAAAGCGCTGGCCCCGGAGCTCTACCGGGCCGTGATCGATCAGGCGCACCAGAGGAAGCTGAAGGTGGCCGCGCACCTGTTCTACCTGCGGGACGCCAAGTCCCTGCTCGACGCCGGCCTGGACGCCATGGCCCACAGCGTCCGCGACGAGGAGGTGGACGGGGATCTGATCGCCAAGCTGAAGAAGAACAACGCGATTGCCATCGCTACCCTGACCCGCGAACAGTCCACGTTCGTCTACGCCGAGCGGCCGGCCTGGCTGGACGATCCCTTTTTCCGGCGAGGGGCGGTGACGGCGGAGACCATAGCCACGGTGAAGAGCGACGCCTTTCGAAACAAGGTCGCCAATGACCCCGACTTCGCCAAGAACAAGACCTTCTTCCAGGCCGCCGCGCGCAATCTGAAGCGTCTCCGCGACGCCGGGGTTCGCCTCGGCTTCGGGACCGATTCCGGACCTCCGGCGCGCTTCCAGGGGTTCTTCGAGCACTGGGAGATGGAGCTGATGGTCCAGGCCGGCCTGACCCCCATGGAGGTGATCCTGTCCGCCAGCAAGAACGCCGCCGAGTTTCTCGGCGTCTCCCGCGAGCTGGGGACGCTGGAGACGGGGAAATTCGCCGATCTGATCGTATTGGAGAAGAGCCCCCTGGATGACATCCGCAACACGCGCGGGATCCACTCCGTTTATGTAGGAGGGCGAAAGCTCTAGAGGCCGTTTCCGAGCCGCGACCGTCAGGGAGCGGTTGGCGGAGGCGGGTGGTCCGAGGCTGCCAGCTTGCCCCTTTCCGATTGGAAGACAAAGTACGTCACCACGGCCCTGCTTTTGCTGGGCGGCGTCATCATCGTTTATCTCTGTTTCCGGATTTTCCAGCCCTTCCTGGCGCCGGTGGTGTGGGCGACGGTGCTGGCGGTGCTGATTCATCCGCTGCAGGCGCCAGGCGCGCGCCTGTTCCGAAGCTCCTCCGTCGCCGCTGTCGTCAACTGCCTGGTGGGCTTTCTGATGGTCGGCGTTCCTTTCTTCTACCTGGTTTCGTCGCTTCCTTCCGAGCTCAAGGAGGCCTACTCCGGCGCGGAGGCGGTGCTGAACGCCGATCCGGCGGGAACCGCCGACCCGCGCCTGGCCCGGGCCTGGCAGCGGTTGGCGGAGACGGCCGCCAAGACCGGCTACGCCTTGCCCATGGCTCTGCCCGATCTGTTGCGGCGCAACGCCTCCCGTTTGATATCGCTCGCCCCCCGCCTGATCGGGGAAGCGGTGGAGTATCTGTTCGACGCGGTTCTCACTTTCCTGACGTTGTTCTTCTTCCTGCGGGACGGCGACCGGCTTCTGCACTGGCTCCGCGATCTGGTGCCGTTGGGCAGCGAGCAGACCGACGAGTTCTTCGGCAAGATCCGCGACGTGGTTCGGGCGACCGTGCTGGGCAACCTGTCGGTGGCGCTGGCTCAGGGCGTCATCGGCGGATTACTGTTGTGGCTGCTGGGAGTCCCGACGCCCATGCTGTGGGGCGTGCTGATGGGAACCCTGTCGCTGGTCCCTCCCTTGGGGGCGTGGTTGGTGTGGGTTCCCGCCGGGGCCATCCTGATCTGGCAAGGATACCTGGCCCGCGGCGTGATTCTTCTGGCCGGCGGGTTCTTCCTGATCAGCGTGGTGGACAATGTCCTGCGGCCCTTGATCATCGGCCAGCGCACTCAGTTGCCGACCCTGATGATCTTCTTCAGCCTGCTCGGCGGGCTGCAGTTTTTCGGCGCCGCCGGCTTGATCGTGGGCCCGGTGATGGTGGCGCTGCTGATCGGGGTGCTCGAGTTCCTCCGGGGACGTCTGCAGGGAATGGCCAAGCCGCCGCCGGCCGAGTCCCTGGTGTTGCAGTCTTCCGGCAGCGATCGTTAGTTTCTAGCCCGGGCTAGAGCGGTCAGCTTTCAGCCGTCAGCGGTCAGCAGCGGTCAGCAGCGCTCAGCCTGCGTGCCCGCGAGCCTGCCGTTGATGGTAGCTGATACTGATAGCTGAGTGCTGAGTGCTGAGTGCTGACAGCTTTGGCTAGCGTTATCCCGGCGGTCGACCCGCAAATGCGATCCGCCAGCCCACACTCAGCTTATGGTAACGGTTTGGGTTCCGACGAACTGAGCCTCTAGCCTTGGCTCGCCATCCTCGAGAAGCATCTCGATGACTTCAGAGAGGTTCTTGTTCAATCCGTCCAAACTCTCGGCTTGACTGTGGGCGCCGGGAAAAACCGGATGGGGTTCGGCACGCCGCGGTCTTCGGCGCCGTTGCCCGCGCCGATGCCCGCGACGACAGCGACATCGACGTGCTAGTGGATCTCGACCCGGGCAGGCCTATGGGGATTTTTGAGTACGCGCGGTTGAAGCTGTATATCGAACAAATACTCGGCGGTGGCAGCGACATTGTGAACCGCACGACTCTGAAGCCGCTTCTGCGCGACCGGATC
>Ga0247727_10014929_pt1 | contig 12823 bp, 11 predicted proteins | sample WisWelCaveWW1625_FD_202498 | JGI IMG/M metagenome (GOLD analysis project Ga0247727, IMG submission 202498) | Biofilm microbial communities from Wishing Well Cave, Virginia, United States - WW16-25 | ecosystem: Environmental > Aquatic > Deep subsurface > Groundwater > Cave microbial mat | place...
CATCCCCTTCCACCACATAGGGAGTGAGAAATACCATCAGGTTTGTTTTTTCAATGCGGTGGGTGCGCGTTTTAAATAACCAACCCAGAAACGGCAGATCTCCCAGCAGCGGAATTTTCCGTTCTGCCGCAATTACGTTATCACGAATCAGCCCACCAATCGCTACAGTACGGGCATGCGGCACAATCACCGTCGTGGTTGCGGCACGCTTGCTGGTCGTGGGTCCAAGCACGGTATTGCCGACCGATTGCACACTCTCCAAAACCGATGAAACCTCCTGATAGACCTCCATTTTGACAAGGTTTCCGCCGAGAACCGTGGGGGTAAGACGCAATGTCACACCCACATCCTTGCGCTCGATGGTGGTCTGCACATTGCCGCCGGAGGTCTGACTCTGTGCGCCCGGAAACGGTACATTCTGCGCCACCACGATTTCCGCTTTCTGATTGTCTGCCGCCAGGATTTGCGGGGTCGACAGGATGTTCACATCAGACGCATTTTGCAAGGCGCGCAGAAAGGCACGAATATTTAACGGATGAATTGGAAGATTCAGCTTTTTTGTAAGTTCCGCCAGTGTCGGCAGTTCAGCAACTCCCTGATTGAGTCCACCGAGGGCCCCCACCTCATTGTCGCTTAAGCTAAATACTGCGCCCAGATCGGTGCCGACCTCTTTGAATTTATCGATTCCCATTTCAAGCACGACCGCTTCGACATAGACCTGTTTGCGTCTCGTATCCAACCCTTCCAGGATCGTTTTAAAGATCGCATAATCGTCATCACTTGCAGTAATAATCAGTGTGTTGGTGGTCTTGTCGGAGAGTACCTGAACGGGGCCAGAAATCTCTCCTGTCCTATCCTTCTGCATGAGCCCAGGAGGTTTCCCGGAAGTGAGTCCAAGTAATATCTTGGCCGCCTCTTCTGCAGAGATATTGGCGAGCGGATGAAGACGGATCGTGCGATCTTTAGGCGGGCTTTCTGCAATGGGGAGAATGTAATGAAGGTCACCGGTCGTGCCAATGATAAAACCCTTCATCTCGAGTATGGCGACAAACATTGCGTAGGCACGGTCTGCGGGAACCGGGGTGGGAGAAAAGAGCGTAATCTTGCCGCGTACACGTTCATCAATCACAAAGTTCCTCCCGCTCATCTCGCTGATAAATTTGACGAGGACAGGCAGATCGACGTTTTGAAAATCCAGCGTGACCAATGCTGCACGATCTGCGCTGACCGATGGGGAAATGACGGGTCGTGCCTGTGCCCACAACAGTGCGGGTATGAGGAAACTGCTCCCAATGAACAAAAACCGCTTTTTCATCACACCGCGTTTAGGAATGACAGACCCATCGCACCTCAATCTGTGCAGAACTTGGCCATTATAGGGGTCGGCCACAGATTGTCAAATCAGTATGGCGTATAGGGACAGTCTATGTAGAATTTTTGTTTGGAGATGAGCCTGTTGTCCGTCGTCGCAGCAGATGAATGGCCTCTCCGAGGGCGTCACCAATCGCTTCATGAACGGCCTCAGAAAGTGTCGGATGCGGATAGATCGCGCGTTTGAGGGCAGAAGCCCCGAGTCCACATGTCCGTGCCAGTACGAACGAGCCGATCAGTTCTGTGGCATGAGGCCCGATGATTTGTGCCCCTAAAATGCGGTCGGATTCGGCCTCAAGCACCACTTTGACAAACCCCTCTGTCATTCCCGTGGCCACGGCTTTGCCATTGGCTGAAAATGGGCATCGCCCCACACGCACGGCAATCCCAGCCTCTCGTGCAGCCACATCGGTCATGCCCACGGAAGCCACCTCCGGTTGACAGTAAACCACCGTCGGAATGGCCCATCGATCTACAGGCAGAGGCGTCTTTCCGGCAAGAGATTCGGCAACATAGATGCCGTAGGCCATGGCCCCATGCGCGAAGGCCGGTCGCGTCGTGACATCCCCCACCGCATCAACCCCGAGACAATTTGTGTGCATCTGTTCATCCACCACGATACGGCCGTTTTGCATGGCAAGACCGAGCGCCTCAAGCCCAATGCAATCCGTGTTGGGGATGCGCCCGGCCGCAATCAAGAGGACATCCGCCTCCCATTGGCCTTGAGGCCCGCTCAGTTGCAGCGCTGTTCCGATCCGTACCACATCCGTGATGGAGGTGCCGGTACAGACGCAAATACCCAGACGCTTAAAATGCTTTTCGAGAAGAGAAGAAATCTCCACATCTTCCGAAGGCAACAGAGAAGAAGCACGCTCAATCAGTGTGACCCGAACGCCATAGGCGGCATAGAGAGAGGCAAACTCGCATCCGGTGGGGCCGCCTCCGATGATGGCAACCGATTCGGGCAGTGTGCGGAGTTTTAGGGCCTCATCGCTTGTATAAATCGCCTGATCCTCAATCGGTGACGTTGAAAGCATTGCACGCGTGACGCGACTACCCGTTGCGATCAACAGATGGTTCCCCTCAAGCGTTGCTTGGGTTTGCGGCAGGGTCACGGAAATATGATGTTGGGAGAGAATATGTCCATACCCTGGATAATAGGCAATTTTGTTATTTTTGATCAGCTGATTTAAGCCCTGATGAAGGTGTGCGACCGCGCGATGGCTCTGATCTATTGCACGCGCAAAGTGAGTGCCCAAAAAATCGGGAGAGGAACCCTTCTGGGTCAGAGACAGGACCTGAGCGCTATGTAACAGCGCTTTCGAGGGAATACACCCATGATGCAGACAGGTACCGCCGAGACCCTCTTGTTCAATCAAGGCGACGGTAAGACCCAACTGTGCTGCGCGAATCGCTGCGGCATATCCGCCTGGCCCTCCTCCGAGAACGATCAGATCATAGCGAGGTGCGGTCATCTGGGGCCAGGGTCCTCACCATATCCTTCTGAGTCGTTCGGAAAGTTTCCGGACTCGACATCGGCCTTAAACTGCTGGAAGGCCTTGGAGGCCATTGCAGAGAGGTCTGCATATTGGCGAACAAATCGGGGATGAAACGATGGGGAAAGCCCTAACAGATCATGTAAGACCAGAATTTGCCCGTCACAGTGGGGCCCGGCACCGATCCCCAGTGTGGGAATGTGCACAGACGCTGTGATGCGCGCGGCAAGTGCAGCGGGCATCCCCTCGAGTACGATGGCAAACGCGCCTGCGGCCTCGACCTGTTGGGCATCCTCCAGAATGCGTTCCGGATTTTCGCGGCCCTGTACCTTATAGCCACCCATACGATGCACCGACTGAGGGGTAAGCCCGATATGGGCCATGACCGGAATATCGTATCGCGTAAGGTGTGCAATCCGATCGGCCACACGCGCACCTCCCTCCAATTTGACGGCCTCCGCCCCGGCCTCCTTGAGAAATCGCCCTGCATTGAAAACCGTCTCTTCCAGGCTCACCTGATAAGACAAAAACGGCATGTCGCCCACGACGAGTGCGTGTCCTGTGACACGTGAGACGATACGTGTGTGATAGAGCATTTGATCCATGGTGACCGAGAGTGTATGGGGCTCCCCCTGCAGGACCATCCCCACCGTATCGCCGACGAGTACGATATCAATGCCGGCGCAGTCAATCAGTTTTGCAAACGGGGCGTCATACGCAGTCAGCGCGGTGATTTTTCGAGCGTTTCTCTTCTTTTGTTGAAGTGAAGGAATCGTGACTTTGTCCATATCAGGAAGTCCGTGGGAGCAGTCCTGCCCTTTCAAGAATGACAGGGATCTGTTGTTCTGCGCCAATGGCCATCAGATGTACACCGTCGCAAAGCGGTTTGAGCTGTTGAATCGTCTCCACCGCAATCTCAGTACCCATTTCAAGACCCTCTTCTACGCACTCTGCCTTCGCCAGCCGCTCGATGAGCAGCTGGGGCACCCTGATTCCTGGAATATGGCGCGTCACATAGCGGGCCATGCGTTCCGAACGCAAGAGCAGGATGCCGGCAATAATCTTCACATCAAACTGGCGCGCATCGCTCATAAAGCGCGCGAAACGCTCGATGTCAAAAACCGCCTGCGTCTGAAAGAACCTGGCCCCTGCACGAATTTTCTTCTCGAATTTTACCAAGATGGGTTCGAGCGGTTGCGTTTCGGGTGTGACGGTGGCCCCGGGGAAGAATGCCGTCTGCCCGGTAATGGGCTTACCCGTCATATCGATCCCCAGATTAAAACCCGCAATCACCTTGAGAATCTGGACAGATTCAAGGTCAAAAACGGGCTTGCTCTCTTTTTGGTCTCCCACGGTGACATAGTCACCCGTCAGAGAAAGTACGTTGCGGATGCCGAGGATATGCGCACCCAAAAGATCGGCTTGGATGCCGAGTCGATTTCGGTCCCGGCCCGTGATCTGGAAGACCGGATCGTGACCCATTTCGAGAAGCACTTTGCTGACGGAGAGCGAACTCGCACGCATGATGGCTGCCTGGTTGTCGGTGACGTTGATGGCATGCACAGATCCGAGCAAATTTTTTGCGCGTGCGATGAAGTCGGACATCTCAATCCCTTTTGGAGGAGGGGCCTCCACGGAGACGATAAATTCTCCTGTTTCACAGGCGGCGCGCAGGGTTTTCATCCTCGATCACCCGCTTTGTTGCCGCACCTCAACGCCGTAAGCCACTGCGTAACGTTTTCTTCGATGGGGCCGGATAACCCAGAGATTGCAGCAATACCTGTGGCCCCTGTGGCAAGGATGTCGGGAATATCTTTGAACCCAATTCCGCCAATCGCATAGAGCGGGATTTTTATATGCCGGGCGACACCTTCAAGCGTGGAAAGTCCAATGGGGAGGCGGGTGGTTTTCGTGGAAGTCGTAAAAACAGGACCGACCCCGATATAGTCTGCACCTTCGGATTCGGCCTGACGGGCCTCATCCAAGTCATGCGTAGAGACGCCGATGATCGCCGTGCCAAGCAGTCTCCTCGCTTCCAAAAGGGGGAAGTCTTCCTGTCCGAGGTGCACGCCATCTGCGCCTACGGCCATGGCGATATCCACATCGTCGTTGATGATCAATGTCGCATCATACGCGCGCGTGACCTCTCGAATGTGTAGAGCGGTCTCGTACACCTGACGTCGGCTCGCCAATTTGTCCCGATACTGCACAAGTTTCACCCCCCCTCTTAAGGCTTGACGCACGGCAATCAACGGGTCTCCATACAAGGGGTCTGTGATAAAATAGAGTGGATATTTTTCACTCACATCCCCGAAGGGATGCGAAATTTCAGAGCAAGGCTTCATCATGAAACTCGCCCGTGAAGATGATGCGTGCATCGCCTTCGAGAAACACTTCGGTGGCTTTTTGATGCGCGTAACGAAAATCGACTTCAAGAGCAATACCCGATCGTGTTTGTAATTGGATAGGCGGGCGCATGTCTCGCGTTGCGGTTGCGATAATGGCTGCGGCAATCGCACCCGTACCGCACGCAAGGGTTTCGGCTTCCACTCCGCGTTCATAAGTACGTATTTTTAGCGTTTTTTCGCCTGTGATCTCCACAAAATTGACGTTGGTGCCTTGCGGGGCAAAGTGGGCGTGACCGCGTATTTTCGAGCCAAGATGGGCCACATCAATCGCGTCTACATCCTCGACAAGACAGACAAAATGAGGCACTCCCGTATTGATGAACGCGCCCAAGGGTGCTATTCCCTCAAGCAAAATGGAGAGGCAGGGCTCCGAGGGGTCTGGCAATCTAACGCGGACGCGGCCGTTTTCTTGAACCTCCGCATGCACGAGACCGACCTGTGTCTCGAAGGCATGTTGAGGCGGGGCAATATGTTGCAGCACGGCAAAGCGCGCGACACAACGGCTTCCGTTACCGCACGCCTCAGCTTCTTTCCCATTATTGTTAAAGAAGCGCCACGCATAGCTGGCGTTCTCTGAAGGTTCGATCAGGATGAGACCGTCGGCCCCCACCGATAATCCCCTTCGGCAGATTCTGGTCACAAAATCGGAAAGCCGATCCGGAGCAATCCATGGCACGCGGTGATCGATGACAATAAAGTCGTTGCCGCCTCCGCTCATCTTCCAAAAATTTCTGACCTCCATGCTCATCGCGTAGCCTCCGTCTTCATCGAGAAGGCGCCGCAGAAGAAACAGTGCCCACCCGTTCCGGTGGATCCATCATTGTCAGTAGCGTTTGCACTTCCGCATCGGTGATGGCTTCATCGGACATCATCTCCTGGATCTTCCGGCTTATGCGATAGACTGCTGCATCGCTCCATCCCCGATCGTCTGCGGTTTCGTAAAACTGCAGCACATGTAGGCGCACGGCCTCGGCCTGTTCGAGCGTGTAGGTTTTGGGCAGCAAGGCCACAAAGGCTTTGTTGATCACAAATGTCTTGAACGTCCATAGGGAGAGGGTCTTCCCCTGAAAAAAAAGAAGGTATAAAAAAACGATGAAAAAGCCGCTGATGCCCAGCAGCATGACGAAAAATTTGCGTCCCTGTTTAGGGGGTATGGGCATTGGGGTGGACCGTGCCTACCGCGATAGGGGAAGCATCTGCTCGCCGCGCACCAGATCCGCATAGGTCTCGCGCTGTCGGATCAGCGTAAATTCCGTTCCTTGTACGAGTACTTCTGCGGGGCGCGGTCGCGCGTTGTAGTTCGATGCCATTGCAAATCCATAAGCCCCGGCACTCATGACGGCCAGCAACTCTTCGGGCTTGACCTCGGGCAGGGGCCGATTCTGTGCTAAAAAATCGCCTGATTCGCAGATGGGACCGACCACATCAGCTTTTTCGATCTTGCGACGTCGTTTCTGCACGGGCACAATATGATGATATGCCCCGTAGAGACTCGGACGCACCAAGTCGTTCATGCCGGCATCCACAATGACAAAACGCCTCGTTTCCTTAGACTTGGTATATAAAACACGTGTCACCAAAATACCTGCGTTTCCTACCAGAAACCGGCCGGGTTCCAGAATGATACGGCAGCCGGATTGGGATAATAGCGGAAGCACTGCATGCGAGAGATCGCGCGGTGTCGGTGGCACTTCGGTATGATACGGAATCCCCAAGCCCCCTCCGATATCCCAATTGTCGAGGACAATACCTTCCGAACGCAAGCGATGAATGAGCGTAGCAATGCGTTTGAGGGCATCGACAAAAGGGCGTACCCGAACGAGCTGCGAGCCAATATGGGAGTGGATGCCCACAATACGCAAATGGCCAAGCCTAGCGGCCTTTTTGTATTGCGCGACTGCGGAATCCACGTCGATACCAAATTTGCTGTGTTTGAGTCCTGTGGAAATATATGGATGCGTCTTCGGATTGACATCGGGGTTGACGCGCAGGGCGATCGGAGCATCGGTGCCGATCTCTTTTGCAATTTCGTTGAGCACTATCATTTCCTGCTCTGACTCGATATTAAACATCAGGATATTGGCTTTCAGTGCAGCGCGCATTTCTGCGCGAGTTTTGCCGATACCTGCAAAGACAATTTTTTGGGGGTCCATACCCGCCCGCTCTGCGCGATAGAGCTCGCCGCCAGAGACGATATCTGCGCCGCCTCCCATACGCGCAAACAGCTGCAAAATCGCAATATTGGCGTTGGCCTTACAGGCAAATGCAATGACATGGGGAACCTCGGAGAACGCCTGCTGATAAGAGAGAAAGGCCTCCGTGAGCGTTTTGTGGCTATAGACATAACACGGCGTACCCACGGCCTCGATGATGTTGTCGATCGGCACGGATTCACAATAAAGCCGTCCGTTTCTGTAATGAAACGCTTCCGCGGGTTGGCTGGACCGTTTTTTTTGAGTCGGCATCATCTCGCATGTCCTATTTGTTGCACGGGTTCGGGTGCCACCGGATCCCCTTTTCTACCACAGGCCACGAACACGAGCAAACAAAGCAGGCCGATTCCGATCATGCGTTTCATGATGCCTGCGACGATGAAGGCGTCTCCGACAACGGCGCATCCGGAACGGGTACGCGATAGCGCTCCTCAATCCAACTCCCAAGATCGATCCTTTTGCATCGCTCACTGCAGAAAGGACGGAATGGGTTGCCTTCCCAGCCCATTTGCGTTTGACAGATTGGGCAGAAGGTCATCATGGCACCGCAGGGATCAGAGGTGTGGCGTTCCCCGTGATCCGTGAAGAATCACGCCGTGAAATCAACGTGGCAACAATCGTGCCGATCTTAATCGTCGAATGAATCTTCACAGGGATATGTCGTGCATCATCGGTCACCCAGAGCAAGACGTCCCCTTTGTCGAGAAAAATGCCTTGATAAGGCACCCGTGCTTGCACTTTGACTGTATCGAAGATCCCCACCGGTGTGGTCACGCGCTCTTTCGCGAGAATGCGAATTTCAACCTGCCAGTTTTCTTCGCTTTCGTGGACAGGAATCAACACCGATTGTCCCACGGGAGGCAGGGTCTGGTTTCTGAAGAAATAGATCGAGCTCAGCGAATCCTGTGTCTCTGGCGGAATGACAAAGGTTTCCGATTTTCCCTGTTTATATTGGGTTGCGATATGCCGGTCTTGATCGAAGCGAATGACTTTCTCTCGCCGTTTTTTCCCCTGGTGTTGTTTCACGTCAATGACATGCGAATAAAACCGCTGTGCATCAATATGGGAAACCACCCGATCATTGACCGGATAGAATAACGAGACGAAATCGTTAGATTGTGCTGTAGAGACCACCGGATAGACCGCTCTCCCACGGAGTGTCACCGGGTCCTTGACCGTCATGATACCCGTACCTGCATCGATTCCCATGTAGGAAATATCGTAGACGAGCTGTTCCCCTGGAAAAAACGCTTGAGGTGCTGCATGGCCGACCTCGCCCAGGAGAGCGATATAGCCTAGGGCGAGCCCTACGCCACGCAATCCTTTGCATAGAGATGGGATCATGAGGGGGCTTCAATTTTTTTTGCGAATCGGGTGGAGTCCGGCAGGGGAAAAGAAGAGGGGAGCATTTCGCTCAATCGTGTCAGCATCTGCAGGGTGTCGCCTTGAAGGGCGGCCCGCTCAAGTTTTTCTAACTGCGAGGCAAAGGGATCGAGACCATGGCGCAAGGAAGAACTGATCCGTAGGATTTTCTCTACAGGTAAGGGTTCGGCAACCTCGTCTGCCGAGACAAGCTCTTCATAGAGTTTCTCGCCGGGCCGTATGCCCGTAAAGGCAATCGGGATATCCACCTCTGGAATGTAGCCAGAGAGGCGGATGAGATTGCGAGCCATTTCCAAAATGTTGATTTGTTCTCCCATATCGAGCACAAATATTTCGCCTCCTTTGGCAAGGGAGGCAGCATGAAGTACGAGCTGAACGGCCTCCGGGATCAGCATAAAATAGCGCTTCATTTCGGGATGTGTGACCGTGAGAGGTCCGCCTGCCTGAATTTGAGACAGAAAGAGAGGGACAACGCTTCCATTGCTGCCGAGCACATTGCCGAATCGAACAATCGTATAGACACAAGTCCCGCTCTCCCTCCGTTGGATCAACATTTCTGCAATGCGTTTCGTTGCCCCCATAACATTTGCAGGGTGGACAGCCTTGTCGGTCGAGATAAAAACAAACCGAACGGCACCATATTTTTCTGCGGCCTCGGCCATCATCCGTGTACCGATCACATTATTCTTAACGGCCTCACAGGGGTTGTCTTCCATGAGCGGCACATGCTTATGGGCCGCTGCATGAAAGATCGTATTCGGTCGAAAATCGACCATCACCGTTGCGATGCGCTGCGCATCCGTCACATCTCCAACGATGGAATACACAGGGCAGGAAATATGCTTTCGTTGCGCCAAGTCGTTTGCAATGCTGTAGAGATTATTCTCATATCTTTCATAGAGAATAAGTGCTTTAGGGTGAAATGCCGCAATCTGTCTGCATAATTCTGCGCCAATGGACCCGCCGGCTCCGGTGACCATCACCCGCTGTCCACGAATCATCCCCTCAAGGGGTGCGGGATCGAGCCCCACCGGTGCACGATCCAAAAGATCTTCGAGCAGCAGGTTTCTGATTTGGCTGACCGTGACTTTACCTTCCATCATCCCGCGAAGATTCGGGAGTGTCTTGATGGGAATATGAAAAGGCTCAAAACTTTTAAATACCTTCTGAAGGGTGGCCGGCCCGCTGCCCGGCATCGCAATCAGGACTTCGCTCGGGGTATAACTTTCCATGATCTGTGCAATGTTCTCTCCGGTGCCGAGGATAGAAACCCCATGGATGGATAAGCCTGTCTTTTTAGGATCATCGTCAATGAATCCGATGGGTTCACAAGGATAGGCGACATTATGTTGTATATCTCGCAGAATCATCTCTCCGGCATTGCCGGCCCCATAGATCAGCACGCGTTTTTCTCGTGTCACATTCTGGCGGACCCAGATCATCCTGCGCAGAAAACGCGCCCCTCCGAGTAAACTCACCAGCAGAATGGTATCGATCGTCATAATCGACAGCGGATAATCCGCCCATCCTTCAAGGAAAAAGATCGCGATCGCAAAGATCAGGCTGCTACTGACTGCACTTGCGATGATATTGCGCAAATCCCAAAACCCGGCATAGCGCCATAACCCGCCGTAGAGCTGAAACTTGCCAAATGCCATGCCTCGAATGAATAACAGCAGGGGCAGAAACTGCAAAAATACTGGGTACAATGTCTCTGGCGCAGCACTACCCAGATGCAGCGCGATACCGTTAGAGAGCAGGGCAAGGGTTAAGTGTATCCCCACGATGATCGAGCGGCGATACCGATCCCAGAAAGAGGGTCCTTGGAGAGACGGATGTGGCTCGGAAGGTTGCATCTGGGTCTTGTCGTTATGCATTTAATGGGTGGATGGGGGTGGAATGCCGCCGTGTATGGTATGCAGCAAGGTTCCTGCTCGGCCAACGGCCCATAAATGATTCTTATCGATTGCCGCCACGTTAATCAAGAATTCCAACGTGCCTGAGGGTTGCTGTTGCCATGTTTCCCCGGCGTCGGTCGTTCTTAAAATTGTTCCTCCAGCCCCGACAATCCAGCCCATCTGCCCGGGCGGATTTGGGGCAAAGGTCATGCCCAAGAGGTGTGTAGGGACGCCGCTTTGTTGTACATGCCAATTTCGCCCGCCGTCTTTTGTATGCAGAATGGTTCCAGCAGAACCTACAACCCATCCATGGTCAAGGTCAATAAACGTCATGCGATGTAAATCTCGGTCTGTATGCGTGGTCTGATGCTGCCATGTCACCCCGCCATCGTCGGTATGAAAAATCCGGCCGCTATGTCCGGCAATCCAGCCGTGTTTGCCATCGACAAAGGAGAGTGTGGTAAGCGTGACTTTGGGCTGTATGGATTGAGACGTCCAATGCAGGCCGCCGTCCGAAGTAGCAAAGAGTTGGCCACCGACGGCGGTAATCCACCCTTGGGTGCGATTGACGAAGGTAATTTGTGTGAGATCTTTTTTCATCCTGCTGTCTTGGCGTTTCCAGGATAGACCCCCGTCTTGTGTATGCAGGATCGTCCCGCGATCCCCGACGACCCATCCATATTGATCATCAGGAAATGTCAATGAGACGAGTGTGCTGAGCACCCCGCTGTCCTGTGGGGCCCAGGTTGCCCCCCCATCGGTGGTATGCAGAATGACGCCATGGCTGCCGCTGGCAAAGCCTCTTTGGGCATCGATAAAGAATAGACCGCCGAGGGCCGTCTTTACGCCACCCTGTTGCAGGGTCCAGCCACTTTTCGTGGGGAGCTCTGGAGCAGGAGGCAGGGGAGCCGTACAGGAAAGGGCTAAAAATGCGACCGCACAGATATAAGGGGGAAACCGCATTTATCGGAGACGGAGGGCCATGAGTTTCAGTTCGGTCATTTCCTCGATTGCGTATTTGATGCCTTCACGTCCGAAGCCTGATTCTTTGATGCCGCCATAAGGCATGTGCTCCATGCGATAGGTGGGCACATCATTGACAATCATCCCACCCACTTCTAACCGTTCAAAGGCATGAAAAATATCCTGCATATTGCTGGCGAAGAGACCGGCTTGCAGTCCATAAGCAGATCGATTCACGCAAGAGAGCGCTTCATCGAATTGGGTGTAGGGGGTGACCGTCACGACAGGGGCAAATATCTCTTCACAGTTGATTTTCATGGAGGGGGTGGTCTCGGTCAGGACCGTCGGGAAGACGACGCTGCCCAAGCGCTTTCCGCCGGCAAGAATTTTTGCCCCGGCCGATGCCGCCTCTTGAATCCATGCCTCTGCGCGTTTTGCGGCGTTTTCATGGATCATCGGTGAGAGTGTTGTGGCCTCATCGAGGGGATCACCGGGCTTAAATGTTTCCGAATGGGCACAAAGGCGATCACAGAATGTCGCATAGTATTCTTCATGCACAAAGATGCGCTGCACAGAGATACAGGTCTGTCCCGCATAAGCAAATCCGCCCATTGCGCATCGCCCTGCCGCGTGGGCAATATCCGCCCCCGTATGAATGATGGCCGCAGCGTTTCCGCCCAACTCCAAAACAACGCGTTTTTTAGGGACCCGGGCTTTGAGGGCCCAACCGACGGATCCGCTTCCGGTAAATGTAAGCATCTTGATGCGCGCATCTTGCACCCCATGCTCTGCAAGGGCGTTTTCACACAGAAAGATACTGACGGCCCCTGGAGGCGTACCTGAGGCCGCAATCACTTCCGACAGTAAAAGTGCCGTAAGCGGTGCCTGGGGGGCGGGTTTAAGCAGAATCGTGTTGCCCGAGGCCAGGGCAGGCGCGATTTTATGGGCGACGAGATTGAGCGGAAAATTAAAGGGTGTGATGCCGACGATTGGGCCGATCGGAAACCGACGTGTGATCCCCATGCACCCTTCTGAGCCTGCCATCCAATCGAGCGGAAGGACTTCTCCGCCCATACGTTTGGCCTCCTCTG
>Ga0247727_10014930_pt1 | contig 12823 bp, 11 predicted proteins | sample WisWelCaveWW1625_FD_202498 | JGI IMG/M metagenome (GOLD analysis project Ga0247727, IMG submission 202498) | Biofilm microbial communities from Wishing Well Cave, Virginia, United States - WW16-25 | ecosystem: Environmental > Aquatic > Deep subsurface > Groundwater > Cave microbial mat | place...
CGCACACGGAACTGGGCTGAGAGCGCCTCGATACCTAGAAGTAATACTTTAACGCGAACTCGATCACGCGCGGCGAAGTGATCTGGCCGGTGATGAAGCCGAAGGTCGCCGGCGCCGAGATGCTTCGCCCGGGCGGCGCGAAGCTCACGTGGTTGAAGGCATTGAACAGCTCCACGCGGAAGTCGAGGTAATTCGACTCGCTCACGTTGAACTTCTTGCCGATGCCCAGATCGAAGTTGAAGAAGCTCGGCGCGCGCTCGGTGCCGATGGCCCCGTTGCCGTAGGTTCCCAGCGCCGGCTCGCCGTAGGCGCAGGAGCCGTCGTTGCTCCCCGGCGTCAGGCAGAAGATGTTGCCTGTGCCGAACCAGCGGTCGATGGTCTGATCGGTATAGGTGAGCGACTTGAACCGGTTCGGCCGGGTGTTGCCGCGAACCGCCTGGTTGCTGCGGTCATTGGACAGGATGGTGATGGGGAAGCCGGAGTGTGCGCTGACGATGTAGTTGAGGTTCCACCCGCCCAGCACCAGGTTGAGCGGGCGGTTCCAAGAACGCCCCCAGCTCTTGTCCTTGCCGGCGGGGAGCTCATAGGAGCCGCCGAGGCTGAAGATGTGCCGCGCGTCGAAGAACGACGGCCCCCGGTTGCCGCGGCGGTCGTACGTGTTCTGCCAGTAGGCCCCTTCGCCGGCGACGCCGCCCGAGCCGTAGTAGCCGAGGTTGTCGGTGAGGGTCTTGCTGAGGGTGTAGGCGGCCAGGAACTCCAGACCTTGGTTGAGGCGCTTGCGGCCGCTGACCTGCAGCGAGTGATAATCCATGGTGGCGCTGGAATCGGTGCCGCTGATGTTGGTGATGGCGGGGGCGGTGGCGAACAGCCGGCGGCGCTGCTGCAGGGGCCGCCAGGAGGCGACGGGGCCGGGATCGGGCAAGGGCTGGTTGAACTCGCGGGGGTCGACCAGGTGGGTCCCCTTCTGGCCGACGTAGGCCCCGTTCACCGACAGGCTGTTGCTGAACTGGTACTCGAGCGAGAAGTTCCACTGCTGGATGAACGCGGGCCGCAGGTTGGGGTCCCAGGCGCGCACCTGCCCGGAAAGGGTCGGGGTGCGCTGCACGTCGGCGAAGCCCACCCGGATGTCGCCGGGGGCCCGCAGGTCGTAGGTCACATCGCTCTCAAAGAAGTACGGCGGGTTCAGCGGCAGGCGCAGATTGGCGCCGGTGCCTTCCATGTAGCTGGTGATGCCGTAGGCCGCCCGCACCACCATCTTGTTGCTGAACATCCCGGGGGTCCAGGCGAAGCCGAGGCGGGGCATGAACTGCCGGTAGTAGGGTTGATAGGTAGCGCGGGAGTTGCCGTCCTTGCCCGCCAGAAGCTGTCCGCCAGTCACCAGGTTGACGTTCGACTGACGGTCCGCGACCTCGTAGACCGGCTGCGTGTACTCCCAGCGCAGGCCCAGGTTGAGGGTGAGGTTGGCCCGGATCTTGAAGTCGTCCTGGAAGAAGATGCCGGTTCTCCAGTGCCGATGGCCCCATTTGCCTTGCAGATCGCCGCGGCCCTTACCGCGCAGCAGGTTGAGCAGAAAATCGGCGTAGGCCGACCCGGTGTACTCGCCGGTGAAACGGAAGAGCCCCAGCACGCCGTTGTTGCCGGCATAGAAGCGGTTCTGCTGGTAGCGCAGCAACTGGAAGCCGGACTTGAAGGTGTGGCGGCCGCGCTGGATCGTGAGGTTGTCGCCGTACTGAAAGGTGTTGTCGACCGTATCGCTGTTGGTGGCCGAGGCGCCCACGGCGCTCATGCCGTCACCGAGCGCGACGCTGCTGGCGCCGGCGATTACCTGGCCTCCGGCGATGCCGAGCTTCTGGTTGCCATCGCTGCCGAGCTGGCCCGCCGGGTCAACCGTGATGTTGCTGATGAACGTGCGGTTGTAGCCGATGCGGGCCTCGTTGACGATGCTGGGATTGATGACCCGGATCCAGTTGATGACGGCGCCGGTGGTGGGCGCGTCGGTGCCGCCTCCCAGGAAGATGGGCACCGCCACGCTCTTGGCGCCGGACCGGTAGCGCGCCAGCGTCAGCCGGCCCGAAACGTTGTCCTTGTCGCTCAACCGGGAGTCGATCTTAGCGTCGGCCTGGTCGTTGTCGAGCAAGTTGGAGCTCGAGGAAATATAGTTGTTGGTCACGCCGATGGCCCCGGTACCGGTGGTGTTCGGCAGCGGATACAACTGCTGATTCCCGAACAGCGCGCGGGCCACGGGGTTGACGATGCGGCTCTGCGGGATCTGGTTGTTGGGAAAACAAGCGGCGCGGTCGGCGGCCGTGCAATTGCCGGTCAACAGCGGGTCGCGGATGAACTGGGGAAACCGCGACAGGTTGCCGGCGCGGTAGTCGGGAAGGGCCAGCGAGGCCAGCGCGGGCCCGCTGGTCCGCTGCCGCGTGCCCTGGTAGTCGATGAAGAAGAAGTGCTGGTTGCGGACGATGGGGCCGCCCAGGGTGCCGCCATAGATGTTCTGGCGCAGGGCCCGTTTGCGGGCGCCGGACCGGTTGGCGAAGAACCCGTTGGCGTCCAGCTTCTCGTTGCGCAGGAACTCGAAGACGTTGCCGTGAAAACTGTTGGTGCCGCTCTTGAGCGCCATGTTCACGATGGCGCCGTTGGCGTTGCCGAACTCGGCCGGGGCATTGCCGGTCGAGATCTTGATCTCGCCGATGGCGTCCACGTTGGGGTTGTAGCTCACCAGGTTGTCGATGGTCTCGTTAATATCCACGCCGTCGAGCAGGAAGTTGTTGGTCTGCTCACGGTTGCCGTTGACGTAGGGACGCCCGCCGCCGAAGGCGCGCGAGGGGCTGGTAAAGGAACCGGGGTTCGGCGTCACCGCCCCTGGAACCAGCAGGGTCAGCGACAGGAAGTTGCGCCCGTTCAGCACCATCTTGTCGATCTGGGTGCCGCTGATCACATCGCCGGTCTGAGTGGTTTCCGTCTGCAGAATCGGCGCGAAGTCGGTCACCTCCACAGCCTGGGTCACCTCGCCAACCTCCATCTTCACGTCCAGGCGCGCCACCTGGCCCACCTCCAGCCGGAACGGCCCGATCACCGACTTCTTGAACCCCGAGGCCTCGGCCGACAGCGTGTAGCTGCCGATGGGCAGGAACAGCAGGTTGTACACCCCGGCCGCGTTCGAGTCGGTGTTATGGGCCAGATTGGTCCCGGTACTGGTGGCCGTGAGCTTCACGTTGGGCACCACGGCCCCGGATGGATCGCTGACCGTGCCGGTGATGGTCCCGGTGATGGTCTGGGCCAGGCCGAGAGAGGCGAGCAGAAACGACACTACAAACGCGAGAAGGACTGTCCGCTTATTCATAATGACCCCCACAAGTTAAGCAGGTAACCAGTATAACACGATTAGGGGACCCCGGCTGCGCGTGGCGGGAAATTTACAGGACGAGCGTCAGCGAAGCCACAGAAGCCCGGACAGGCTGGGGCTCAGGTTCCGGCCGCTTGGCCGACTGCCTGAGCGCCGCCGTTCGCCGACATCGAAACCGTTTCCCAACGGGCGTTGACAGCTCGAATAGTCTGAATCTCGGACTCACTAAGCCTCGTCGTGTCAAACGAGATCAGCCACCTGTTTTGCTTGCAGAGGAAGATTCTGTTGGAGCCGAATGTTTGATCGTCAGATTTCCGTGGATCGACCCCGTGCGACCCGACGAGTGCGAAGTAGACTTCGACACGCCGCCTCGCTACAGGTGTCTGGACGTAGCTCAGTTTGGCTTTGGCTAGGTGGTCGATGAGAAACTCGGTCCGCTCGAAGGGCCAGTATCGGACGCCAACGATCTCGGCGGAGTCTTTTCGGAGCCAGTCATAGAAACCGGTCCAGTCTCCGTAGCCTTGATCCTGGTACAGTCGCTCACCCATCCGGAACGGCTGGGCGGGGCAGCTTTCCACAAGGGCCAGACTAGGGTCCTTCTCGAATGCCACGAGCAGACAGCCGTCGGACCGAGTCTGCTTTGACAGAACCGGCGCCTCGGCTTTGGCATCAACCATTCTGCTCTGCTTACATCCTCTCCATCTCGGCCAGGGCCCGCTCAACCAAGCAGAGCCGGGTCACCTGGCAACAATTGGAATCTTTCTCTCCCTTAATCGCCTGCCTGGCTACTTCATGATATTGCTCCAGGGTAGCCCTGGTCAGACCTTCGGGTAGCCGAAAGTCGCAGGTCCGGGACAGAGCCCCGTCTCGGCCATCCCCGAGGAAGTCACGCAGCATGCGATGCTGCTCAGGACCCATGCTGCCTGTCGGATGGTCGACGCCGGCGAACGATCTCCCCGGTATCTCCCACTTGGGACGACTAGCCCTTGCTGCCGTGAGACATATCGGTCGATTCCATCCGTGCCATTATAGGAAAACTGTGAAGGGGTGCGTCACGGAACGTCCAGAAACTCCACCACCCCAAACCGCTCCGGGTCGTGGAAGCCGCGCTCGGGCCGCGTCGGCGACCAGGCCTGGTACTCGTCAGAGGATCGTAGCTTCTTGAGCTCGTCCGCGACGCCCGGCTTGTCCTTAGGGGCCTTCAGCAGCGCCGCGATCTGGTCGGCCTTGGCCGGGCCGCCGGGGCGTTTGATTCGATACAGCCCCACGCGCCACTGATCCCCGGGTTTTGGCGCCGCGCTCGTTCCCGACTCGGCCAGCGACTTCCAGGGAATAGCGACCTCGGCCGTCCAGCCGGCCGCGTGGCGGACGACGGCCGTTTCGAGCCCGGCGATGTCCCATCGGATGGCCGTGGAGGCCCCGGCCCTGGGCTTCGGAATCAGCAGATCCACCACCACGTTGTTGGGGCTGACCTCCAGCTCGGGGTAGTTCAGGCCGTCGCCGTCGGGGTCCAGGAAGACCTCGACGACCTCTTCTTCCCACAGGTGGTCGTCGCGCCGCTTCATCCGGCTCCAGGGCTCGCGGTCGCGGCAGGCGAAAGCGACGTAGAGATTTCGCTCGTCCCAGACGATGGCGGCTTCAGTCGGAAAGGCCGGACGGCGGTCGACGTCGGTAATGAGGCGGAACGATTGGACGCGCGGCGAGGCGGCCCAACTGAACTCGTCCAGCTTGCCGTCGACGCGAATGCCGTCGATGGTCTTGCGGGCGCCGTACACCGGCAGCTTCACCGGCTGGGCGGCCAGACAGGTGAAAAAGAAAACGGCGAAAAACACCAGTCGCGAGGCGGGCATGGGAGTAGTATACAATCGGACGCGTGGCTCACGTGGGGGAACGTGACCTGCAGGCGAGGCTCGAAGAGCTCTCGGTGGTGGCCGAGGTGGGGCGTGCTATGCTCTCGCCCCTGGGGTTGCAGCAGGTGCTCAAGGTGGGCTTGGAGCAGGTGAGCCGGTCGCTCGGCGCCAAGTTCGGCTCTATCACGCTGCTTTCGCCCGACAAGCGGACCCTGGATATCGTCGCTGTCCACAATCTGCCGAAGGATTACGGGGAGCGGGTGCGGCGGGCGTCGCCGATCCGGGCCGACCGCTCGTCGCCCTCCGGACGGGTGGCGTTGACCAAGCGTCCCCTGCCCATCGCCGACGTGCTCAGCGACCCCATCTTCGCGCCCTGGCGGGAGCTGGCCGAGCAGGAAGGCTTCCAGGCGTTCATCGGGGTTCCGCTGATGGTGGGGGCCGAGGCCATCGGCACGCTGAACCTGTACTTTCCCGGCCGCCACGATTTCTCGCCGCACGAGATCCACCTGGTGGAGGCGACCTGCGGGCAGGTATGCCTGGCCATCGAGCGGGCGCACTTGTACGAGGAGCTGAAGGCCGCCAGCCAGCGCAAGAGCGAGTTCCTGGTGGCCATGAGCCACGAGCTGCGGGCGCCGATGACCGCCATCCTGGGCTTCGCCGACGTGCTGCGCAATCAGATTTCCGGGCCGCTGAACGAAAGACAGCAGCGGCAGCTCCGCATGATCTCCTCGAGCGCCCAGCACCTCATGCTGCTGATCAACGACGCGCTCGACCTGGCCAAGATCGAGGCCGGCAAGATGGACACGCCGCTGGAGCCGGTCGACGCGCAGGCCTTGGTGGAGGACGCCCTCGAGATGATGGAGCCGCTGGCGGAGGCCAAGGGCCTGACGGTGGAGTGGCGCGCGCCGTCGCCGGCGGTGATGTTGCAGTGCGACCGGCAGAAGTCGATGCAGATCCTGGTGAACCTGGTGTCGAACGCCATCAAGTTCACCAGCCGGGGCGGATTGAAGATCCAGGTTCACACCGGGTCCGGCGCCCCGCCGGCGGTGCGCATCAGCGTAACCGATTCCGGCATCGGCCTGAAGCCGGAGGACATCCCCAGGCTGTTCCAGGAGTTCCTGCAGCTGCCGGACGCGGAGGTCCCCACGGTGGCCGGCACGGGGCTGGGGCTGTCGATCAGCCGCAAGCTGGCGCGGCTGATGGGCGGCGACATCGAGGTGCGGTCCACCTACGGGCAGGGCAGCACGTTCACGCTGCGGCTGGCGGCCGCGCTATAATCGTCGGTCCACCCGGCGATGCGAATCCTGATAGTCGACGACGATCCGATTGTCCACGACCTGCTGGCGGCGGTGTTCAAGCCGCGGGGCTGGAAGCTCGACCGGGCCTACAACGGGCTGGAGGGCTGGGAGCGGGTCGAACGCAAGGCTTACGACCTGGTGCTGACCGACGTGCGGATGCCCGGCATGGACGGCCTGGAGCTGCTGCGCCGGATCCGTCAAGCGCGGCCCGATGCCAAGGTCATGGTGATGACCGGGGAGAGCACGCCGGGGCACGTCATCACCGCCATCCGCGAGCACGCCTTCAGCTATTTCAGCAAGCCCTTCTCGCCGACGGCGGTGGCCGACTCGATCGCCCAGGCGCTCAGCGTTCCCGCCTGGCAGGACGACGTGCGCGTGCTTTCGGCCAAGCCCGACTGGATCACCCTGTCGGTTCGCTGCAAGATAGAGGCGGCCGACCGGCTGCTGCAATTCCTGCGCGAGATGAAGATGGACCTGCCCGACGAGGAACGCGAGGATATCGCAGCCGCATTCCGCGAGCTGCTGGTGAACGCCATCGAGCATGGCGGCCGATCGGATCCGAACAAGAAAGTCCGGGTGGCTTACGTGCGCACCAGCCGGGGGATCGTGTATTACATCCACGACCCGGGCGAGGGGTTTTCGTTTGAGGCGCTGGCGCACGCGGCGGTGGCCAACCCGCCCGAGGATCCGTTCGGGCACGTGGCGGTGCGGGACGAGAAGGGCATCCGGCCGGGGGGATTCGGGATCCTGCTGGCGCGCAACCTGGTCGACGAGCTGATCTACAACGAGAAGGGCAACGAGGTGCTGCTGATCAAGTACTTCCAGGGAGGCAAGTCGGGCGATGAGCAAAGCAAAGGATAGCGTTGCCGGGATGGCGCGGCGGTCGCTGCTGCAAGGGACCGCGACCGCGTTGGGGCTGGGAAGTCTGGCGGCGGCGCCGCGGCCCGGGCCGCAGCAGGCGCCCAAGCCGCCCCGGTCGGGAACCGAAGTCCCACCGGCCGGACGGCTGCGGGGCGCCAAGGAGATCATCCGCATCACCAAGCTGGAGACGATGCTGGTGAAGCCCCGCTGGCTGTTTCTGAAGATCCACACCAACGCGGGCCTGGTGGGACTGGGCGAGCCGGTGGTGGAGGGCCGCGCCAGGACCGTCGCTTGCGCCATCGACGAGATCGCCCCCTACCTGGTGGGCAAGGACCCGCGGGCCGTGGTGCATCACTGGCAGGCGATTTACCGCCACGCTTTCTATCGCGGCGGGCCGGTGCTCACCAGCGCCTTGAGCGGCGTGGATCAAGCGTTATGGGATCTGGCGGCGAAGTCACTCGGGGTGCCGATTTACCAGATGTTCGGCGGGCCCACGCGCAACCGGGTGCGGCTGTATGCCCGGGGTCCGACGCCGGAGGACATCCGCGAAGGGATGAAGAAGGGGTTCACCGCTTTCAAGATGGGACCGCAGGGCGGGCGGCCCGCCCGCATCGTCGAGAACAAGCGCTTTGTCGACCGGGTGGCGTCTCACTTCGCTTCGCTGCGCGCGGCCGGCGGACCCGACATCGACATCGGCATCGATTTCCACGGGGCCATCGGCCCGGCCACCGCCAAGCTGTTGATCAAGGCGCTCGAGCCCTACCAGCCCATGTTCATCGAGGAGCCGGTGAACTGCCAGAACCACGACCTGATGGCCGAGATCGCGCGAGGCACGCATCTGCCGATCGCCACCGGCGAGCGGGTCTTCACCAAGTGGGGGTTTCGCGAGGTGCTGGAGAAACATGCCGCGACCATTTTGCAGCCTGACCTTTGCCATGCCGGCGGCATCACCGAGGTGCGGCTGATCGCGGGGATGGCCGAGGCCTACTACGCCGCCATCGCGCCCCACAACCCGCTGGGGCCGATTTCGCTCGCCGCCTGCATCCAGCTCGACGCCTCCATCCCCAACTTCATGTGCCAGGAGTTCGTGGATCTGGGCGAGGGTTACCTCAAGGAACCCTTCCAGGCCGTCGACGGCTACGTGGACATCCCGACCAAGCCCGGCCTGGGGATCGAGCTGGACGACAACAAGATGGCCGACAAGATCAACCACGACTGGCGCAACGACGAGACCTACCATCCCGACGACGGCGCGGTGGTGGATTGGTAGCAGTCAGGCTTCTTAGACGGGATTCGCTTCGCAGTTTCCGAAGCTGTTGCGCGGTATCCTCTCGCACCCTCGGCTCGCCTGTGACACTAAGGCTTTCCTGTCGTTCTCGAGGTCGTCGGCGTCGAAACCGTGGTCAACGTCAGCGAGTTGTACGGCGGCACGAGTCCCGTGACCGCCCCGTTTCTTTCGTTACCCGGTGTCGGCGCCGACGCTGGCGCACGGGCGCGGAGCGTGGCAGCCACAGACACTTAAGCACCCCAACAGGCCTGGGACTGTCACGGTGGCTGGCAAGACAGGCGTTGACGTTCCGCCGGGCACGCTTGACGCCATCCTGAAGCAGGCTGGCTTGAAAACGTGAGGAGCACTGCGATGCGTTACATGGTCGTAATCGAGCGTGGAGAGACGAGCTGGGGAGCTCACGTTCCAGACCTTCCCGGCTGCATTGCCGTGGCCGAAACGAGGGACGAAGTGCTGCAACTTGTCCGCGAGGCCATCGACTTCCACATCGAGAGCCTCAGGCAGGATGGTCTAGCCGTGCCTTCGCCGAGCTCCGAGAGTGAGTTTGTCGAAGTGAGTGCAGCTTAACCCGGCGCTGCAGGGCGACGGCCAAAACCAGGCACTGAGCGCCCAAATCGTTAGAAAGGCGCCGGCTGCGATCCTGTTGTATCATCCTCGCACGGACAAGGGCGACAGCCGGCCGCAAGGCCGGATTCGAGAGGGTCGAGTGCCCACCATGCGAAACGAATTTCGTCCTCGCCCTTGGGCCAGGAGAGCCTCTCCACTCTCCGCGGCGCCGTCAAGGACGGCTGCGTGGACATCCCGACCAAGCCCGGCCTGGGGATCGAGCTGGACGACAACAAGATGGCCGACAAGATCAACCACGACTGGCGGAACGACGAGACCTACCATCCCGACGACGGCGCGGTGGTGGATTGGTAGTAGTCAGTGTCCACCGCGTGGGCAGGGTTCCGGTGCGGTTCGGCTCTATTCCACCTGCGCGGACTTGCGGCCCTGCCTCAAGCGGCCCCGCTGGAGCAGCTTCTCGAAGCTCTGGGTATCGACGCGGATGGTGATGTCGAGGGCGGTGTTGCGCTCCTCCACCTGGACGCCGTCGAACAGGGTCATCATCTCGGGTTCCTTCTGGGAAACGGCGAGGCGGCCGAAGGCGACCACGCCGCGGGCGGCGTCAGCCAGGGTCTTGGCGTCCTGCGGGGTCTTGCAAATGCTGGCTGCGCGGACATCGAGGCCGTTGCGCAGGTCGAGGGCGAAGGTGGAGTTCTGCATCGAGGAAAAGATGCGGGCGAAGCTCGATGCCTCCGAGGAATCCCTGGGCAGGGCCTTGGGGACCAGCAGGCCGGGGTTGTCGGAGACGGCCCAAACCTGGTGGGAGCCGCTGATGGTGTGGGCGCGGCTGAGCAGGTCGGTGTTGTTGAGGAGGCTGGGGCCGCCGCCGAGCTTGCGGTCGATGGCGGCGAGCAGCGCAGGGCGGGCGCCAATCAGCGCGGTGCGGTCGTCCAGGAAGACAAAGCGGCCCTGTTGCCGGCCATCCTGCTGTTTTTCGGGGCCGAAGACTTCGAAACCGCGATAGGTTTCGGCGATGGCCTGGTGGGTGCGGATCTGGCCGCTCAAGGCGGAGACGTTAAACCGGCCGCGGGCCACGGCGAGGAACTGGCCGTCGCCGACGCCGCCCCAGGATGCCGCCAGCAGGCTCTCGACGTCGCGGCGCGGGTCGAAGCCGGTCTCCCTGGCGAAGTCATCAAAGTGGGATCGGCCGTTCTTGCGGCTCTCTTCCTCGATGTGGCGATAGAGCGGGGTGCCCTTGAGACCCTCGATGTCGACGCCGAGCAGCGAGGTGGCGTCGGGGGGCAGCAGGGCAAGCTGGGAGCGGTCCAGGGTGAGGCCCTGGGCGCTGGCCGAGCGTTCCGAGCGCAGCAGGACGAGGCCGGCGGCCAGGACAGCGGCCAGGGCCAGGACAGCGAACAGGACGGACTTGCGCATAATTCCTCCCTAGTAATCCTTTCTTGAGAAGGCCCACAGACCGGCCCCCAGCATGACCGCGCCGAACAGGGCGGAGGACCATAGCGGCATCCAGCCGGGGAAGGTCCTATCCTGCAAAATGAGCCGGGACATGTTGCCGAGGTCGTAGATCTTGGGGAATACATAGTACAGGCACTCCACCGTCTCGCGGGCCCAGGGGCGGCGAAACAGCGGGGCGATCCGGTCATGCTGGGCCAGCAGGGGGCTTACCAACACGAAGAAGTAGGCCACCATGGTGGCCAGCACGGCGCTCGACGATAGTACCGCCACCAGCAGCACCACGGCCAGCAGCACCGCGAATGCGAAGACGGCCAGGCCGGCGGCGGCCAGGAAGCCCGCGTTCCAGATGCCGGTCTTCGCGCCGAGCACGAGCCAGACGCCCAGGACCAGGTAGAGCATGTTGGCGGCGATGACACCCAGTACCCCGAGGTAGCGTCCCACCAGCAGCCGGGAGCGGGTGACGGGCTTGGAGAGCAGCAGCTCGATGCGGCCGGGCTCAAAGACAGTCGGGATGAGGCCGGCGGCGGCGAAGATGGACAGAAACAGCCCGGCGGTGAAGAGAAACGCCGCCACCCCGCCGAGGATGCCGCGGACCATCTTGTCCACTTCGACCAGGCGTCCGCGGTTGACTTCCTGGCCGAAAATAGTGACCGCGGCCCGGGCTCCTTCCACCAGATCGATGTTGAGGGCCAGCAGGAACAGCAGGATCAGGGCGGTAGAGCAGCCCAGGAACCCCCAGAAGATCTTGCGGGCGAAGGATTCGCGGAAGGTGTCCTGGATGAGGGCGAGGGTGGTCACTGAGCCCCCTCGACGACGCGGACGAAAACATCTTCCAGGGTGGAGCGGGCGCTGGTGACGGATTCGATTTCGGCGCCGGATTCGCGCAACAGGTCGATGCCTTGGTTGGCGGCGGCGCGGTCGGGAAACTGGAAGCGGACGACGCCGTTGGTGGCGGCGATGGAGGCGGCCAGCGCCTGGAGGCGGTCGCGGGCGGCCTCGGGGACTCCGGCGGCCGAGACGTGGTAGCCGCTCCCGGCGGTGAGGTCGGCGAGCTTGCCGGCCACCGCCACGCGGCCCGCCCGGATGATGGCCACCTGGTCGCAGAACGTTTCCACCTCGGCCAGCAGGTGGGAGTTGAGGAAGATGGTGGTTCCCTGACGGCGCAGCTCGCTCAGCAGGTCCCGAATCTGACGGCGGCCCACCGGATCGACGCCGTCGGTGGGCTCATCGAGAATCAGCAGCGGGGGGCGGTGCATGAGGGCCTGAGCCAGGCCGAGGCGCTGGAGCATGCCTTTGGAGTACTTACCGATGCGGATGCCGGCCCAATCAGCCAGCCCGACCTGCTCGAGCAGCTCGGCGGCGCGGCGGCGGCGGTCCTCGGGAGGCATGCCGGACAGGGCAGCGTAGAAGTCGAGCATCTGGAAGCCGGTTTGATAGGTGGGGAAACGGTGGTTCTCGGGGAGGTAGCCGACCGGTCGCCGGGCCTCCGGGTCGCGGCTGTCGCGGCCGAACAGGCGGGAGCTTCCCGCGGTGGGGTGAACGACCGAGAGGAGGAGCTTGACGAACGTGGTCTTACCGGAGCCGTTGGGACCGAGCAGACCAAAGGCGGCGCCGGGCTCGACCTGGAGGGAGATGCCGTCCACGGCGCGAACCAGGCCCCCGGACCAGAGGCGGCGGAAGTGCTTCGCCAGGCCGTCAGTCTCGATTATGGCGGTGGACATGGCCATCTACCAGTGTAGCGGGTCGCAACCCTGAGTGCTTCGTTTGCGGTAGTCTCGGCACCGCTTGCGTACGCGCGCGGCTCAGTCTGTTGCCGAGCCGCGACCGTGAGGAGCGGTGTTCGCTAATTCGCTGACAGCACTCTAGCGTACCTACGAGCCGGCGGCCGGGAAAGTTCGGCAAGGGCCGGTCTTATTTCAACTTCAGACGGGTTTGGAGCCAAGCCAGGCGGTCGGTGACGGCCTGCTCGTCGAGGGCGTGGCCGGCGTCGTACCAGAGGATTTGCTTGGGGCTGCGGGCGGCTTCTGCGAAAGCCTTGGCCTTGGCTTCTGGCACGTAGCGGTCGGTGCGTCCGAACTGGAACAGAACCGGCGACGGGGCCGCGGAAGCGATGTGAGCAACGGGGTCCAGGGGGGCCAGTTGATCGATGACCTTTTGG
>Ga0247727_10014931_pt1 | contig 12823 bp, 16 predicted proteins | sample WisWelCaveWW1625_FD_202498 | JGI IMG/M metagenome (GOLD analysis project Ga0247727, IMG submission 202498) | Biofilm microbial communities from Wishing Well Cave, Virginia, United States - WW16-25 | ecosystem: Environmental > Aquatic > Deep subsurface > Groundwater > Cave microbial mat | place...
TGGTGGTTCAACGATTGTTACGTCTTGCAGATGATTATTATCATCGAGGAGATCTCGGGATTCGCGGGCTGCCGCCGCGACAGCGCGTTGCAATCCGTGCAGCTCGGTTGATTTACGCCGAGATCGGCAAAGAGATTGCCAAGTCGCGGTACGACTCGATTTCCCGGCGTGCGAGGACCTCCTTCCCGCGAAAGTTATGGTTAATTGGGCAAGCGTTCGAGTCGCTCTGGTGGCGAATGTTTGATAACCAGGTTGAATCGATGGAACCGGCCCTGGGAGCGACATTTTTGCTTGAGGCGGTCCGGCTGCAAGATTTAACGGACAGGCCCGATCGAGCCGTCGCTTAGCACCAGATGCCGATGGTTCGTGTCAATAATAATGAATGACGATCGGTAGGGTGAGCGGTGTTGCCCCGAGTTCAAATTTGGCATCCGAAAATTTTGGCGGGCCAAATTTTCTCAGGCGATTGTTTGAGACACCAAATCCCTCTTTGGGAATTCCGATCCAGTTGGTATCAAGCTTATTGTTGTTATTTTCGTCATGCAGGGCGGAGACAGCATACGTGCCAGGAGGGATTCCAGCAAATTCCAGGGTCATCGGCAGTTCGGTAATCGGTGAGGCCTTGGCCCAGCGAACAGCTTTCGCATTGGCGGGGAATCCTTTCTTCTGGGAAAAAATCGCCACCCGCAGCATTCCCGACTGATTGCGTAGCGCGGAGACCGAGACAATGATTTTACCAGAGCCTATTGGATCAGCACGGTCTTGCGCGTCGGGTGTTGACGTCACAGTCGGCTGGCTCGGAACGACGGTCGGTTCATGGATTGTGTCAACTGTTTCGTCGCCGGGGATCGCAACACGTGGCAATGTTAACAAGATTACCACCGCAACGGCAGATTTTAGTGCGAATCTGAACATCGACATTGATCTTTTCATTACCCGGTGGCCATGCTGGCTGCCACGTTACTTGAATGCCGATTCGACGTGCAAGCGAAGAATAATCGGTTTGTTTTTAACGAATTACCAGGAGTGATGGCGGATGCTTGAACGATCGGCCATGAACGGATTATAAGCGGGGTGTCACTCGTGGGTGAGGGATTATGATGATTCAGCTCAACCTCCTGTTGTTGGCTTTTAGCTTTGTCGCGATGGAAGGGGTGGCATGGTTAACACACCGGTACATGATGCATGGTTTTTTGTGGCGCATTCATCGGGATCATCACACTCGCGAGAACGACGGTTTCTTTGAGCTGAACGATCTATTTTTTGTGATTTTTGCAACTCCGGGAATCTTTCTGATTTATACGGGAAGTCAAGATGGGTGGCTCGATCCGAAGCTCTGGGCCGGCATTGGGATTAGCCTTTATGGGATGGCCTATCTCGCGATGCACGATCTCTTTATCCATCAACGATTCAAGTGGTTCGCCAAGACGGACAATGTTTATTTGCGGGCGATTCGTAAAGCGCATCGGATGCACCATAAACATTTGGGACCCGAAGATGGCGAATGTTTTGGCATGCTTTGGGCGCCCTGGAAATATTTTCGCGAGGCGCGACATCCAATCGATACAACCGGCGGCTATTAGCCCTTAAGGCGCACATCTCATGGACGCGAGGTTGACCTATTTATTGATCGACATCGGGTCGATCCTTGTTCCATTGATCTATTCATTTCATCCGAAGTTAAATTTCTATCGAACCTGGAACCGGTTTTGGCCGGCGAATCTGCTCACGGTAGCCGTTTTTATCAGTTGGGACAGTTGGTTTACTGAGCGCGGCGTATGGGGTTTTGACGCGCGCTACGTGTCGGGCATTGAGGTTGCAAGTCTGCCGCTGGAGGAGTGGTTTTTCTTTGTCGCTATTCCGTATGCGTCGGTTTTTACCTATGCCGCCCTGGGGCAGCTGATGAAGCGTGAGTTATCGGGGAACGTTGTGCGGGTGATCACAATCGGTCTGGTGCTTAGCCTCGCATGCGTCGGCATTGTCAACAGGGATCGCGCCTATACGGGCCTCACGTTTCTAGCCCTCAGTCTGTTCCTGATGGTTCACCAGCTCTTGCAATCCAATTTCTTGGGACGGTTCTACGTCGCCTATGCGGTGATACTGATCCCATTTTTTATTGTGAATGGGTTGTTGACCGGGACGGGCATCGATGGCGAAGTGGTTTGGTATAACAATCTTGAGAATTTAGGGGTGCGGATCGGGACGATTCCGCTAGAGGATATCTTTTATGGGATGCTGTTGATCCTGCTGAATGTGACGCTATATGAGTGGTTCAAACCTCTTCAAGAAAGATTTTTGTTACCCGCTCGCCTCAGGCCGGGAGTCGACCAACACATACCTTCTGGGGATAAAGTTGGCTGATCGACTCGGAAACGAGAAGCCGGTAGTCTTAGTGTTTCCGTTCGATTTGATGTCGCACTATTTGCGCTGTCTTCAGCTTGCAGATGCCATTCGGGACATTGTCGACATACGGCTGGTAGCGTCGAAAAGATATGCGTCACTGATTGCGGATTGTCGCTTTACGGCAGTTGATTGCCCAGCAATCGACGCGCAGCGTGTGATGGCGTGTGCCAAACGATTCGATTTTTCCTGGCTCAATGAACGCGATTTAGAGCCGGTATTGGCGGGTCAGGTTGACCTGCTATCGCGACAACGACCGGTTGCTGTCATTGGCGATACGGTGCCGACGCTGAAGATCGCTGCGGAGATGACCCACACACGCTACCTGTCGCTGATGAATGGTTATATGACGAAGTATTATCGAGACGTGCGTCGTATCCCACGCGCTCATCCGGCTGCGAAATATTCAGAAAAATTGCCTCCGAAATTATTCGACAAGCTGGTGACGGTTGGTGAACGGGCGGCATTCCGTCTGATTCATAAGCCGTTCAGGGCGTTTCGCAAGCGATTTCGGTTGCGCCAGATGGGTTCTTATCTCGATGAATTGGAAGGCGATCTCAACCTGATCTGCGATCATCCAAACCTTTTCCCGCAGCAAGGTCTTCCGGATCATTATCGCCTGATCGGGCCACTTTACCATGAGGCAGAGGGAACGGAAGCGACATTGCTTGCGAGACTTTCGCCGGAGAAACCGGTTGTCTTGGTGTCGGTTGGAAGCAGCGGAGAGATCGAGAAGTTTCGATTTTTGCAGGATCTCTGTTTCTCCGATCTTTCCATCGTTGTCAGCGGCGATACGGCGGGTGAGTTACGCGGGGATCATATCGTTAGTCGCCCGTTCATCAACCATTGTGCAATCATGGACCGCGTGCAGCTGATGTTATGCCATGGTGGGAATGGTACCCTTTATCAGGCACTGGCAGCGGGTGTTCCGGTAATTGGGGTTACTTCGATTTTCGAACAAGAATGGAATATGCAGCGGATTGCGGCGCTCAACTTGGGCGCCGAACTGCTCGCTACTGGGGATCCGAAAAAGGCGAGGCAACTTATGGATGAATGGCTATGGCGAAAAAATTCGCCGGACCATCAGGCGATTCGCGATCAGATTTCGGTGGCGCTTACCAAACAGAGATTTAGAGATGTTTGGCAGACCTGGGTCATGAACACGGCGTTTGGATCGAAAAAAAACGACGGGTCGAGCCTTTCCTTATTGCAGTGAGGGAATTGCAGTGAGGGACATCGGTGGCTGAATCGATTGGGGTGATGGGGGGTGTCGGTTTGCCTAAGTGGACCTGCTGACTCTTGTGAAACGGGTGGTGGTGGGATAGACCACGTCTTATGGCGGTTGAATTTCCGATCACCAGCTCACGAGACGAGTTTCTGCGCTGGGCGAATGAAAAAAAAAACGAATTCGATTCGTTGGTCCCGCTTCATGCTGCGCTCGGAATCGAGACCGTTGAATTCGCGGATAGTGTGGCGGTGATGAGGCTGCCTTACGGTTATGACCTCGTGGGGAACAGTGAGACAGGCGTTATTCATGGGGGGGTTATCACCACGCTGATGGATGCGTCTTCAGGCGCTGCGGTCTGGATGCATCTGATGAAAGCGGTTCCCATCGCCACGTTGGATCTGCGAATCGATTATCTGAGACCCGCTGATCCCGAGGTGAGTGTCGTTTGTCGAGCGACCTGTTACAAGTCAACTCGCAATGTGGCTTTTACCCGGGCAATCGCCTTTCATGACAATGAAGCGGATCCGATTGCGTCCGCTACAGGTACGTTTATGTTAGCGACAAAGACTGTTTCGATCGGTGGAAGCTGATCGCTATCCGTGAGGGACATCGTCGTGGTGGAAAAACTCACCTCGCTCATCGCGGAGGCAAAGCGGCTTGACGATCCCCGGAAACTTTCGGACGTTGTGCCGCATGCGAGGTTCATGGGGATCAGCTTTGAGCATAGTGCGGGGGAATTGCTTGGCCGGATGGTTTTTAGTGAAAAGCTGATCGGCAACCAATTCATTCAGGCCTTGCATGGTGGGGCAATCGGTGCCTTGCTTGAGTCGACGGCGGTTTTTCAGCTGCTCTGGGATTCAGAGTCGATCTTGTTGCCGAAAACGATCACCATCACCGTCGATTATCTCCGACCGGGACGTGCCGTTGATACCTATGCCAAGGGGATTGTCACGAAGCAGGGGCGACGGGTTGTTAATGTGCGGGTTCATGCTTGGCAGGAGGATCGCGACAAGCCGATCGCAAGTGCCAATGCCCATTTCTTGGTCGTCCAAGAAGGGTAGCCGGGGAGGGGACTCCTGGGGGCGTCACTGTGGGATCAGGGTGAGCAATCGAGATGCCGATTAGCGGCGGTCTGGAATTTGACTTTCGCCCTGTGAACCGTTAACAGTTTCGCCGATAGGCATCGCGGCTCATGTTGGGAAAGGGCGATCGATGATGCAGGTGTTGGTACTCTGTGGCTCGGACTCAGACGTGGAAGTTATGGGAGAGACCTGTAAAGTCCTAGCGCAATTTGGTGTCTCTTTTAAAATCACTGTGGCGAGTGCGCATCGCACACCTGAACGGGTCGAGCGATTGGTGCACGAGGCTGAGGCCAGCCGTTGCAAAATGATTATCGCTGCGGCAGGTTTCTCCGCTCATCTTGCGGGCATGGTTGCCGCACATTGCACCATCCCGGTGGTTGGCGTGCCGCTGGCGTCGCCGCCGCTGAACGGATGGGAATCGCTGATGTCAACCGTCCAGATGCCGCCTGGTGTTCCTGTGGCCACCATGGGGGTTGGGAAATCGGGCGCGATAAACGCTGCGCATTTTGCGGTTCGACTGTTGGCGCTCTCCGAAAGCGGGCTTAAGCAAAAGCTCAACGACTATCGTCAATCGGTGGTCCGATCGGTTGAAGAAAACGCGAAAAAAATCGAAAAAATGGAATGGCCGGCGTCGTAAAGGCTGGGCCTCTAGCGGTTGCCCAGGCGGCGCAAATCTTGGAAGCCGGCGGGATCGTCGTCTTTCCAACCGAGACGACTTACGGTCTATTAGCCGATCCGCGGCAGCGAGCGGCTGTGGAGAAGGTTTTCCGGCTGAAGCAGCGTGAGCCGCAGAAACCGATCCCATTAGGGATCCCAGCGCTACCCTATATCCATCGAACCGATCTCTTCAATACACCAGCGGAAGAACAGCTTAGGCTGATGCGGGCCTTTTGGCCGGGCCCGTTGACTCTCGTGGTGCGAGCAGGGCCGCGGTTGTCTGCGATGGTTACCGCCCACACCGGAACGGTTGGCGTACGCGTCTCATCGTCGCCGATTTTGCAGCAGTTGTTTGCTTGTTATGGTAACGCCTTGACCGTGACCAGTGCGAATCTCTCCGGGGAGAAGGAGGCGCGTTCGATCACAGACCTGCACTCGGCGTTTTGTCATCAGGCAGATCTGATTGTCGATGGCGGAGACCTGATGGCGGCGAAATTATCGACTGTCTTGGATACAACAGTGGAGCCGTTTCGTATTCTTCGACCGGGTGCCATTAGCGAGGCAGAGATCAACCGTGCGCGCCACGCATGATGCGTTTTTTAACGGTGGGTTCTATCTTTGGCAGCCGGAGCGTGGGTACCGTGCGAATATCGATTCCTTGCTGCTAGCGCAGTTCGCGCCCAAGATGCCGCATGAAACGGTCGTTGATTACGGAACCGGATGTGGGATCATCGCGTTAACCTTGCTTTGGAAAAAAAAAGCGGCGCGAGCGATTGGTGTGGAGGTCAGCGATGAACTCGCACAACTCGCCGTCCGAAATGCGACAGACCTGGATCAACCGCTAGAAGTTGTTCGCGCGGACTGGCGATTTTGGAGCAAAACGATGCCGTCGATGGCCAAGTTGGTCGTTTGCAATCCGCCCTACCGTGCGCTTCTGTCGGGAGCGATCAGCCCTGATCAGCAACGTGCGCAAGCCCGGCATGAAGTTGCGGGAGGGCTTGCGGATTTGGTTGATGCCGTGGCGACGGTCTTGGTCAGTTCTGGCAGCTGGTGTTTGGTCTATCCGGTGGATCGCGTGGATGAGCTGCATCGTCACGCCGCAGCGCGTGGGTTGGCTATCTCGCGGCGGAGAGATGTCTGTTCCACAGCCGGTGAACAACCAAGAATGGCGTTAATCGAATATTGTAAGTCGGGCGATATCCATTCAGTTGAGCCGACCGTACGCGAAGCCCCACTTGTGGTGTTTGCTGGCGAGGCGGACGATGTTGGACGCAGACGATACCATCCAACGGTGGCCGAATGGCTTGGACGTGGGAGCGGAGGATGACAGGTCATCAATTGACAGCGAGCCGATGACTGGGGGAAAGTCGGTACCATGTATTTCAAAAAACGAGAGCTGATTCAGTTGCAGGAGATCCTGGGGCGGCGTGTCGCCGGGATCGATTTCACCAGGCATATTGCGCTGTCGAAATTGATGACCGACTGGCACCGGGTCGTTGGAAAAAAAATCGCGGCGCATGCGACTCCGTTGGTGATCAAATCTGGCAGACTGCTGATTGGCGTCGACTCTTCAATCTGGATGAATGAATTAATGTCGATCAGTTCGACGCTTCTCGATCGGATCAAGACGACTGGACTAGCGCTCCAGGAGATCCGCTTTGTTTTGCGGCGATCGGCGTTTGAACAGCCGTTAGGAATGGCCGAGCCGTCCTCATTTCCGACTCAACCGACTGTCGATCCCAGGCGAATTGAGCAATTTCGTGAACATGCGGCCTCGATCGACGACCCCGAGCTACGCGCCATGCTGGAGCGTGTGTTTGTTCGGCATGAGCAGCGTCTGCCACGTTGATTGCCGGTGTGTGGGATCCTCTCCGCGAACAGCGGTGTCGACAAAACAGTCTTGTCCCGTCGCAACTGTTTCGATAGCGTGAGCATCATGACCTCGCCGCTTTTCCGGGAAAGCTTGGCTGCTGCTGGGCGACACCGCAGACAGGCCAGATATGTTCTGGCAAATGGGCTGTTTCTGTGGGTCCAGTTATGGATGGTCGTACCTGTCGGCCACGCGGGGAAACTGATCGACCGCGTCCTGGTGCGTGTCGGCACTGACATTGTTTCGTTAAGCGATATTGAACTCGACCGACGACTGTTGAAACGCGAGTTAAGCAGCGAGATCCTGGAGCAGGAAGCGTCTACGGATCTGTTCACGGCGACGGAGCTGTACGCGCTTGTTGCCGAAACAATTCTTCTGCAGGTCGCGGAGCGCGAATTGAAGGCGGTTGACGAGAATCTGCGAGCCGATGGGCTATGGCGGCTGCTGGTGCGGCAAGGAGGGGGAATCGATACGTTAGAAGCAGGACTGCAGGGCGTCGGTCTATCCGTGGGGGTATTGCGTGCGCGGATGGTGCGAAAATGGGTGGCGTTAAAGTGGTTGCGAGATGAATGTTTTGTGCGCGGAAGGGCGGCACCGTTTGACCTCGATGCGGAGGCGCTTCGCACCGCGGGTCTTTTTTCAGGCGTTCAGGGGCGAAGGTTGTTTGAGGCCAGTTCAGACTTTGTTGAAAAAATGATGGAGCGTGTTGATGTCGAATGGAAGATCTCGTTCTCAGGGGAGACACACCAACCGACGAACTGGTGACGGATTTACCAGCGGGGAGATGCCCTGTCTGCTGCAGGGACAGCTTCAGCATCGGGTATGTTTTGGCGAAAGCGTGGCGCGTGTCGATATCTTGGTCGACGCGAATGCGATTATTCCTCAACCGGGACAGTTTTATATGATTCATTCCCCCGCCGGATTTTTACCGCGGCCGTTTTCTGTTCATGACGCCGCGCCGTCGGCTCGGCATACTAGGCTTTCTTTTTTGGTCCAGTCGTATGGCCCCGCGGTGCAGTGGATGCTTGAGGTGCCGCTCGGAAGCAACTGGACATTGTGGGGTCCACTTGGAAATCGGTTTCGGATGCAAGCGCGGACGATCGCGGTTGCGGGGGGTATCGGGATCGCGCCGTTCTACTGGATGGCTAAACGGCTCCGCGAAACTGGACAACAGCTGCGGCTTCTTGCCGGATTTCGTGACGGGTCAAGTGCACCGTTGATCGACTACCATCGCGAAGCGGGCATCGAGATCCGGGTGGCGACAGAAACCGGAGAACTGGGAGAGAAAGGGTATGTGACGGAGCTTTTAAGCGCGGAACTGTTGGCCGAAGGGGTGCCGGTGGCAGCTTGCGGGCCGCCCGCGATGTTGGCCGCGGTCGCGCAGCGTTTAGCGTCGACGGGCGGCAGCTGTGAGTTGTCGATGGAGGAAACAATGGCTTGTGGCGTCGGCGCTTGTTTAGGGTGTGTAGTCCCAATGAGCTTCGGTGGGGTTGCGCTCTGCTGCAAGGATGGACCTATCTTTTCGTCTGCCCTGATCGACTGGAAGCGTTACCATGGATAATCGGCTGACGACGACCCTCGGCGATCTGAGCCTTAAGAATCCGGTGATGAACGCCTCTGGGACATTTGGCTATGGAGAGGTATACGCCCCCTTTTTCCCTGTGGAACGGTTGGGTGCGATGATTACGAAAGGCTTGACACCACGACCACGGGTTGGAAACGAGCCGCCACGAATTGTGGAGACTCCGTCGGGGATGTTGAACGCCATCGGTCTAAACAATATCGGTATCGAGGCGTTTATCGCGGATAAGCTGCCGCAGTTACCGGCCACGGATCTACCGGTGATTATCAATGTCATGGGCGAGAGCGTGACCGAATTTGTCGAGCTCGCCAGGCGGGCCGCTCAATGCCCGGGGATTTCGGGCCTGGAGTTGAACATCTCCTGCCCAAACGTCGGAAAGGTTGGACTGGCGTTTGGGGTCGATCCCGCGATGACTGGGGACCTTGTCGCCGCTGTTCGGGCGGTTTATTCCAAGCATCTGATGGTGAAGCTTACGCCGCAGGCGCCTGACATGCTGGCAGTTGCCCGATCTGCAGAAAGGTCGGGGGCTGACAGTTTAAGTGTCGTCAATACGTATCTGGGGATGAAGATCGATATCCGTCGTCGCAAACCGGTCCTGTCTAATCGAACCGGGGGCTTAAGTGGACCCGCGATTCGACCACTTGCCGTTCGAGCTGTTTACGAAGTCGTACGAACCGTTGAGATCCCGGTGGTCGGAACCGGGGGAATCGAGACCGCAGAAAACGCGCTGGAGTTTATTATGGCCGGGGCTAAGGCGGTACAGGTTGGCACTGCGCAGTTTCGCAATCCCCGGGCGCTTGTCGACCTGATCGATGGCTTGTCCGACTACTGCGATTCGCAACAAGTCTGCATCGCCGAACTGGTCGGCGTCGCCAACGAATGACTATATACTGACATACACTATACCTTTTCACATGTTCCTTTCTGTTTAGGAAATATTTTCCACATGATTATGAATGGTTACAGGTCTATTGGTGGATCGTCCTCAGTTATCCACAATCTTACCCACAGCTGATATCAGCTCGCTCTGATCTAACTTTATTGGGTAAGCCACTGGTTTTGGCGGTGGTCGCTGACTCAGAGATGAATCAGACGGGGGATGACAAGCTGGCGCAGTTTTTTGCCTTAAGTGAGTGGCCGGTTCGGGAGTGCCGTCACTCCCGAATAACCCGGTCTTGATGACGTAATATTTAGTGCTTTTTAGTATTAATTATCTTGACGATAAGTCTCAAAAGAATCTAATGTTCTATAAATTATATATAATTTAGTATCACCAGCGAGCAAGCGTCGGTTGGTAACGGGGAGGAGATCATGACGAATCAATTAAAATGGAAGCCGAAGAGTCGTTCGCACAATCATTTTTATTATCTGGAAGATCGGGTTTGTCCGTCTTGTGGTGAACCGATTCGCGCGCAACAAGAGATGTCCGGCGCTATCGAGCGGGATGGTTGCTCGCGCTGTTGGGCGTTAGAAGTGATGAAGATTCTCTAACGTCCCTCGAAGGTTGTCTCGCCGACTGGATGACTCGCGCCCCGAGAATCACGAAAGAATTTCTCTTGATTTTGTAACCAGCGATCCTCATAATCGCCGCCAAACTGGTGGGATTGTCGTACGCGGGCCTACCTGAAACGTAGCTCGCGTTTTTTTTTGGTGACGAAAATGCAGCCGCTGATCCAGAAGTTATGGGAACGGCTCGAGCCGTTCCTTCATGAGAACGGTTACGATCTTGTCGAAGTTGAGCGTGGAACCCAGGGTAGGGCGATGCTGATTCGACTTTATGTCGATTATGCCGTACCACAACGCCAAGGCATTACGATTGACGAGCTTGCCCAATTATCACCTCGTGTCAACGAACGGATCGATGCTGAGGCGCTGGTTAAGGAACCGTATGCGTTGGAGATCTCTTCCCCGGGATTGGATCGTCCCCTGCGCAAGCTTGCCGATTTCGCACGATTTCGGGGAAAAACGGCGAAAATCGCCTTGACGACTGGTCTCCTCGGGCGGCGAAATTTTAAAGGTACCCTTCAGGGGACTGAGCGGGAGGAGATTTTGGTTGAAGAAAACGGAACGCTGTTGCGGTTGCCGCATCATGATATTAAAAAGGCAAATCTGATTTATGATTTTTCAGGTCAAGCCGGGTGAAGGAGAAACAGATGGAAGAAGGGCTCGATCTAGCAACGTTGATCGATCAGGTCGGTAGAGAACGAAGCATCGATCGGGACACGCTTGTTGACATTGTTGAACAGGCGATCCTTTCAGCCGCCAAGCGGAAATTGGGGCAACGTCGGAAGCTCGAGGCGGAATTCAACCAGGAGAGCAATTGCGTCGACCTGTTCTGCTATTTTGACGTCGTTGAAACGGTGGAAGACCTCGAGTCACAGATTTCTTTGGCGCAAGCGCGCCAAGTCGACCCAGATGTTGAGATCGGTGACGAATTCGCCGTACAGGTCTTTTACCGCGAGCAAGACCGAGAGAAGGCGAAGGAAGTGAACAAGGCGATGGGATTGGTCATCGACCTCGACATGGAGAAGAATGCGTTTGGCCGAATCCAGGCACAAATGGCCGGACAATTCATCCGACAACGTGTTGCCGATGCCAATGCTGAGAATGTTTATAACGAGTATCGCGATCGCGTCGGTGAGCTGGTAACCGGGATCGCGCGCCGCTTTGAGCGCGGGAATATTATTGTCGATTTGGGCCGAACAGAGGCGATTCTGCCGGTTCGAGAGCAGGCACCGCATGAAAATTATCGTCCGGGTGACCGCGTGCAGGCTTTTTTTAAAGATATCTTGCGCTCCTCTCGCGGGCCGCAGATCGTCTTGTCGCGCACCCACCCGGGATTAGTTGCGAAGCTATTTGAAGTTGAAGTGCCAGAGATTTATGAAGGGATCGTCAAAATCGAAACCGTTGCGCGTGAGCCAGGTGCGCGGGCCAAGATTGCGGTATCGTCAAAGGATCCGGATGTCGACCCAGTCGGTGCGTGCGTCGGCATGAAGGGATCACGCGTGCAGAATGTCGTGCAAGAGCTCCGCGGTGAGAAGATCGATATCGTTCCGTTTGAGGCTGATGTGGCGCGGTTCGTCTGCAATGCATTGTCCCCGGCAGAAGTGTCAAAAGTTATTATCGACGAGGAAGCAAAAACCATGGAAATCGTCGTTGCGGACGATCAGCTTTCGTTAGCGATTGGCAAGAAAGGACAAAATGTTCGGCTAGCATCAAAACTGACCGGCTGGCGTCTGGATATTACGAGCGAGTCAAAAATTCAGGCGCAGACAGCGAAAGCACGACGTGAATTAGGTCGAATCGAAGGAATTAGCAGTATGGCCCTGGAGCTACTATTGCAGCAGGGATATCGGTCGTTGCAGGAGATCGTTGCCGCTGGTGTTGGGGAATTGAAACATGTGCCGGGGATGGATGAGGCACAAGCCGAGGCCTATATCAGATCCGCCATCGAAAAGATCAAAGAGGGTCCGTTGCCTGAGGAACCAGCGCCTGAGCCGTTGCCTAAGAAGTCGGCTGGGCCGGCCGGAGAGCTGGATGGTGTCCATGCCTCGCTGAGTGCAAAGGTCCAGGCTGTAGAAAGTTCGGAACGGCTGGCCCAGCAGGTCAAAGGTTCGTTGGTATTAATGGAACTGCGTGGAGTTGGATTGAAAACCATCGATCAGCTGTCGAAGGGCGGCTATAGCACCATTCAACAGCTGGCGAATGCTGACTTAAAACACTTGGCAGAAAGCACGGAAATCGGGGAGAAGAAAGCGATGCAGCTGATAACTGAAGCCAAGAATTTCTTGTCGGGGAAGAAAAGCGAAGAATAGAAGAGTAATTGATTGATGGTTTAACCTACACCTTGTTATTGGGTATTGACGAACAAGAAGGAATGCAATGGCGAAGACGAGAGTAAGTCAACTCGCTAAAGAGTATGGGTCCGCGTCGACGGATCTGTTGACCAAGATTCGGACATTGGGAATCGACGTAACCACAGCGGCAAGCGGATTAACCGAGGA